>OLPP01000238.1_pt1 | contig 57453 bp, 60 predicted proteins | sample 1643151 | NCBI WGS metagenome assembly OLPP01 (sample SAMEA3136679, study PRJEB25190) | human gut metagenome | biome: human gut; feature: human-associated habitat; material: faeces | place: Austria | collected 2013 | reverse complement strand
ATAATTCCATAGATCACAACTCCGGGGTTAAATGAGCAAGAATTTGTTTTGCCTGGTTAACCAGACGATTACGGGAAAACATCAGCTGCAGACGTCCGCCGCCGACCTGGTGCCAGAGCACCGCGGAGCGAATACCTGCCAGCAGGGCAGAGCGAACCTTCGCCTGAACCTGAGGGCTTTGCAGCACGGCTGGAGAGCCGGTCACCTGAATCCGCGGGCCCAGCGGGCTAATGACATCAACATAGATGCCGGCCATTGCGCTGAGCAGGGTCTCGGATTGCAGATCGAAATGTTCAAGCTGACGGCGCAGGCCACCGATACGGTTGCCGAGGGTATCCATGGCCCCTTTGCTGGCGGCAAGCTTACGCTCGAGCACCATCAGGCTTAGAGTATAGCGGGTGAGTTCGGCGTTCAGTCCCTGGCGACTGCTGGTATTCAGCACGCCAATGAGAGTTTCCAGCCCGAGACGAAGATTGGCTTCACTACCACCGAACACCGCCAGCGTTGAATCCGGGTCGAGGTCGATGATGCTGTTCAGCGACACATGCAGGGCGTCGCTATCGCAGTGCCCCTGGTGCGCCAGTTCCTGAACCAGACGCGCGGCCTGGCAAACGCCGGCCAGCGCCAGCGTAATGTCATAATAATTCTTCGCCACACATTCTCCTTGTAAACCGCCGAATACCCGGTTGAGGCATTCCGCGGCTAATATGTCTGTCAAGCCTGCAGCGGCAAGCGCTGTTCGATAATCCCACCGCCGAGGCAGACTTCGTCGCGGTAAAAGACCGCAGACTGGCCAGGCGTGACGGCGGCAACCGGCTCATCAAAGATCACTTCAATGCGGTCATCATCCAGCGCTTTTACGCTGCAGGGGATATCGGTCTGGCGGTAGCGGGTTTTCACCGTGCAGCGCAGCGTGCCGGTCAGCGGCTCGCGGTCTACCCAGTGCAGCTGTTGAGCAATCAACCCCACGGACATCAGACGCGGATGGTCGTGGCCCTGGGCGACAATCAGAATATTGTTTTCGACGTCTTTGTCGACCACGTACCACGGGTCTTCGCCGCCGTCTTTGATGCCGCCGATGCCCAGGCCTTTACGCTGACCCAGCGTGTGGTACATCAGGCCCTGGTGCTCGCCAACTTCGTCGCCGTCAACGCTGATAATTTTACCCGGCTGGGCGGGCAGGTAGCGGCCAAGGAATTCACGGAATTTACGTTCGCCGATAAAACAGATACCGGTCGAGTCTTTTTTCTTCGCGGTGATGAGATCCAGCTCTTCGGCGATTTTACGCACCTGCGGCTTTTCCAGCTCTCCTACCGGGAACAGGCTTTGCGCGATCTGTTCGTGGCTGAGAGTATAAAGGAAGTAGCTCTGGTCTTTGTTACCGTCGAGGCCGCGCAGCAGCTGGCTCTTGCCGTTAACGTCGGCGCGGCGCACGTAGTGCCCGGTGGCGATGTAGTCAGCGCCGAGGTCTTCTGCGGCAAATTCGAGGAAGGCTTTAAATTTAATTTCTTTATTGCACAGAATATCCGGGTTCGGCGTGCGGCCGGCTTTATATTCTTCAAGGAACAATTCGAATACGTTGTCCCAGTATTCTGCGGCAAAGTTGACGGTGTGAAGTTCAATTCCCAGCTTATCGCAAACGGCCTGCGCGTCGGCAAGATCCGCCGCTGCGGTGCAGTATTCCTCGCCGTCGTCCTCTTCCCAGTTCTTCATGAACAGGCCTTCCACCTTATACCCTTGCTGGAGCAGCAGGTAAGCGGAAACTGAGGAATCAACCCCGCCGGACATGCCGACGATCACTTTTTTCTGGCTTTCTGACATTGGAATACTCACTACATTGAACTTCGAGGCGGCGTATTCTAGCACGCGTCATCCGTCGAGGCACCCCCTGTAAACGGCCAGTTAAATTCGCCGATGAGCGACAGCGGGTAGCGCGGATCCTGCTGATAGCTGCGAATGCTCTCGGCAACCAGTTGAGAACGCAGGTTTGTTGCGTTAAGAATTTCCTCAGCACTGAGCCACAGGCAGCGATCGATATCGCTATCATGAGGCTCGGTGGCGCACGTATCGTTAAGCTCGATAGTAAAGAGGAAGCGCAAAAACGGGGTGCGATCCGGGGCTATCCACTGATGCAGGCGAAGAAAGTGCTGCGGCGTCGCGCGAATGCCGGTCTCTTCCCAGAGCTCGCGCTCTGCGGCCTGAACCAGGGTTTCGTCGGCTTCGAGGTGGCCTGCAGGCTGGTTCCACAGCGCTTTTCCGTTGATCGTTTCTTCAACAACGAGGAATTTGCCTTTCGCGTGAACCACGCAGGCGACGGTGACGTGCGGCTTAAACATTGGTTTTCCTTATGGATGCGGTGAGTCGGTTTTACGCCATTCGCCGTTGGCCAGGCCATCCAGCGTATAGCCGCCCATCGCGTAGCGAATCAGGCGCAGCGTCGGAAAGCCGACGTGGGCGGTCATCCGCCGTACCTGGCGGTTGCGTCCCTCATAGAGGGTGATTTTCAGCCAGCTGGTGGGGATAGATTTGCGCTCGCGGATGGGCGGATTCCGCGGCCACAGCCACTCTGGTTCCGCAACCCGCTCAACGCCGGCGGGCAGAGTAGGGCCGTCATTAAGCGTGACGCCGTCGCGGAGCGCGGCCAGCGCGTCCGCCGTGGGTTCACCTTCCACCTGAACATAATAAATTTTACCGGTGCGCTTACCCGGTTGAGTGAGCGCCGCCTGCAGCGCGCCGTCGTTGGTCATTACCAGCAGGCCTTCGCTATCGCGATCCAACCGACCGGCAGCGTAGACGCCGGCAACCGGAATAAAATCTTTTAGCGTGCTGCGTCCGGCTTCATCGGTAAATTGCGGCAATACATCGTATGGTTTATTGAACAAGATCACAGTTTTTGGCTGGCGTTCTTTGCGTTGTCTGGTGACTTGTTGCGTGCTGAATCGCTCAACGCGATGTTTTCTAAATGAAGTTTTTTGCATGGTATTTTCAGACTCAATCAATTGCCGCATTATAGCCTAATTACGAATGCCTTTCATGGATGCAAACATTCAGGTAGTATTGACATGCTCATTACAACTTATTAACAAAAAGGTTGCTCAAACCGATTCGCATTACAGGAAGGCGACACGGACGCGAAATCTCCGGTTAGCGGGATATTCCGATGACGGGAGTGGGCGAGTAAAGCCAACGCCCGGCTAGCGTGAAGAGGGAAGAGCAGAACCAGAAGCGCTCGAAGGAGAGGTTAATGGAAAGCAAAGTAGTAGTTCCGGCGGAAGGTCAAAAAATCACCCTGCAAAACGGCAAGCTGAACGTCCCTAATAACCCGATTATCCCGTTCATCGAAGGTGATGGTATCGGCGTTGACGTGACTCCGGCGATGCTGAAAGTGGTTGATGCTGCCGTTGAGAAAGCCTATAAGGGCGAGCGTAAAATTTCCTGGATGGAAGTTTACACCGGTGAAAAATCGACCCAGGTTTATGGCCAGGATGTCTGGCTGCCTGCCGAAACTCTTGATCTGATTCGTGAATATCGTGTTGCTATCAAAGGCCCTCTGACCACCCCAGTCGGCGGCGGTATCCGTTCTCTGAACGTTGCTCTGCGTCAGGAACTGGACCTCTACGTTTGCCTGCGCCCGGTTCGTTATTATCAGGGTACCCCGAGCCCGGTTAAGCATCCTGAACTGACCGATATGGTTATCTTCCGCGAAAACTCTGAAGACATCTACGCCGGTATCGAGTGGAAAGCCGATTCTGCTGAAGCAGATAAAGTGATCAAATTCCTGCGCGATGAAATGGGCGTGAAGAAAATTCGCTTCCCGGAACATTGCGGTATCGGCATCAAGCCGTGCTCTGAAGAAGGCACTAAACGCCTGGTTCGCGCCGCCATCGAATACGCTATCACCAACGATCGCGATTCTCTGACCCTGGTGCACAAAGGCAACATCATGAAATTCACCGAAGGCGCGTTCAAAGACTGGGGCTACCAGCTGGCACGCGAAGAGTTCGGCGGTGAGCTGATTGACGGCGGCCCGTGGCTGAAGATTAAAAACCCGAACACCGGGAAAGAGATCGTCGTTAAAGACGTTATCGCCGACGCCTTCCTGCAGCAGATCCTGCTGCGTCCGGCGGAATACGATGTTATCGCCTGTATGAACCTGAACGGTGACTATATCTCTGACGCCCTGGCGGCGCAGGTTGGCGGTATCGGTATTGCCCCGGGTGCGAACATCGGTGACGAGTGCGCGCTGTTTGAAGCCACCCACGGTACTGCGCCGAAATATGCCGGCCAGGACAAAGTGAACCCAGGTTCCATCATCCTGTCCGCTGAGATGATGCTGCGCCACCTGCAGTGGTTCGAAGCGGCAGACCTGATCGTTAAAGGCACCGAAGGCGCAATCGCCGCTAAGACCGTGACCTATGACTTTGAACGTCTGATGGAAGGCGCTAAGCTGCTGAAATGTTCAGAGTTTGGCGACGCGATTATCGCGAACATGTAATCCAGTCTCTGGGTTAAACAAAAACGGGAGCCGATGGGTTCCCGTTTTTTTATTCTCCGGGGGGAATCGCGTCCGTTACGCGGGTCTAAAAGGAGGGGTATAGCGGTCTCTCGTCCAGTTTTACGCGGTGGTGTGACTGTCGACTCAATCCGCCTTCAACATCCCAAAGCTCACAATTCTCGACCGCCCCAGCTCTTTTGCCCGGTAGAGCGCAGCGTCAGCCGCGCGCAGCAGGCTATCGCTTTGCGTATGCTGCGGGTAGCTGGCGATGCCGATGGACACATCGACCTGACCAATTTCAGCCAGGCCATAGCGTAGCGTCAGCAGTTGGACGCTGTGATAGATGTCGGTCGCGCAGGCCATCGCGGCCTCTTCATCGGTTCCGCCCAGCAATACCAGGAACTCTTCGCCGCCATAGCGGAAGGCCATCCCAATATCGCGCACCGCACGTTGAATAATCGCCGCGACGTTTTTAATGACCAGATCGCCCGCTTCGTGACCATAACTATCATTAATCGCCTTAAAGTGATCGATATCGATCATCAGGCAGCTCAGCGGCGTACCGTTGCGTACCGCCAGACTCATTTGAGTATGCAGAGCGTCATCCAGGTGGTGGCGGTTACGCAGGCCGGTTAATGAATCAAACAGCGCCTTTTCCAGCAGCGCGTTGCGTAAACGCTGGTTCGCCAGCGCCAGACCCAGGGCTTCGGCCATCAGTTCAAGATAGGCGCGGGACGGGGCGGTCGCGGAGGTGACGTTGCTGAAGGAGAGCAGACCAATCGCTTCTCCTTGCGCAATCAGCGGCACGCATAGCGACCGTTGAGCCTGCGATTCCGACAGGTGATAGCAGGCGATATCCGGCTCACCGTTGACCGGCGGATGGCTCAGCCCGCGCCGCACGGCCCAGCAGTTATCCGGATGGAAGACGTCGGCTTCAAGCGGCGGAGAAAGCCACTGCGCCACGCAGCGCATCTGCCAGGGATCGGTATCGAGAATATACAGCCGGCCCGGGATCTCCGGGGCGATATTTGGCGCGAACAGTTCGGCAACCTTGATCACATCCTCGAACGATTCGCAGCCCTGCAAGCGCTGGGTCATCCTCGCCAGCAGCTCCCGGACCGCCCAGTCCGCATCGCGCTCTTGTTCCAGCCGCTGCCGCGCCAGCCCGTTCTCGCGAAAGATGCGAATGGCCTGGGCCATATCGCCAATTTCATCAATCTGGGTAAACTGCGGCGTCTCAACCGCATAATCCTGCGATGCCAGCCGCTGCACCACGTCGCTCAGGCGAACGACGGGATAGAGCACCCGCCGCTTAAGAATAAACCCCAGCACAAACAGGAACATTAGCGCGGTGAGCCCAACCATGATCTCAGAAAGCGTACGCCAGATCCGTGACTTCTCCGTAGCCTCGGCAATGGTTTTATTCACCCGGCCTTCGAGCATCAGGCGAAAGTGATCGAGCTGCGTCTGGACCCGCTCGAGCTCCTGCTCATAGGCAGCGCCGTAAAGCAGGCTGACCGCCGCTTTTTCTTCTCCCCTGGCAACCTGCGCCAGCGCCGTTTGCTGCTCATCCTGAAGTTCATCGGCTATCTGTAAACCCTCGCGCAGCAGCGCCAGCTCTTCAGCGGTTGCGCCATTGTCTTTCAGCTTTTCCAGACGATGTTCAATGGCGGCGGTGGCCTGGGCTTGCTGCCGGTACTCCTGCAGCACATCCTGATTTTTTTGAATGATGTAAAGTCGCGCGAGATCGGAAAGCTCCCAGGCGCCGCTTTCTACTTCTTCGCTTAGCTGGTCAAACGCCTGGCGTTGTTCGACGGCGCGGCGTTCGGCATTATCCGCACTTGAGGCCATCAGCATGGCGATGCCTGAGGCGAGGGTCAGGGCGACGGTGATCCCGTAGGCCCAGTTAGTCATGGTGGCGATTCTCACCGGATATTCCTTGCGTGCAGATGAATTAATTATTTTTTTATCGTCACACTCCGGCTTCACCGGAAAAAAAGCGGTGATTACGGGTGCAGCGTGTGAGTAATAATAGCGTGCAGCGCTTCGGCATGGTGATGCAAAATGCGGTACACGTCTTTATCCAGCGCGCCATTTATAACATCACTCTCTATCAGCTGTAACGCTTGCTGACGGCTCATTCCGGGGCGATAGGGGCGGTCTTCGGTAAGCGCGGTGAAAATATCCGCGATGGCGATAATCCGATCCGGGAGCTGCAGGTAATGCTCATTGAGATGAAGCGGATAGCCGCTGCCATCCAGCTTTTCATGATGATTCGCGGCCCAGTTAATTATTTCGCCGAGTTCGCTGAAGGTGCTAAGAATTTCGCCGGTCATATAGCTATGTTCCCGCACCTGAAGCAGCTCTTCGTCATTCAGTTCGCCCTGTTTCTCCAGGATTTTCAGCGGAATGTGTACTTTGCCAATATCGTGTAAATAGCCGGCAATCTCAATTTTCTTACACTCCATCTCCGGCAGATTCATATAAGCGGCGAGGGTGCGCGAAATTCGCCCGACCTTCAGACTATGGCTGGCGGTGAAGCTGCTGTAGGTATCGACGATTTTGGCAATTAACAGGCAGATATCTTTCAGACCGTCGATATCGATATAAACATGGTTGATAGGGCCGATGATCTCCAGCATTCGCTGAATATGTCCGGGATTGAGGTGCAGCCAAAAATGCTCTTTTTGTGCGAGCTGGCACAAAGTCTGGCACAGCGGCGGATCTATCGCCTGGTAAAGCGCGCGAAATTTACCAATAATCATATCGGTTTGAAAGGTTGTCGCGTGCTTATCGCCAGCAAGCAGGCGTTCAAACACGTCGGCGAAATAGACGATATGCTGTTCGAGGCTGCCTTTGTGGTGTGGGCTAAAATGGTGATCGCGGATAATCGGCAGGATGGGGGCCAGGGTCGCTAACCCGGCCAGCATTTCTGCTCCCCGGTGCTGATGCGGATCGTTGAGGTTATCGATAGCGTTCAGCGAGGAGAACACTCGTTTATCGCCCAGAACGCCAATGTCGTGCAGCAGCGCGGCGCAAAAGATCGTCTGCTGCTGCTGACGCGAGAGCCCTGACGCCTGCGCAAGCTCCAGCGCGATCAGCGCCGTTCGTTGCATATGCAGGTGTAATTCAGGGTTAATAATTTGTATGACGCGGGTGGTAAGCATCAATGCTGATTTTAAGGCGATATTATGCATCGTTTTTCTCCATCGCATTACCCGCACCGTTTTGCTCTATTTCGTTGATAGCGATGCCGACATGACAAAATAGATTGAATAAGTCCATTCGGGTTTCGCATTTTTATCCTGCCCATTTTTAGCGCGTCCCTGCACCAAAGTAGCGCTCCGGGCGAAGTAAAAATCCTTTTTTGTCCGATAGTTAATCATTTTTACCGAGTAAAATACATTAAATCCTGGCAAGCCGTTTGCATTCTCTCTGCGCGAATTTATTTAATATCTATTTTGGGATGAGTCATGATGAATTTTAGAGCATTACTGGCAATTACGTTACTGGCGATAAGCGCTTTCGCCTCGAGTGAGACGCGTCTGCCGCATATCGTAATCCTCGCGACCGGAGGGACGATTGCCGGTTCAGCGGCCAGCAATACCCAGACTACCGGGTACAAAGCCGGCGCGATTGGCGTACAGACGCTGATTAATGCCGTGCCTGAGATGAGCAAAGTCGCACGCGTTGACGGCGAGCAGGTCGCTAATATCGGCAGCGAAAATATGACCAGCGACATCATTCTCAAACTGTCAAAGCGCGTCAATGAACTGCTGGCCCGCGATGATGTGGACGGCGTTGTGATTACCCATGGTACCGACACCCTGGACGAGACGCCTTATTTCCTCAACCTGACGGTAAAAAGCAATAAGCCGGTCGTTTTCACGGCGGCAATGCGTCCGGCCACGGCTATCAGCGCCGACGGTCCGATGAATCTGCTGGAAGCGGTGACCGTGGCGGCCGATCCGGAAGCGAAGGGCCGCGGCGTAATGGTAGTGCTTAATGACCGCATCGGCGCGGCGCGTTTTGTCACTAAGACCAACGCCACGACGCTGGATACCTTCAAGGCGCCGGAAGAGGGCTATCTGGGCGTTATCGTGAGCGGCAAACCGCAGTTCGAAACTCGCGTGGATAAAATTCACACCGTGCGTTCGGTTTTTGACGTCCGCAATCTTAACGCGCTACCGAAAGTGGTCATTATTTATGGCTATCAGGATGACCCTGAATATATGTATGACGCGGCGATCGCGCACCATGCCGACGGGATTATCTATGCGGGCACCGGCGCGGGGTCGGTCTCCGTACGCAGCGCGGCGGGGATCGAAAAGGCGGAAAAAGCCGGTATCGTGGTGGTTCGCGCCTCGCGTACCGGCAGCGGCGTCGTGCCGGTTGATGACGGCCAGCCTGGGCTGGTAGCCGACTCGCTCAACCCGGCAAAAGCGCGCATCCTGCTGATGACGGCGCTGACGCAAACGAAAAATCCGCAGGTGATCCAGCAGTACTTCCACACCTACTGATCAACTTCGGGTAGGGCGCAGCGCGCCTTACCCGGGTTATTTCACCACGCACATCGGGCGCTGCGACACCGGCTCCGGGTGAATCTCCGCCTCCAGGTGAAAAATCTCCCGCAGCATCTCCGGCGTCAGTACCGTTTCCGCCAGGCCCTGAGCCTGCACCTGGCCCCCTTCAAGCACCACCAGATGGTCGCAGTAGCGGCTGGCCTGGTTCAGGTCGTGCAGTACGGTGACCACGGTCTTGCCCATCGTCTGCAGCTCGCGCATCAGCGTCATTAGCGCCACCTGATGATGAATATCCAGCCAGGTCGTTGGCTCATCGAGCAGCACCAGCGGCGTATCCTGCGCCAGCAGCAGCGCCAGAAAAGCCCGCTGCCGCTGGCCGCCGGAAAGGGCGGTCAGCGGTCGTTCCGCCAGCGCAGCGATGCCGGTTCGTTGTAGCGCGCTGTCGACCTGCTGTCGATCCTGCGCGGAAAGCCGCCCCCACAGCGGTAGCCACGGACTCCGGCCGTAGCCGACCAGCTCGCGTACGGTGATGCCTTCCGGAACGTGATGCTGCTGCGGCAGCAGCGCCAGTCGCCGCGCTAGCTGACGGGCGGAGAGGCGGTTTAAGGGGACATCATCGAGCCAGACCTCGCCGGCGATGGGCGTCAGGAGGCGAGAGAAACACTTCAGCAGCGTTGATTTACCGCAGCCGTTTGGCCCCAGCAGCGCGGTAATTTTCCCGCCCGGTAGCGTCAGATCGAGATTGTTGATAACGCGCTTGCCGCCATAGCCAGCGGTTAGCTTTTCTATTCGCAGTTCCATTTAACGCATTCTCACAAGAAGCCAGATAAACCAGGGGGCGCCGATAATCGCCGTCAGCACGCCTGCCGGCAGCTCAAGCGGCGGATGCAGCGTTCGCGCCAGCAGATCGGCGAGCAGCAGAACCAGTCCGCCCGTGAGCGCAGAGAGCGGCAATAAACGGCGATGGCGGCCGCCGAAGAGGCGACGCACAAGATGCGGCACCACAAGGCTGATAAAGGCGACAGGACCGCAGACCGCGACGCCGATCGACGCGAGGGCCACCGCCAGCGTTAAGCCGTAGCCGTTAAGCCAGCGCACGTTGACGCCGAGCGTTCCCGCGCGCTCATGGCCTAGCGCCAGCAGGTCGAGATCGCGACTGAGGGCGAAGCTTAAGGGCAGCAAAATCGCCAGCAGGGGCAGGACGATGATGACGAATGCGCCGTCTCTGGCCCACAGGCTTCCGGTCAGCCACAGCAGCGCGTTATTGATCTCCTGCGGCCGCGACAGTAAGAGGTAGTCGGTCACGCTGGCCCAGCAGGCCGACAGCGCGATGCCGGTCAGCGCCAGGCGCATTGGGCGAGAAAAACCGGCAAGGGCGAGCGGTATCACCATCGCCACCATTCCGCCGATAAAGGCCAGCAGCGGCAGCCACGGCAGGGGCAGGGACGGTAAAAACCACAGTGCCGCCACCGAGGTCAGGCTCGCCCCGTGGTTAATGCCCAGAATGTCCGGCGAGGCCAGCGGATTATGCACAATACCCTGAACCAGCGCCCCGGAAACCGCCAGCGCGGCGCCGATAATCAGCGCCAGCACCACGCGCGGCAGGCGATATTGCATAAGGACGTAGTGATACTCGCTGTCCGCATGCCATCCGCTGAGCAGCGCTCGCCACGGCAGCGGGATCGCCCCCATCCGCAGCGAGAACAGGGTTAACAGCGTGAGCGCGAGCCATAAAAACACGATGCGTTGTTTCACCCGCGTCTCCTGACCAGCCAGACAAAACAGGGCCCGCCCGCCAGCGCCAGCACCGCGCCCGCGGGCAGTTCACCCGGCCAGGCCAACGCTCTGGCGAGCATATCCGCCAGCAGCATAAACAGGGCGCCCAGCAGGGCGCTGACCGGCAAAAAAGTACGATGATCGTGACCCGCCCAAAAACGCGCCAGATGCGGGACCAGCAGGCCAACAAAGGCAATCGGTCCGGCGACGCTGACGCTGGCGCCGGTAAGCAGCAACACGGCCGCGTTGATAAGCAGGCGCAGGCGCGGCAAATTCACCCCCAGCGAATGGGCGGCGGTATCGCTGACGTTAAGCAGATTAAGCGCGTTGGCCAGCAGGAATACGCCGGGGGTAATCAGCGCGACAAAAGGGAAAAGCTGCCAGAACTCGGCCCAGCGCACGTGGGAAACGCCGCCCGCAAGCCAGGTAAGAATACCCCAGGCGCGATCTTCCGCCAGCAGCAGGGTCATTCTGGTCAACGCCATGCATAGCGCCGAGAGAGCAATACCGGCGAGGATCAACCGTTGGCGATCCTGCTGTTGACGCCAGCCGCCGCCGGCGCTCATCACCAGCAGCCAGCTTATTCCGCCGCCGCAGGCGGCAATCAGCGCCAGCGAAAAGCCCGCCAGCGGTGCCGGACTGAATGCGCTGGTCAGCGCCATCGCCAGCGCCGCGCCGCTGTTAATGCCGAGCAGTGAAGGCGATGCCAGCGGGTTATGGGTAAGCGTTTGTAATAACGCCCCCGACATTGCCAGCGAGGCGCCGAGCATTACCGCCACCAGGCTGCGGGGCAGGCGCAGATTAAGCACCAGCGCCTCCGCAAGCGAAGGAGACTCAGGCGCCAGCAGGGCGTGAAGGGCGTTGAGCGGCGAAATCGGGATGGGCGAATAGCAGAACAGGCTCAGCCAGAACAGGCCGCTGAGGGCCAGCAGCGGCCATCCCCAGATAAAAAACGCGCGACGGAACGGTTTCATGGCGTGATATCAACCGCCCGGTGGTGGACAATTTTAACCATATCGCTGGCAATACGCTCGGCGGCGAAGATCCCGCGCATCCGCGCCCAGCTGTTGCTGTCGACGGCGGCGACCTGCCCTTTCTGCTCGGCCTGCAGCATTGGCCACAGGGAGTCCTGCTGCCATTTTTTCACGATACTTTCACTACGGTAATGAGCGACCAGCAGCCATTGCGGATTCAGGGCCAGCAGCTGTTCGAAATTTATCGCCGCCATCGGCGCGCCGCCGCTCGGCGGAACTTTCAGGCCAAGCGCCGTCAGCACGCTGCCGGTATAAGTTTGCGTTGAGTGAAGATTAAACTGCTGTTCGCGGGAGGTGCCAAACAGCACGCTGGCGCCAGCCGGCAGCTGTCGGGAAAACGCCGCCATTTTTTGCCGATGCAGCGCCAGACGCTGCTGCATCTCCTTATCCTTACCCACTACTTTGCCGATAATCGCCGCTGACTGCAGGTTCTCCTCCCAGGTTTCATTGCGCGATTTCAACAGCAGCACCGGGGCAATCTGCCTCAGGGCGGCGTAAATTCCGGCATGGCGACTGCTATCGGCGACGATCAGATCGGGATGCAGCGCGCTGATGGCCTCCAGTGAAGGCTGGGCGCGGGTGCCCACCGACTGCCAGGGCTTCAGACGTGCGCGTACGTCCGCCAGAATACGCGATGGATCGTTGTCATCGGCCACGCCTGTCGGGCTAACGTCAACCGCCGCCAGCGCGTCGACAAAGGAGAGTTCAAGCACGACGATACGCTGCGGCGTTTTATCAAGCGTAAAGCGACCGCGCTCATCCTGTACGGTGGCGGCAAAGAGCGGGCCCGCCAGAAACAGCAGGCTGAAAATACACAGACGAACAAGGTTAAACATTATTCACTCCAGCTTGCCGGACAGGGCGCGAATAGCGCTGTCCGGCAACGCTCTATCATCAGAACTTCATTGATCCTTGCAGGTACAGCGTGCGCGGCTGACCGGCGTAAAGCCCTTTGTTGTTATCGTCGTACGAGCGGGTGTAATACGCATGGTCGAAGATGTTTTTCACCCCCAGCGCGAGGTTGAGATTGGCCATCTGCGGGCCAAAGTCATAGGCCACGCGAGCGCCCCACAGCATATAGCCGGGAATGCGGCCGGTGCTGCCATCGGCGCTTTCGGCAACGGTATTGGCGTTATCGGCAAACTGGCTCGACTGGAAGTCGCCGTTGAGGTTAAACGTCCAGCTGCCGGGCTTGTAATCGACACCAAAGGTGCCTTTGTGCTTCGGCGAGAAGGGAACCTGGTTACCGTAGGTATCGCCTTTCTCGCGAATTTCAGCATTGACGTACGCATAGCTGGCGTAGACAGAGAGATTATCAAGCGCGGGTGAAAGCTCGCCGAGGGCGTAACGGGTTTGCGCTTCCAGGCCGCTATGACGCGTTTTACCCCGGGCGGTGACCGTGTCATTGGTCTGGTTGGAATCGTACTGATTGTTGAAGTTAATCAGGAACAGCCCCATCTCTGCGGTCAGCGCGCCGTCGTCGTAGCGGGTGCCGACTTCCCAGGTTCGCGCTTTTTCCGGTTCCACATTGCCGCTTTGCACAGCCTTGCCAATCTGGCTGTACTGTACGGTGCCGAATGAGCCTTCTGTGTTGGCATAAAGATTCCAGCTGTCGGTGAGGTGATAAAGAACATTCAGCGCCGGGAGCGGGGCGTTATAGCTGACCCGTTCGCGGGTGCCGAGCAGATTATTGTCCTGATAAGACTCAATGTGCTCAAAGCGCATACCTGGCGTAATCGTCCAGTTGCCGATATCCACGCGATCGTCGATATACCAGGCGTGGGCTTCGGTGCCGGAACGGGTATCGCGATCGTACGGGCTGGCGGTGCTGGGCAGCTCGCCGCTGGTGGTCGCGGTGTAGTAACGCATCTCGTGGGTCGATTCGTTGACGTAGCGATAGCCGACGCCGACTTCGTGGGCGGATGGGCCGATCATAAAGCTTTGGCTGTAGCGCGGCTCGATGCCGCGGACCCAATATTCGCGCGGGGAGAGGGTAATGCGCTTACCCTGTTCCAGGTAGCCGCTGCGCAGGGTATGGGTATAGAACCCCTGAATATTAAATTTATGCTGCGCATCCGGCTGGTACTGGTAGCCGAGGCTGGCGAGCTGGCGGCGCCCCCAAAAGCGGTCATAAGGACGCGTGGACTGCCAGCGGTCGGCGTTGTAGTCGGCGCGGGAGAGGCCGCCGGGCATATCGGCTTCGCCGTCATAGTATTGCAGCAGGCTGTTAAAGGTATGGACTTCGTTGGGCGCGTATTTGCTTTTCAGCATCACATCATCAATCCGCGTGGCGCTGTGTTCGCGCCAGTCGCTGCCCCGGGTGCCGGAGTAAAGCAGGGCGGATCCGAAACCGTTGTCCGCCGTGCCGCCGATCGCGAGGTTATGCGTCTCTTTCGGGTTGTTTTGCGAAGAGGTGGGGCTGAGCTGCCCTTCAATGCCGCCCTGAATGCCAAAATCCTCGGGGATGGCGCGGGTGACGAAGTTCACCACGCCGCCGACGCTCTGCGGCCCGTAGCGCACCGCGCCGCCGCCGCGCACGACATCGATGGCGTCCATATTGCCGAGCGAGACCGGCGCCAGCGAAAGCTGCGGCTGGCCGTAGGGGGCAAAGGGAACCGGGATACCGTCCATCAGCACCGTGGAACGGCTGGCAAGCCGCGGGTTGAGGCCACGAATACCGAAGTTCATCGCCAGGTCGTGACTGCCGGTGCCGGTATTTTCCGGCGCGTTGACGCCAGGGATCCGGTTCAGCACTTCGCGCATCGTGGCGGCGCCGGTTTTGGCGAAATCCTCCCGACGGATCACGTCGCGGGCGCCGGCGTGCTCAAAGACATCATTTTCGCGCGCGTCGCCAAGCCAGTCCCCGACGACGGTGAGGGTGGATTCTGCAGTGACGGGCGCGGGATCCAGCTCCAGGGTCCAGACGTTCTTGCCCAGCGGCTTGAGCCGTAATCCGCTGCCGTTCAGCAGCCTGCGTAAACCCTCTTCGGTTTCAAAGCTGCCGTGCAGGCCCGGGCTATGCTTGCCGCGCGTCAGGCTGGCGTCGGCGGAAAGCGTGATACCGCTGCGGGCGGCATATTGGTTCAGGGCGTGGTCTAACTCCCCGGCGGTAATATCATACTGCGCGGCGGCGAATACCGGCGCGGCGGCCAGCCCCGCTAGCGGCAGCAGGCTTAAACGGATTGCCATCACCAGAGGCATCGGTTTGCGTAAAACGCGTAAAGGCGTCATCTCTTCTCCACCATCGTTTTTGGTTATATTCATCAGATAAGTCGAACGAGCAGGGGAAAAGGGACAATGGAGAATGAGAATTTTTTCGATTTTTTTTCTCAGGCTGGAACGAGTGTGACCCAGTAGCGGGTGACAGACCGCAATGTAATCGGCAGCGTTTGCGCGATAACCTGCAGAATGGCATCAGGATCGCCCAGCGGAAAGGTGCCGCTCAGGCGTAAATCGGCCACGGCGGGATCGCAGCGCAGCACCCCGGAGCGATAGCGGGCGAGGGTTTCGACCACTTCGCTCAGCGGGGCGTCGCGGAAGGTCAGCACGCCCCGGATCCAGCTATCCTCGTCGCCGTTGAGCTTAACCAGGGCGGCGAAGCGATCGCGGGTAAACCACAGGCTTTCCCCGGCGTTAACGCGTTGGGCGCTGCCGGACGGTAAAACCACTTCTACGGCATGCTGCTGTACCGCCAGCCGGGTGCCGCCGGCAAACTGACGGACGGTGAATTCGGTCCCGAGCGCGGTGAGAGTGCCTTCCCGCGTTTGGACCCGGAAAGGCCGCTGCCGGCTGTCGTGAGCGGTCCTGATGGCGATTTCGCCGTAGCGTAAATGAACCATGCGCTGCCGCGCGTCAAAACGGACGTCGGCGGCACTTTCGCTATTCAGCGTCAGCAGCGAACCGTCGGCAAGCCGCTGCGGGCGCGGTATCCCTTTCGCCGTCCGGTAGTCGGCGCGGAGGCCCTCCGCCAGCTCGGACTCCCAGAGCCGCCAGCTGCCTCCGGCCGCCAGCAAAAGCATCAGCCCTTTCAGCACGTGGCGACGCGCCAGACGGCTATCGTGAAGAGCACGGCTGGCCAGCCCGCCCGGCAGTTGCCCCATCTGCTGACGCAGGTTTTCTACCTGCTGCCACGCCCACTGATTTTCGTTGTTTTGCTCATACCACTGCTGCCAGCGGGCCTCCTGCTGCGGACTGACGCGCCCATCGCTGAGGACCGCGTACCAGTGCGAGGCGGAACGCAGCGCCTGACGACGGGATTCGCTTAGCGTCGGTTTCACAGGCCATTCTCCAGACGGAACAGCAGGCAGTGCTCGGTGGCTTTCGCGATATATTTCTTAACCGAACTGACGGAAACCGCCAGGCGACTGGCGATATCGGCGTAGGTCAGCCCTTCAAGCTGCGAGAGCAAAAACGCTTCCCGGGCTTTTGTGTTAAGCCCGTCCAGCATGGCATCAATCTGCTGTAACAGTTCGAGCTGGCTCTGCCGTAGCTCCGGTGAGGGAGAGAGCTCTGGCGGTAGCTGAGAGAGCATGTCGAGCCAGGCGCGCTCCAGGGCGTTGCGGCGGAACAGGTCGATCATCACCCGTTTGGCAATCGTGCAGAGAAAAGATTTTGGATCGCGAATCGTCAACAGCGACTCGCCGGCCATAATTCGGACAAAGGTGTCCTGCGCTACGTCGTCGGCGTCATATGCGGATTGCAGCTTATGGGTAAGCCATTTTTTCAGCCAGCCATGATGGTCGCTATAGAGCGAGGCAAGCGTCAGCGGAGAGGCGATGGCGGAAGAAGGTGACATAGCCAGGTTCAGGAGAGTTGATCAATACGGTATATGTTAATATGAGAATGGTTATCATTTCAATAAAGCGCGACAGGGATAAGGGCCATACAGACCCATAGTAACGATAAGTTATTGTTAAATATTGAATAGATTTTTCCCCTCATTGCATCATTTCTTTCCCTTTCTTCTTAATGAAAATAAAATTCATTATCATTATTCCCTCCTTAACCTTAATGTTGTATTTATAATGCATCTTATAGGGAGTGAGGAGAGACAAATGAACGCAAGCGAAAAAGCCGGACATACGTTTTTGGCAAGCCTGGGGAAAACCCGCTTACGCCCCGGCGGCATTGAAGCCACAGAGTGGCTATTTCAGCAGGCGGGTTTTACCGCCGACAGTAAAGTTCTGGAGGTAGCCTGTAATATGGGGACAACCTCTATTGAGCTGGCGCAGCGTTTTCACTGCAGCGTTTACGCCATCGATATGGATAAAGACGCGCTGGCGAAAGCCCGGCAAAATATCGTTCGCGAAGGTGTGGATCATCGGGTGATAGTGATGGAGGCGAATGCCGCTCGGCTGCCATTTGCCGATGCAACGTTTGATATGGTGATAAATGAAGCGATGCTCACCATGTATGCGGATAAAGCCAAAGAGAAACTGGTGGCGGAATATTTTCGCGTTCTTAAGCCCGGCGGTCGTTTGCTGACGCACGATATCATGTATACGCAGGATGCGCTGGGAGAGGACACCCGGCGGCAGCTGCAGGGGGTGGTGAAATCCCACGTCAGCCCGCTGAGCGCCGCCGCCTGGCAGACGCTTTTCCAACGGACCGGCTTTGATGCCGTAAGCATTCATCATGGACCGATGTCGCTGATGTCGCCGCGAGGGTTGATGAAAGATGAAGGTTTTAAACAGGCGCTAAAAATTGTCGGCAATGGCTTGTTGAAGCGCGAGAATCGTCCGAGATTTTTATCTATGTTGCGTTTTTTTCAACGTCATAAAAGGCATTTGAACTTTATTGCCTGCTGTTCTGTTAAAGCAACGGAGGTAAAAAGTCTGAAATAGCCCACCGGCGATATGGATAATTGTCGATAAATATTAATTATTGTCAGGAAAGTAAAATAAGCTGATTCTTATTTTAGTCATTTCGCTGACACTCATTTTTAATATTTCTATTTTATGTCAGTGAGGCTTATGGAAGATAAAGGAATAGCCTGTCTGCAAACGTTGTGAAAAGGATAACAGAAAGCAGAGGCTATCCCGATCTCATCTGGATGCAGCCGTACCTCGACGCGGCTTCAGCTGCGGCCTGCGGGTTACCACAGCGACGTTCTGGTTGGAAAAGACGCATACTTTATGTTGAATGATTAGCGCGTTAATCATTCTTGTGGTGGATATTTGAGGTTTATTATTCACTTTTTTATTTACATTTTGTTACAGGTGTGCTGGTATTGTGTTTTTTTCTGTTGACCTCTTTTTTTACTTGCCGGAGTGAATTTACCAGGATTATTATTGTCTGAACTGCTACACGTACCGCCTAATGACAGATGAAGGGACTCGTTTTTTCCTTAAGCGTTACCTCATGTTCTAATGTTTACAGGAAAAAACATGTCTTGCGCTTTTAATAAAAAACTTCTTCATCCCCGTAATTGGGGGACCTGGTTTGGCCTGAGCGTGCTCTGGCTCATCGTCCAGCTTCCTTATCCCGTCTTGCATCTTATCGGTACCAGCGCCGGTCGCGCATCCCGGCGCTTCCTGAAACGCCGTGAGCATATCGCCAGACGCAATCTCGAACTTTGCTTTCCCACCATGTCGCCCGCGGCGCGCGAAAAGCTTATCGAGCAGAACTTCATGTCGCTAGGGATGGGTCTGATTGAAACAGGGATGGCATGGTTCTGGAGCGATGAGCGCGTTAAGAAATGGTTTGACGTGGAAGGCATGGTCAATCTCAATAATGCCCTGAGCGAGCAAAAAGGCGTGATGGTCGTTGGCGTCCACTTTATGTCGCTTGAACTGGGTGGCCGTACGATGGGGCTGTGTCGTCCGATGATGGCGACCTACCGTCCGCACAATAGCCCATTGATGGAGTGGGTGCAGACGCGCGGTCGTTTGCGCTCGAACAAGGCGATGATTGACCGTCGTAATTTATCCGGTCTGGTACATGCCTTAAAGTCGGGTGAAGCGGTGTGGTTTGCGCCGGATCAGGACTACGGCCCGAAGGGGAGCGTATTTGCTCCGTTCTTCTCGGTACAGCAGGCAGCAACGACCAACGGTACCTACGTACTCTCTCGTTTGTCGGGCGCGAAAATGCTCACCATCAGCATGGTGCGTAAAGCGGACCGCAGAGGTTATAGCCTGCACATCAGCGACGTCATGAGCGACTATCCTGGCGAAGATAAACAGGATGCGGCAAGCTATATCAACAAGGTTATAGAGAAAGAGATCCTGCGCGCGCCGGAGCAATACCTGTGGGTTCACCGCCGCTTTAAAACCCGTCCGCTTGGCGAAACTTCGCTCTATTAAGCTCTCCGCACTCGCGGCGCTTTCAAAATGGTCCCGGTTGCGTTAACGTGCGCGGGATCATATTTTTTGTTGTAAGCGAAGGAGTGCGTTGTGTTCGCTGAGTTTGGTGTATTGAATTACCTGACCTATCTGGTCGGCGCTATCTTTATCATCCTGGTTCCCGGCCCGAATACCTTTTTTGTCCTCAAGACCGGCATCGCCCACGGCGTTAAGAAAGGGTATCTGGCGGCGGCAGGCGTGTTTATTGGCGATGCGGTGCTGATGTTTCTGGCTTTTGCCGGCGTCGCGACGCTCATCAAGACTACGCCGGTGCTGTTCAATATCGTGCGTTACCTGGGGGCGATTTATCTGCTGTGGATGGGCGGCAAGATGCTCTACGCGGTGTTAACCCAGCGTGATGGTCATTCGTCTGCTGATTCCGAGCCGGGCAGCGCGATTCTCAAACGTTCGCTGACCCTTAGCCTGACGAATCCAAAAGCGATTCTTTTTTATGTCTCATTCTTCGTGCAGTTTATTGACGTCGGCGCCAAAACGCCCGGGCTGGCGTTCTTTATTCTGGCGCTGACCCTGGAGATAATCAGCTTCATCTATATGAGCTTTTTGATCCTCTCCGGCTCTTTCGTCACGCGTTACGTGAAGACGAAAAAGAAGCTGGCGAAAATCGGCAACAGTATGATAGGCCTTGTGTTTGTCGGTTTTGCCGCCCGTCTGGCGACGCTCCAGTCGTAATCGTTGGGGGCCGGTACGCGGGACCGGCCCTATAGTGACTGTCACTGCCTCGTAACAAAATCCCTTCAATTTTGATTGCATTGGTGTTACATATACAGCCGATTATCGCTCAGAAAAAAGGGAACCCGGATGATTCTGCAGAAACTCACCAGCAATAAAAACAGCAAGAAGTTCTTTTTGTCGATCGCGGCGATCTTTGCCATCGCGCTTATCGTGGTTGGGCGCGCCACCTTTGGCGGCGTGGTGAGTGAATACAATATGCCGTATTCAGAATGGACGACGTCAATGTTCTTCCTGCAGGGGGCGATGGTCACGGTTTACAGCATTGTGTTTACGCTGCTGTTTTCCATCCCGCTGGGTTTCCTCTTTTTAGGTTCCGACCGCCGGGACTAATTTCATGCAATAAGGCGAACCGAAGTTCGCCTTATTATGTTTCCACGGCTATCGCCAGTCTCTGTCGTCATGATGATGGTGGCGGTGTTGATGGTGATAGCCTGGGTCGACAATACATCCCGATAACAGCGTGCAAAGCGCGAGAATCAACGGCAACACGATCGGTTTTTTCATTTCTCACTTCTCCAGTTAAATCCGTGCGCAAAAACGGGCATGCGCCATCGGCTGATGAGGTGAGTGTATGCTTTTAACTTATTGAGTAGATGAGATAATTCTGCAATCCTTGCCGGAAAGACGCGCGAATAATCCTGGATTTACCACCAGCCCAATTGCGTACCTGCCACGGCGACGATGGCGACAATAAGCATAATTATGGTGCTTTTTTTCATTACGCTCCGCCTGGTGCCGCATAGCCGCCGACAAAAAACCAGCCCAGAAAAACCACGGCGACGATAAAAATAGCCACCGGAAATAGAATACCCAGTCTCATTATTGAGCCCCTGTAAGTGCGAGTCGTGTCGACTATGATACGGGATTTCACCGTAGATTAGTCAATATGAAAAAAACGTCCCTGACGGCGAGACTGCTTATCCTGATACATCGCCTCATCGGCGGCGCGCAGCGCCAGTTCAACGTCGATCTGCCAGGGGTCGGCTTCAATCACCCCAAAGCTGGCGCCGGGGTAGTTAATCCGGTGTTCGCCAAGGAAATAGATCCCCGCCAGCGCTTGACGTAACGCGGCGATATACTCCTGCTGGTCGGCTGAATCGGGACCCGTACCGACAATTAAAAACTCATCGCCGCCGAGACGGCCTACAATATCGCCGCTGCGCACGCGGGCGGCCAGGCGTTCTCCGATCTGAATCAAAAAGCTGTCGCCGCACGGATGGCCGAATCGATCGTTGATTGCTTTGAAATCATCGAGATCGATAAAAATCAGCAGCACGCTGCGCTGCTGTTCCCGGGCCTGCGAAAACTGCGCGGCAAGATGCTTAAACAGCGAGCGGCGATTCGGCAAACCCGTAAGCTCGTCGGTATACGAATGCATCTCCAGCGCGACGTTAGCCGCCCGAAGCTGCTGTACCAGCGTCTCTTTCTCAACGTAATGGGAGATGAGGTTGGCAAACAGATTCATCACCTGCTCACCCTCAATGTTATAGGGCTGTCTTGCCCGGCTGGTGGCGCACAGCGTGCCGAATAATGAGCCGTCGGTCAGGCGCACGGGAATGCTGAAAAAGGTGGCGATCCCCAAATCCTGGGCGGCGAGACACGAACGCCAGCGCTCGGCGACATCGTTGCTAAAAATGCAGCGGTCGTCCAGCGCGCGTTTGCACAGCGAGTCGTTCCACGGGACGGAGAACCCTTCGGGGATCTGCATTTCGCTGCTGTTGTGCGCGTACATAATATGCTGGCGCTGCGCGTCGAAGTCGATACGAGTCAGGTAGGTAGATTCCATTCGGGTAACCAGCTCCAGCATCTCAAGCAGCTGTCGCACCAGGGTTTCGAGGGAGTGTTCATTAGCGAGCGTTTGCGACACGCGAGCGAGAATAAAATCGGACATGAGAAATACGGCTCCCGAATGCTAATCGTCACTACCAGCAAATGATGCTAAAAAACAATCAGCGCAGAATTAACAGAGATACACAAAATTTAACACATCTGGGGGGAGAATACCTGCATCCGCGGCGGGAAAAAAAGCCCCATCGGGTGCGTTGTAAACACCCGGAACAAGGGGCTTTCAACGGTACAATGCGGAGTTGCGCGGCACGCAAGACCATTGAAAGCCATAACTAATTACCCATCTGTGGACACTATGTGGACGTTTCACACATCAGCGCTACCTCTCAGCGGGTTAAGCGAGATCGCGTCCTGAAGATATTCCGGTGCAAAGTGAGCGTAGGCCATAGTTTGCTCAATTCGCGCATGTCCTAAGATCCTCTGTAATGTAATTATGCTCCCCCCATTAATCATAAAATGCGTCGCGAAACTGTGGCGTAGTGCATGCGTCGCCTGGCCGGTCGGAAGATCAGGTTTTACCTCCCTGAGTATCTGCCTGAAGTCAGAATATGACGCCTTACCAAATAACAACCCTCGCTTACCATCCGCTATGAGTTTTGCCACTTCCGCTGAAACTGGAACAGTCCGCTGCTTGTTACTCTTGGTTTTAACGAACGTCACACGGTTCTGTATGATGTGTTCCGCCTTGAGTCGAGCCGCTTCGCCCCAGCGAGCACCAGTGCTTAAACAGAGAACAGCTATCTTCTTGTTGTCGCCATCCAGTTTAAAGAGCAAGTGCTTGATTTCGTCCTCTGTCAGATAGCCAGTTTCGGGGACTTCTTCTTTCAACTTCTTCCGCCCTCTGATCGGATGTTCACCTGAAAACAACTCGGCCTCGATAAGCGCTGTGAACATACCACTGATGCTGTTGAGATCGCGGTTAATGGTGGAAGCTTTAATGCCCTGGCTTCTTCTTGCCGCGTAATACTGACTAATCAGCGCTTTCGTAATCTGAAAAGCACAAGGATCGTCGGTAATCCTGCAAAACACGTCTAACTTGTTGCGGTTTATCCGACCATGTTCCTCATGCTTGCCTTTCAAATTCCACCAAAGCTGTATCAGTTCAGACAGATGCCGCTTATCCGTCGGTTTTGATAACCATTCTTTGGTGTGGTGGTTGAACTGGGTATGCTTCTCGAAAGCTACCGCTTCACTTTTCTTATCAAACTTCCTGCGGATACGCTTTCCATTGCGACCAGCAGGCCTGATGTCCACTTCATATCGACCATCATCGAGTTTCTTAATAGTCATAAGAAAACCCTCCGATGGGTGCGTTTGCCTTTAGGCCTCAACGCGTTGCAATTATGTGATGAATACTTTTCGACCAATAATAGACATTTGAAATGTATGTAAGACCGGTTAATTGTTAACCAATCTTTTGGTCTGAGTGCTGCGAGGTTGTTAAGTCTTGCCCAAAGTGTGCGAGGGCCGGTGCGATTTGACCGGATTCAGGGGACACCTGATCGGTCATAAACCAAAGAGCGTATTTACAGAATCGGGGGTGTTGGAGAATTTTCATCGCTATGTCGGTAGGGGGTATGGTCCTTCCGCTTTCATAATATGTGAGTGAGCTGTAAGGAACTCCTGTAATTTCAGCAAATTGCTTTCTGTTAAGTCTCTCGGACTCGCGAATCAACGCAAGCTTCTCACTAATAGCTGTTGACATGTTATCAAGATCCTCTAATATCTTCGGTATTCTCTACTATTGCTCGATATTCTCTAAAAACACTAAGGCACATTAGAGAACATTGAAGCCCATTGGTTAGATCTAGATAAGAGGTTATCAGATGAACAAAAAAATTGTCAGTAGCAGCGATGCCATCCCGTATCAGGAGTTTGCGAAAATTATTGGTAAAACTCCGGCAGCCGTAAGAGGAATGATCGAGAAAGGGAAGTTACCTGTAATCGAGATGACCGATCCCCAGTCAACTTCTGGCCGTGCGGGCGAGTACTGGGTTTACCTTCCAGCCTGGAACAACGGCATGAAACTGGCCTACGAAAGTCGTCCAAAGGAGATCAGGGAAGGGTGGTTGATGTGGCTTGGTCTCGGTGAGCCAGGTCGATAGCCGGTTTCAGGAGAGGAAGCATGAAGAACGGTAGCCGCGGATCAGTATCACAGCTCAATAGCAAAACCAGCCTCTACTGTGGTTTTACTATTCTGAAACTCCCACGCAAAAAACCGTACAACCGCCAGCGCTATCAAATTACGCACACAGGCCATTATTACGGCATTGACTTTGCTTTATCAGAAGCATGCCGAACGATTGACAGAATCATGAGTAAAAAGCGGTTTATTGCTTTTTAATCTTTGGGGGCGAAAATGAAACTCGAATATGCAGAAAAAATTAACTCGCTTTTACAATGCTTCCATTTCAATAAAGAGTTTCTGGAATGGAATCATGATTACTCTCTCCAGCTTTTACGCCATGGCGTATCCCACCTTTATCATTTCGCAATGCTTCAAGGTGAGAATGATGAATGCACTCTTGAAGAACTCCGCAACATCATTATTTCTGTCACCGATGGTGATATCCCTAAACCATATGACCTGCTATCTCTGGGCGCTGAGCAACTGAAGAGGGCTATGAAGTTTGTTCAGCCCCAGGCTGTAACCGTAGAGGTTACACCGGAGATCCTGGAACACCTGAAACTGGGAGCTGAAGCCTCCTGGCGGCTGGAGCCCCCTCGCTTTAACTGATCATCGGAGTACGCCATGTTCACCGAAGAAAAAACATCTTGGGAACAGGAAATGCTGATTCGAGAAGCAGTGGAAAGTGCCGAGCAGGGGTTCACTGTACATCTAAAAAATGGTGCTCGTATCATCATTAGTTCAAAAAGCCCGTCTAAAGATTTAATAATTTACGGGCTCGAAAAATCCATTCGCGGTAATCACGATCGCGCGCGAATGACCTTTATTGATTTCATGTATTACTGGCATGAAAGGATATTTAAGCAGATTAAAAGAAAACCGCGTCCAAACAATTAATTAACCCGATTTAAAAATAACGGCATTCACTTTGCCGGGGATTCGTTTTGCCTTTATCAGGAGGTTGCATGTCGGTTACGTCAATAAAGCCGGAAGGCGGAATAAGCGATCCAGAGTTTATGGGTATCAGCACCAATGCGCGCAAAGGCGAGCGCGCCCACTTACTAGGATTGCTGCGCATCCGTATGGGCCTGCTGAAAGAGCAGGGCCTTACCCCCGAAGAGATTTATTCAGCACTTGAGCAGTGGATAGCCAACCACGAAACAATCACCAGCGAGGGCAGTAGACCATGAATCACGTAATGATCGATTTGATTAACGTTAGTAAGAAACCGTCATCACCTCTGTGTGCCATTGAAGCTGTGTTTTTTGAACCCTCAACAGGGCAGATCGGAAAGGTTTTTTATTCTTCGATAGACATTCGTAAATCTGAAAGCTTGAAGGGCCGTATCAGCATTAGCACGGCATTCGACTGGATGAAAAAAGACTCTCACTGGCGCGCCGAAGTAATGAGCGCAACCGAAGCTGAAGAAGATGCACTTTGCAGCCTTGCTGCTTTCATCGCCGACAATACCTGTCCCCGGAACGCGGCGTTATTCGTATGGTTCAAAGATGCCCCGGAAAAACTGGTTTCACTTCGTTATGCCGTGGATCGCTTAGAGGTGTCAGGCATTTTCCCTGAAGGCACAAAATACCGCTGCATTCGTTCACTTCTCGACCTTGCTGCTGCCACAGACTATGCGCCTCATGCGAGAAGCGCCCTGGCACGTTACACGCTCACTGACGCGCGATATCAAGCGGAGCAAGTCTGCGAAATCTGGCAGCGCTTGACCTCTCCACACATTGGATCGCTATGAGGGCTGCCATGCATTCGCATCTGTCTGTTGTTTGTAACGCGCCGTTGCCGGTTTGTAAGAGGGCGCTTGCCGCCCTGAATTGCTTTGCTCGTGGACAGCGTAATTACACCCGAGTCAAGCCACACGCCTATCTCGTGATCCGCATTGGCCTCCGTTGGCGTTTGCTCAGCAAAAACGGTGGTAAGCAGTGGCAACTGATGACCCATGAAACCTATAACCAGGAATGCCGCAAATGATTAAGTCACCTCTTAAGTGGGCTGGCGGTAAAACCCGCGTGTTGCCGGAGCTGCTGAAGCACTTACCTAAAGCCGATTGCTTGATTGAGCCCTTTGTAGGCAGTGGCACAGTCTTTATGAATACGGAATACCGCCGCTATGTGCTTTGTGACAGCAATCGCGCATTGATCAATTTCTTCCTCACGCTCAGGGAAGACCCGGAAAGATTGATACTGATCGCCAGGAACGTATTCAGAAATGGCAATAACGAAGATAGCTATTACGAAGAGCGCAAGTTGTTCAACCACCTGTCGTGGGATGACGAGTGTGCAGATGATTACGTTGTACGGTGGGCTGCATCATTTTTATACCTGAACCGCCACTGCTTTAACGGGCTTTATCGCACCAACAGGGATGGCGGTTTCAATGTTCCATTTGGCAGCTATAAGGCGCCTTATTTTCCAGAAGCAGAAATGCGCCTATTTGCCGAAAAGGCGCGGGATACTCACGCGCTCTTTCTTTGTAATGATTTTCGTACTTCCATTCCGTACGTCGCCAGGAATCGCCTGGACTCCGTGATTTACTGCGATCCACCGTACATCCCGACTAGCAAAACAGCCAATTTTACCGCTTACGGCAAGCCATTTACCCTGGACGATCACCGCGCTTTGGTTACGGTGCTACAGGACGTTAATCGCCAGCATGGCACGCGCTCGGTCATCTCGAATAGCGACACACCAGAAACACGCCAGATCTACTCCGCTTTCAACCTCCACGCCTTCAGAGTTCGACGTTCCGTTAGCGCCAAAACCCGCGATATGGCCGGTGAAGTGATTGGCGTTCTTCGCGTGTGTGGTGGTTGCAGTCGTTCTGGTGGTGGAGGTTGCCCGGACTGTGGGGCGGTAATGGGCGATGCGACACATGCCGAAATGTTTGGCGCGCCGGCTTGTTGTGGCGTTGACCTGGCAAAATAAGATAACGACGGTGAGCTATGCCTGATTCCACAGTCCTGGCGTGGAGCTGGAATGCCCCACGGCGGGCTATTAATCCAAGCGACGCCGAAGAGCCTGCAATTGAGTATCTCACCCAAAAGGCGAGCGTAAGGCACTTGCCTATAGCGATCTTGTTGATGTTGTTTATCGGGTACCGTTGCGCCCTCGTGATGGGGAGGCGCGCAGGGCATTTGATCGCGCAAGACTGGCGCGTCATTTGCGGCGCAGCGTCCAGGCCCTCCCTGCGTTTATCCGCAAGCGCTTTTCAATGCACCTTGAAACTCTGGACCGTAGGGACCGGAAAGAGGCTGTTCGCTGGTTATTCAACACGTTTGAGCGCCATGTATTGCGTCGTGTTGATGCGGTAAACGCACAATATCTGCCGCAAAGTAATCTGCCTGCAATTCTCTTTCCGCTACGTGATGATTTTCATCTGCTGCCATGGGCAGATAAAAAGCGCCTGAAACGACTGGCCTATAGGCTCGCCAATCTGATGAAAAGCGAGTTTATGCGCGAATTTGATTTTCGGTACGAGAAAACGGCAGATGTGGAGTTTTCCACGATCTACGCTTACGGCGCTATTGCCAGTAAAGCGTCCTCACTCAATATTGCGATCCCTGGCTGGAAACAGTATTGCGATGAAGCACTGACAGCAGAAGATGCATTGCGTGTTATTGCCAGACTTCAAACGGAAAAGTGGTGGCTAGGTAAGCTCCGCAAAATCCATGACCGCTGGCGCGAGCACCTCCTGATCGCCACTAGCTACGTCAGCAAAGTGGCATCACCCTATTGCTCTGAGCCTTGCCTCAGGGAGTGGATAGCTCAAAAAAAAGCCAACTTTGAATACCTTCAGGCGATGGAGCTGGAAGACCAGGACACTGGGGAGCGTACCTCCTTGCTCGATAAGGTCATGGGCAGCGTTTCCAACCCGAAGATCGCCCGTCATGAATTGATGGTGCGCATGCGCGGTTTTGAGGATATGGCTAACAAGATGGGACTGGTTGGCATGTTCTACACGTTGACCGCACCGTCACGTTATCACGCCATACATGTGCATTCCGGCAAGCGCAACGATAAATACTGCAATGCCAGCCCACGCAAAACTCAAAAGTACCTTTGCAACGTCTGGTCACGTGTACGCGCCAAATGGGGAAGGGAAGGCATCCGCACATTTGGTTTCCGTGTAGCCGAACCACATCACGACGGAACGCCGCACTGGCACCTGCTGTTATTTCTCCGCCCGGAAGAGGTGGAGCTTGCCACTGAAATTTTTCATGAGTACGCCCTCCAGGTGGATGGAAGCGAACCCGGCGCGGCTCAATATCGTTTTACTGCCAAACCAATTGATGAAGAGTTTGGATCGGCAACAGGATACATCGCAAAGTACATTTCAAAAAATATCGACGGTTATGGAATGGATGGCGAGTTTGATCACGAGTCAGGCAAACCCGTTAAAGAGATGGCAAAGCGCGTGCGGGCGTGGGCTTCACGCTGGAGTATTCGCCAGTTTCAACAGATTGGCGGCGCGCCTGTATCCACATGGCGCGAACTAAGGCGCCTAGGAAGTCGTGAGCTTGTCTTACACCCGGAACTTGAAGCTGCCCGTGCTGCTGCTGATGCGCCCGACTGGCCGGGATACGTCAACGCCCAGGGCGGCCCGTTTGTAACTCGCGATTGTTTGCGTGTTCGTCTCAATTACGAATACACCGAAAACGGCAATGATTATGGTGACACAGTCGCCAAAATCAGCGGCGTCTATTGTCCTTTTACGGTCAGTGAATCGGTCATTTATACCCGCACCAACGATTACAAAATCGTACCGAAGTATAAGCCATCGTCGGTCGAGAATTTGACCTTAGAAGGCCGCGACGCGGCCCCTTGGAGTTCTGTCAATAACTGTACGGGGCGCTCCGTTTTGGTTGAAAAACCACCATCAGAAACGATGGTGCTAGCTGATGAAACTGCGCCAGACTACAGTTCAGTGACAAAACTTCCACTGAATATTGAAGATTTAAGACGATATTCACGCCAGCAAAGACAGGATATCACCTCCAGACTGAAAAAATCCGGTAGCGCAAGCTCAGATCAAGCCTTCATGCGCACAGCGCGCGACCTGCGTGCATTGATTGATGACAAAGCCGGTCTGATGTGGGGCCCAAAAGTCACTGCTGAGAAAGATATGAGTCTGACACCGGAAGAAGCAGAGCAGCGCTGGCGCGAGAAGTTACAGCTCGAAGCGAAACGGCGGGCAGATAACTATGCCGCTGCGGCTGCGGAATACCTAAAGAAAAAGTCAGAGGTAGAATTACTTCAACAGAACGGCACGGCAGCGAACGGCGAGGGGAGAAATTCACCGCAGCAAGGCATTAGCGGGATCTCGCAAACACTGCCAGACCACGTGCTCGACAAGCTGCTTAGACGTAATATCTTTCTCTGTGACGGCGAGGTTAAGTTGTTAGTCAGCGGCTGTATTCTGGCTCGTGGCGAAATGGAGTTTGCCCTCAGAGAAGGGGAGTTAATAGTGGAGCGACGATTGTTTAAACACGCCAACCACGCCCCGGCATCATTGAGCAAACAAAGTAAGCTGCTTGAGCGGGGCCAAAGAGCTATCAGGAAGAAATTATGACCACATTCACTGTGGAAATTCATGAAGATATCTTTACCTGGCTTAAAAAAGGTACTCGCCCTAAGATAGTCCTGGATCTGCCATCAGTGCCGGCCCCAGGCGATAGGCTATGGCTGAAGAGCATGCGAGGTACGCATATTGTCGAAACAGAAAAATGCATGATCGTGGAATCGTGCCGTGTCTCGCGACTACGCCCTACTATACGCCTTGTATTGGTATTTGGTATTGCAACAAATCATGGGCACGATGAATCCCGCGAACAGGACGTCGTCCGAGAAAGGCGTAAGCATCTGCAACTATCGGAGAGCATTCGTAGTTTTCGAACGGAACAGTATCAGAAAAAACAGTCGCAGGTCCGCGATCGTTTACTCCGTAAATCAGCGCTACTGGCTAAGGTAAATACTGTAACTTCTTAGTATGTGAGCTATGATATTGAGTTTGAATGCTAGTGTTTAAACTGCATTAATCCAAGTTTTCTCTGAATTGCTTAGGTACAAAGTGTAGCCTAATCTAACAGACAGCTTAGAACCCGAGAAGGATGTTGGTCAAACAAAAAGCAAGAGTTTACTTAGATAGATTCAGATCACCTTTTGGTTGCCTAAAACTACTCAAAACTAGTATATTTTAATGGTATGATGTTTTTCTTATTTATATCATAAGTAATATAATTTAAGAAGGGTTTATTAATGACTATTGTTAAAACATTTTCTTTGAAAAGCAATCCTTTTGAACACTACACAGCAGAGAATGAACCAGATATAAGTCTCTATGCAGTAAGGCCGCCTTATCTTTCAGCCATAACTGACAGAGCTAGAAACCTAAACTCGTTTATCCTTTTTGGGCAGCGAGGCGCAGGGAAAAGTGCAACTCGGTTGACAGTGTTTAAAGAGGATTACTCAAAAGAAGAGAGACAACCATTTTTGGTTAACTTGACCGATTTTACTGAATTACTTGATAAACATAGGAAAGGTAAACTAACAGAAAGAGATATTATATATCTTGTCGCATTCAATACTATAGAGCAAATGTTAGGGTGGATATCCCTACTCGATGATGCTGAGAGAAAAAGAGTAATTTCACAATTAGACACTAAACAACGGGAGTTGATTTTTGCTTTGTTGAAGGGTTTTTATCTTTCTAAAAGTGAAGGTGAGCGGGAATTAACTACTGAAAGTACTTTAAAACTATTAGATAGCGCATGGTTCAAAAAAGGTCAATTGTGGACAAGTCAAAGATGGGACTCTTTAAGTAAAGTTATAGCAGCAGCAGTTAACGTACTATCTAAAAAAACTCTAGAAGATGATTCAATTGATATAGCTAAGCCAGCAGAGGAATTACTTAAAAGCCTTACTGGCGAGTCAGCTAATGTGCCGCGTATACTCATCAGTCGCTTAGTCGATTTTAGTCAGGCGTTTGGTTTCTCTGGTGTATGTATTTTAATTGATAAACTCGATGAGACTAGCGTTACTACCAACTCTTCTGAGGCAACTGCACAATTAATATTTCCTTTACTATCAAACATACAATTGTTGGAGGTTAGTAATTTTTCATGGATCACATTTGTATGGGATGCAGTGCAAGATCATTTTAACGGCAAGTACAGAATAAGACTTGATAAAATAGCTCATGCAAATATATCATGGGATTATGCTGAACTCAAAGAAATGTTAGACAAAAGAATGTCATATTTTTCAGATGGGAAGGTGATGTTTGGAGATATATTAAATATTAGTGGTGACAAAAATGAAGCCGTCGAAAAACTTATTTCCATTTCTGTAAAATCTCCACGTGAACTCATAAAGTTATGCGATATTATATTTAGAGAACACGATGCGAATGATTTCGAGGGTGGCATTAACGATCTGTCTTTTAATTCTGGTATCGATAAGTATTGCTTAGATACAATTGGGACATGGTATGACAGCGATGTGCTACAGCAAATTTATAGATTAGGTAAGGAAAGTTTTGTCAATAAGGATGTGCAAGGCTTATTTAAAATAAGCGATCAGGGAGCACGCAATAAAATTAGAGGCTGGGAAGATATGAGGGTCGTTAAGAAAAAAGGTACTGCTCCAAGTGATGCTGGAGGTAAACCTGTGACTCTCTATGAAGTGGCCGATCCACGCATAGTGAGAATAATTAATAAAGAACTCGATCCAGCCGTTGGTTTAACTGATTTAAGTGAAGAGGATTGAATAACTTTCAATCTTTTAAAAGCTTAAGCGATGATGTCGCTTAAGCTTTTTGAAATAATAATGGTTATCTTTGGATATGTTATTTCTAACTTTGTCTTATGCAGTGATAATTGTTAATTAGCCATGTTGCTAATGATGTTGATTTAATACTTAAAAGCAGACGTTGAATATGACTATCTATTAATAGCATGTAGTCTGCTACGCAGAACCCTTTTAAACGGGAATAATAATATTCCGCTCAATGCACAATAGCGCAATAATTTGCACACTTTTATGATGTGCTTAAACACCTTTGAGTACACAAGAGACGCTGTCTGAGGTCGATTCTGTAAATGCACGAAAAACGACAGGGTAGTTGCGCGCAGGTGACGGGGGGCAAGCCCCCGCAAACGGGTCAGGGTAGGTAAGGCGGCAGAATACGCAATTTCACGGTTTCTGCGTCACGGTGAGCGGTCGTTTTGGTTGGCGGCATGCCCTTGTGCAGGGAAAAAGCAGCGACGCGCAGAGGGGCGCTGATGTGGGATTCTTTAAGCAGAAAAGATGAGGCCAGCAAAACGCTGGCCCGTTATAAATGGCTGATGTTGTTTAAAAAACTGAGTTTTCTGGCGGTTATTTCTCAGGGGTAAGCAACGCATAAGGGTTAAAGCGGATCACTTCTTCTCCGATCCACTCATTGACCACCTTCAGCGCCTCCATTACGGGCGTCAGCTCGTTGATAGCGTAGACCCGGGCGGCTTTCTCGATATCCCCAAATGAGCCGTTTCCCTCTGGCATGGCGCCCATCAGCTGCGGCGGGATACGGTGCGCTGCGAGTATGTCGTCACGTGTGGCGTTCTTAATGTTGATAAACTCATCTTTCGCCGTGATCTGCTGGAAGGGGAGGATTTGCACGCCGTCTTTGCCGCCGCCTGGCGCATGCAGCAGCAGGTTTTTAAATGCGCCTTTCCCACGCGCACCGGTCAACGTCTCTTTGACTGCCTTCATGCTTTTATCATCAACCTGTCCAGCGCCAATATAGACAATACATCCAGCATGCGATCCGTTGTCGTAGTACAACTTACGGAACATGTCAGCGGAGTGGGCCAGGCTGGCGGCCAGCAGTGCTGCCATATATTCCGGCATACCGTAGACCTCCTGATTAATATCAGGGTTCAGAACGTGACAAACCGTTCCTGATTTGAACGTGTGCTCTTCTTTCCAGCGCCGGATAAACCAGTATTGATCGAGATCTGTGCTCCCACGCCGGGTGTACTTCGCCAGAGAGTGTTTGAAGGGTAGCGGGCCGCCCAGGCGATTACGCGGCAATTCGAGATAGGCATTGCCAAACGTGAACCAGTCCAGCGCAAACGCGGAAAAGGTCTGGCGATTGAGCAGCTTGTGCGGGATAAAGCAGCCGGTGAGCACATTTCGTTTGAAATACAACGCCGACTCATGCCAGGCGCTCTGACGTGGAGCTTTAGCCAGCCCGTAAAAATCCACTGGCGTCTCATAGTATCGCCCGTTGTCCAGGCAATAGAGATTGTCCAGCAAATCGGCCATATCACGCACGGGATAAGGGCCATCAAAGCTGAACGCTGTCAACGCGGGATCGGCCTTCAGTGACTCCGCAATGTCAGAACCGGCTGTGCTGGCTATCGGCTTTTTACCGTATTTCTTTTTCACAGTTACCATCCCATTGCGAAACCACCGCCGCCACTTTCCTGGCCCAACGGTTCATTAATAATCGAAAGCATGGTTGCCCACGCCATATCACCATGGCTTACGCCGCGCGATCGGTCAGTTTCGTAAGTGATGAAACCGCCGGGCGTAACAACTTTGCGAACAGCGTTAAAGGCTCTGACCAGGCCCTGCTCGCTGCGGTCATATTCCCAGCGGCCGGCGCGGATGACCTGCAACATTTTGAGGACAAGGGCGCGCTTGGAAGAGAGGCTCATCTGGTAGCAAATAGCCGCCGGGAACCAATTTTTAACAATCTGCCAGACCGCCTCCCCGACGCCTTGTCCGTCGATGGCGATGTGAGTGACGTTGTAGCGCTCGGCAGCCTCTTTGATGACCGCCGCCTGCTGCTCAAACTCCAGCCCTCGCAGTTGCTTCAATTCAACCGTGCGAAACCGGCCGCCAGCCACAAAGGGAGGGACAGTTACGGACAGAGCACCGGCATCACCATTGCCGCTGCCGCCGTTGGCGTCGTAGCCCAGCCACACCTCACGTTGGCCCATAGGGCGACTGGCGAACGGTTTCCAGTCGGGCCAGTCGTCATACCCGTCAGCGCCGCACCCCAGTAACTGGCTAAGATTGAACGCGCTTTCGCCGTCTTTGACGAACTCGCACATGTACAGGTTTTCAAATTCATCGGGGCTGTTTTCGTCCCTGATTTCATCAATGTCGGTGTAGTCCCAGCCGTTGTTGATAGCGTCCTGAATAGTGACGATCTGCCGCCACGTTTTATCCGGGTAAAGCACGCCGCTATGGGTTTTCTTCCATGAAACGTCAAAGTCAACGCGCTGCGCTTTAGGCCGTTTCGCATTCCATCGATCGCCGGTCCAGAACTGATAGGCTTCATGGCTTTCGCTGGATGGCGTGGAGAAGTACGTGCGTGTTAAGCCTTTGAGCGTTGCCATGGCGCCGGCAACTTTGCGCAGGTTGATAAAGTTTCCTGTCCAGAAAAACTCATCAAATCGCAGGTGGCCGGTGTAGGACTGCGCCGTCGCCGCCGACGTCCCGAGAAAATGCAGCTCCGCGCCGTTTGACAACGTGATTTGCTCACCGCCTTTAAGTTCGACGTCCACCTCTTCAGCCGCTTTACGGATGAAGTTGCGGAACTGGAGCGCTTGCTTGCGGGACGCCGACAGAAAAATTTGGTTGCGCTGATAGTCGTGCTTAACGTCCGTTCTCAGTGCGCCCAGTAATGCCTCGCGGGCAAAGTACCAGGTTGCCCCGATCTGCCGCGATTTTAGGATCATCCGGTTACGCTGATCGCGCTGTTCGTACCAGCCGCGCTGGTGCCATGCGAGAGAGTCGAGAATTTTTGAGCGCAATGCATCGATCTGCTCCTCGGAGAAGTGATTTTTCTTCTTGCGACGACTGGTTTTTTTAACGCCGGTGGTAGTGGTGGTCTGCCCGGTATCCAGCCTTTTCAACTGCCGGGTTAACAGATCAATCTCTTTGAAATCGCCACTGGTTTTATTGTCCTTCGCACTCAGCTGGCATAGACGGGTATCAATGGATTGCGTTACCCGTTTGATAGGCGTTGTGTCGTCCCACTCGTCACGTTTTTTCCAGGAATAAACCGTGTTTGAGTTGATACCCATGAGTCGCGAAATTTCGGCGGGCGGGTAACCCTGCCAGTAGAGCTGCTTTGCCCTTAATCGAATAAACGCATCCTGAATCATCACTTCCCCCTTTTGAGCAGGGAGATTACCTGCGCGCGATCCCCGCGGCTCGGGCTTTCAGGTCTGGCCGTTCTCCGACAACAAAACCGCGTGGCGCCGGGCTTTCAGGCTCTGCGATGATGCAGCGACTGACATTAATCAACAGGATAAAACGACATGGCCAGCACGACTAAACCCGCTCGCAAAAAGTTTCGCGTTGCGGTTTCCGGCGCCACCGTTGACGGGCGCGAGATCCAGCCGCAGCACCTCCGCGATGCGGCGGCGAGCTACAACCCGGCCGTTTACGGCGCCCGCGTGAACGTGGAGCACTATCTCTCCATGCTTCCTGACAGCAATTTTGGCGCCATGGGGGATGTTGTTGCTTTAAGCGCGGAGGATATCACCGAAGGGCCGCTGGCCGGTCGTACGGCGCTCTATGCCGAGATCGACGCTTCGGCACGAATGAAGCAGCTCACCGATGAAGGAAAAAAAATCTATTCCAGTATTGAGCTGCATCCGCAGTTTGCCCTTAACGGTAAGGCGTATGTGGTCGGCCTGGCGATGACGGACACCCCGGCAAGTCTGGGGACTGAGCGCCTTAAATTTGCCGCGCAGCAGCGCGCGCAGGTGATGGCCTTCAATAACCAGCAGATCGAGGCGCCGCTGTTCTCTGATGCGCTTGAAGCTGAAGTGATCGAACTGGCAGCTCATCGCAGCGAGGAGGGCGTCAACTGGTTCAACCGCGTGATGGGCATCCTTGGCAAAGGCCAGAAAACCGACGATCAGCGTTTCAGTCAGTTGCATCAGGTTGTTGAAGCCGTTGCTCAATCTCAGGCAGACCAGATTGACCGGTTCAGAGCCCTGGAACAGGAACGCCAACAGGATAAAGCCACCATTCAGCAACTGACCAGTGAACTTAACGAGCTGCGCGGTCAGCTTCAGCTCCAGCCCGCAGAAAATTACAGCGCACGACCGGCGGCAACCGGCAACAGCAGCGCGCAGCTTGCAGAATTCTAAGAGGTAAAAAATGGAAAACCTGACCCGCGAATTATTTGATAAGTACATTGTGCGCCAGGCACATCTGAACGGTGTCTCACCCTCAGCCGTTGCCAATCGTTTCAGCGTCGATCCGACTATCCAGCAAAAACTGGAACAGGCCGCCATGGAGTCGGATGACTTCATGAAGCTGGTTAACCACTTTGGGGTTAAAGAGCAGGAAGGGCAGAAAGTAAAAATCGGCAGTAAAGGGCCGATGGCGAGCACCAATAACAGCTCGGACGGCACCAACCGCCGTAACCCTGCACCGAACCATAACAAAGAGCCGCAGAACTACCACTGCCGCAAAACCAACTATGACTATGCGCTTTCGTATGCGGAGCTGGATGCGTGGGCCGGTCACCCTGAATTTCAGTCATTAATCAGTAATGCGATGGCTCGTCAGCTGGGGTTGGATCGCCAGATGATTGGCTTTAATGGCACGCATTACTCTGAAAACTCGGACCGCACGACCTACCCGTTATTGCAGGATTGCGGTGTTGGCTGGCTGCAAAAAATCCGCAATGAAGCGCCGCAGCGCATTATGCCGGGTATCACGCTGACCTCCCGTGATGAGAATAACGCGGTAATTGCGTCAGGCACCTACGGCAATATTGATGCCGCCGTGCTTGATGCGCGTCACAGCCTTATGGATCCCTGGTTCCGCCGCGCTCCCGGCCTGGTGACTGTGCTCTCGTCCGATCTGCTGCTGAAAGTGAACCTGCCGAAAGTGAACGCGCTCAGCCAGACCAATCCGAATACCGAACTGCTGGCTGCGCAGCTCATTGTCAGCCAGGAAAAGATCGGCGGTCTGCCGACGGTCTTTGTCCCGGGTATTCCTGAAGATGTCGTACTCATCACCAACCTGAAAAACCTCTCTGTGTACTACCAGAAAGGCTCCCTGCGTCGCTCTATCCGGGAAGAGCCGCACTACAACCGCGTGGCGACTTACCAGTCCAGCAATGATGACTATGTCATTGAAGAGTACGGCATGATTGCCATGATCGACGGCGTGACATTCGCCTGATAATCCCCATCACATGGCGGGCAGCAAGCCCGCCCAGGAGAATGAACCCATGCTGACACCGGCACAAAGACACTTTCAGAAGGTCATGGCAGAGAGGCGGGGCATCAGTGATGAGCGTGACGCGGAGACGCGCACCGCGCATGAGCAGATCCTCTTTCGCCTGCATATGCATAAATCCTCGCTAAGCCAGATCCAGTCCCGCCAGGCGAAGGCTGCTGTAAAGGCCAGCATCCTTCCTGAGTTTCAGGGGTGGATTGACGGCACGATCGAGGGCGACAGCGGACGCGCCGATCCGGTTAAATGTACCTGTCAGCACATCGCTGACGCGGTCCATTTCTCCGGCATCGAGGGAAAACTGAGAAAGAATGTTTGAGCCGATGTCTGCCGTTTCGCCCAGTTCCATGCTGCCTGCCAGCGCCATATTGAGCACGCCTGGCAGTGCGGCACGGATAGCATCTGGCGTGAAGCCAGCCATCGCGAGAAAGGCCTGGCCGCTGGCGGCGTCACGTGTGGTGAAGGCGGTTTCAGCACCGAGTTTTTTTGCCTGGGAACGCAGAGCGGTCAGTTGTGAATCGCTTTTATCGAGCCGCGTCAGCGCCTGGACGTTTGACATTTCCTCATCAAAAACAACCGCAGGCGACAGGAAGCGTCCGGCGCCGTACCCGGCAGCGGTTGCTGTACCTAATGCTATGGCACCGCCAGAACGCAACTTCCCGGCCATCTGCTGTGCGCCCTCGTAACGTTTACGAGCCTGCGTGACCGCAGCAAGTTGCCGTTTTTCCCGTTCAAGGGATTGGTTATATTGTTCTGTGCGGCGTATAGCGTTACCGATGGTGGCGCTACTACCGGAAAGCATGACGCCATGCTGGCGCAGAGCTGATGTACTCTCACGGAGGCGGGCCACTTCCGTCACGCGTTTTGCGGTCAATCGATCAAGCCGCTCACCCAGTCGGGACATCAGTGTTTGCTGTTTTTCCGTCAGCGTCCCGTTTTTACGCTGCGCTTCTGACAAGCCATCAAAGCGGGCACGGGCACGTGAGATGGAACGGTCAGTTTTGCCGACGGCCGCGGTCATTCGCTGAAAAGTGGCACTGCTCTTTTCGAGCCCTTTCAGGGTAGATTGTGTTTTTCTGAGGGAGTCGGAAAGGCCGCCCGCACTCTGGCGGGCAGCATTAACGGGGCGGGTAAATCTGTCGATAGCGCTGAAAGCAACGCGGATATCAAGACTCTTCATCACTGGCACCACTTCGAAGCGCCGCCCGCTTGCGCCAGGCTATCACCTCGCCAAGATCCATGCCGAAAACTTCAGAGGGCGGCCAGTTAAAAATAACGGCAATATCAGCAACCAGATCGTCGATCTGGTCAAACGCAACGGTGATTACTCGCTCTCCGTCTCCGCCACGTTCGACGCTCCAGGCTCCGGCGGATTCAAGAAAGGGACCAGAAGCTCTGCCAGCCCGATAAAGTCCAGAGTGTGCATTTCGTTGATTTCTTTTTGTGTCAGCGCAGGCGCGGTGACTCGCGTCAACAGCGTGGCAATTGAGTCTGCATCCATATTGGCAACGCGGATAAGATTCAGGCCGCGCAACGATCCTGCCTGACTGATGGCGCCGGTGATTTCCACCTGACCGATCTCACTGTCTTTACGAACTACCGGCTGCATCAGCGTGAACAGGTTTTTAGTTTTTTTAGCCATGTTAAAAATCTCCGGGCGGCATCTTTGCCACCCTCTGAAAGGTTATTAATTGCCCATGCCAAGGGCGGAGGTGATGCGGTCCGGGAACATGTTCTGACCGTTCTTTTTGTAGATGAAGTTCAGCAGATCGATTTCGATAATGGGCTGATCATCAATGGAGAATTTGTAATAGGTTGATTTAAAGGTGTAGCTTTCCTCCGTATCTTCCCCCTGTTTTGAATCTCCGCCGTCAAGCTCGGTAAATCGCCCGCGCAACTCGACCTCAACCAGCTGACTGTCGCCGTCGGTGTAATACTCACCCGCAAAGCGCAGCCGCGTTCCGTCAATTTCTGCCCCAAATTCGAGGAAAAGAGTTTTGATGACGCCGCCAAAAACAACAGTGGAATCCAGTGCGCCAGCCTCAAGACCGAGATCAACACCGACCGCACCCAGCATGCCACCGCCCTGATAGTCCTCTACCTTTCGTGACAGTTTGGGGCGAGTGAAAGAGGTCACTTTTCCCAGATAGTTGTCGCCGTTAACAAAGCAGCTAAAAAGCCGCAGTTTGTGAGGAATAGCCATTATTCACCCCCGAGCGACGCGAACGCCGGTTCGTAAAAATCATCAGTAAAGGTCTGGTATAGCGTCAGATCTTCAAGCGGTGGGACCGGGCTGTAGCTATAGCGCACAATCAGTTTTCCCTGGCGCAAATCCGTGGTGCCGTTGTCCAGCGTGTCATACCAGCAGTCAGCGCCGATAAGCTGGCCGGCAGTGACTTTTTTGCTGAGAGCAGAGCGGATGCCGCTTACCACATCTTTCACGTTGGCCGGAGTGAGCGGGCTGTCAACAGAGGTAAATTGCGCCTCCGCAATACTGTCCGCCAGGATCTGCGCGGTACGGGTAAACACCTCAAAAGTGTAGGTTTCGGTGTCCGTGGTGCGGTTACCCCAGAAGCGGAAACCGTCACGCTTGATAAGCGTCGTGATTTCGTTGTTGTTCAGCTCGTTAGCGTCGCTGTCTTCTGCCTGCAATGCCCAGAACACATCTTTCGAAATACCCAGAACGTTATTCACCACAACATTCGACAGCGATTTGTGCCAGCCCTGGCTGTTATCAATAGCTGCGCGCAGGCCGCAGGCGTAAGCCGGGGCGGGAAACGTTTCGTTATCATCCGTCAGGGGGTTGTAAGCGATGAAGTCCGGCCAGATCAGCATCAGCTCGCGGTAAGCGAAGGTTTTGCGATAAGCAATAGCCTCCGCCATGGTCGCGCAGCCGTTACAACCGGCATAAACAAAAGCCCGAAGATTCTGGGCAATCACGCAAAGCTGTGACGTTACCTCCTCGGTGTCGTAGTCCGGTACCGCCAGGATGCGCGGACGATAGCCGGTTTTGGCTTCCGCCGTCAGCAGGGCATACATTCCCGTATAGCTGTCGCCATCTGTTCCGCCAATAACGGCCTGGGACTGGCTGGCGCCGTTACCGGAAGCCTCTTTCACCCGGACAATTACAACGCGCGGGCTGCACTGATCGGAAATGGCTTTGAGGGCTTTGTAAAGTGACCCGGTTTTACCTGCCTTGCCGAGGACGTTACGCACCCGTGTCAGCAGAACCGGCGTATTGAGCGGGAAAGTCTCCGGATCGGCGTCATCAGCAACTGCGACAATACCGATTACGCTGGAATCAATGTCATTGATTGCCTGTTGTAGGTCGGTATTTTCGCGAGAGCGGACACCGTGAAAACGAGTTTCAGACATAAGTTCACCATCATGTTGCTCTTTGAGTTCAGGGCAATATTCAACGTTAAGTCTGCTGGCGTCGCCTGGTTGCCGGTCTGCCCGTTCGCTGACAACAAAAAGGGATTCAGCCCCGCGCGCGGGCATGGAATCATCAGCAAAAAACGGGGGAGTTATGTCGATAGCAGACACGCTAACAACAGCAGCCGAAGCGTATGTAGAAAAATTAAGTGAGGTCGTAAAGGCACCGGATTTTAGTATCACGCTGGGTGGGGTTGCCCTGACCGAACTGGCCGACCGGATCACCTCGCTATCTGTTACAGATAACAACGGTTTTGATGCTGACCAGCTAACCCTGTCAGTAGATGACTCTGACGGAGTAACAGATTTACCCCCACGTGGTGCGGAGCTGGCGGTGTCCATCGGCTGGCTGGGTGAGGCGTTGATTTACAAAGGTCTCTACACCGTTGACGAGGTGGGGCATAGCGGGCCGCCGGATGTTATCGACATCACCGCGCACAGCGCTGATTTTCGCGAAGAGATGAACGTCAGGCGGGAGGTGTCCTGGCATGATGTGACGGTAGAGCGGGTGGTATCGGCCATAGCCCGGCGTTATGACCTGAAGCCGATGATTAGCGAGGCTCTGATCGACATTGAGATCGACCATGCGGATCAGACCGAAGAGAGTGACATGTCGTTTTTAACGCGCATGGCGGAGATGTTGGGGGCCATTGCCACCGTGAAAAATGGCTGTCTGCTGTTTATCCTGCCTGGGGGCGGCGTCAGTGCATCTGGTAGGGCGCTGCCATCGGCTGAGATAACCCGTGCCAGCGGAGATCGTCACAGGTTCCGCATTGCCGATCGCGATGCTTACACTGGCGTGCGGGCGTACTGGCTGGATCTTAATTTCGGCAAGAAAAAACCGGTCAAGGTCACTAAGCGTAAGACAAATACTGCCAGAAAAAAGGCTGAGGAGAAAAGCAGCCGCCCGGAAGGGGATTACATGGAAGGCGCTGAAGGTAACGTGTATCTTTTGCGTAAAACCTATCAGAACGAAACGGCGGCCAGGCGCGCAGCTGCGGCAAAATGGATACAGCTCCAGAAAGGCGCGGCGCAGTTTTCGATAACACTGGCGCGCGGTCGCGCCGATTTATACCCTGGTATGCATCTGAACGTGTCGGGCTTTAAGCCTGAAATCGATTCTCAGAATTGGATCATTGCCAGAGCGGAACATGTGATCGGTGATAACGGATTTACCACGAAAATGGAGCTTGAGGCGAAAATAAGCGACTGGATTGCAGAAACTGAACAGTAGCGGCCATAATAGGCGTGAGTTCAACTCCCTATGGGAGATCATCATGTTTGTTTGTCCCTACTGCGGCGCAAACGCCCGCACCCGCACCAGCCGCCGGTTAAGCGAGTTCACCATCCGGCAATATCATCAATGCCAGAATCTTGAATGCAGTGAGTCATTCACGACACTTAACACTGTAGAGCGCAGAGTAACGAAGCGCTCAACCAGCGCAGATCCTTTGCCGCCAGGATTTATCCCCGGCGATGCTTTCCCGGCTTCTCATTACGGGAACAGTCAACTTAGTCTTGCAGTATAAAAATAGCCCCCTGGAAAGGGGGCTATTCTTGTCAATGTGGTCGATATGTGGACACTTTTGAAATAAATCCTTTTATTTCAATTTATTAAATCCCAAAAAAAAGCCCCATCGGGGGCGACGGGGAAAACTCATTGATTATGGAATGATCTGTTCTCTGGTCAATTCGAGAACAGGGCTACTCTACGATGCAAAAGTGCAGCTAAAATGGAGAAACCGTGGAGATTCAGGGTGAAAGACCGTTTTAAACGATTAAGGAGGGGAAATGAAGGGGATGATAGTCATGCTGCCTCTGGCGCTTGCCGGATGCGCGCAGAGTCAGCCGACGCAGCAAGCACACCCGATAGGGATGGCTAACCCGGCTTCGGTATACTGCCAGCAGCTGGGAGGGAAACAGGTTCCTGTTCAAAGCCCGCAGGGCGTGCGCACCGAGTGCAAGTTACCCAGTGGTGAAACGTTAGATGAATGGGCGCTCTGGCGCCGCGATCATCCGGCTAAGTCATAGCGCTTTCAGCCAGTCAGCCAGCACCTGGGCATGGTTTTGCCGGGTGTTTTTCGCCGCGTAGAGCAGCGTCAGCGGCTGCTGCCTGGCAAGCGCGGCCAGGCGCTCGCCTTCATCGCGGTGGGCTTCCAGCTCCTGGCGATAGCGCTGGCTAAAGTGGGCAAAATCAAGCGTCTCGCCGTGAAAAGCCTTACGCAAATCAGTCGATGGCGCCAGGATTTTGCACCACTCATCGTAATTCAGCGCCTCTTTTTTTATTCCGCGCGGCCACAGGCGGTCTACCAGTATCCGGTAGCCGTCGCTCGCTTCCTGCGGGTCATAAACCCGTTTACATTGAATCATCGTCACTCTCCCTCTGTTCCATCCAGGCAAGCAGCTGCGGCAACTGCTGCTCGGAAAATACCGTTATCCCGTATTCGCGAAGCAGGGCGGCGGCAACGCCGGCACCGGGTTTGCGCTGTTCGTTAAAGGTACCATCATAGATAAACTGACTGCCGCAGGTTGGGCTGCCGTCGGTGAGCAATGCTGCGGTACAGCCTTCCTCCTGCGCTGCTTTTAGCGCCAGCCAGGCGGCCAGCTGATAGCGCGCAGTGACGTCCTGGCCGTCACTTTCAACAATTTTCGCACGGTTTTGCATGACATCCGCTCCCTGCGCGCCAAGGATTTCCGCCGGTAGCCTGGGGATGGGCAATCCGGCAGCCAGCTCCGGGCAGTGGGTGACCAGCCGCCCCTCGCTCTGCCAGCGAGACAGCGCGTTAGCCAGCCGGGCTTTATGGCTACCGTTATAGCGAACCTGAAAGCCCATCAGGCAGGCGCTAACCAAAATTTTGTCCTTCATCATGCATCCATAGCGATTTGTCTGCCCTATACCATAGCGCCAGTCAGACTAAATTACCCGCGTTCAGAAGCAGACAAAATAAGGATTGTGTTCTGCCGTTGAGATCGCTAACCTGAGGCTCCTTGTGTTGCCTGATATTCGCTCTGACATAAGGATCCTGCTATGAACTCCCTCCTGCGTATTGCCCTGGTTGGTGATTACAACCCTGATGTAGTTGCCCATAAAGCGATTCCCCTGGCGATTGATGATGCCGCCGCCGTACTGGAGCTGCCGCTGCGTTATGACTGGCTGGCTACCAGCGAAATAAAGTCCGCTGACGATCTCGCTGATTACGATGCTATCTGGGTGGTTCCCGCCAGCCCCTATAAAAACGCCGAAGGCGCGTTTATCGCTATACGCCACGCGCGGGAAAACAGCATTCCATTCCTTGGCACCTGCGGAGGATTCCAGCACGCGATTATCGAATACGCGCGCAACGTTATGGGCTGGCGGGATGCCGCACATGCGGAAACCGATACCGAAGGCCGGATGGTTATCGCGCCGCTTAGCTGCTCGCTGGTAGAAAAGTCGGACAACATTGAACTGCGGGCCAATACGCTGATCTCTCGCGCCTATGGCCGCGACAGTATTGAAGAGGGTTACCACTGCAGCTACGGGATTGCCGCCGATTTTGCCCGCGAGCTGGAGCAGGGCGACCTGCGGGTTACGGGCTGGGATGATGACGGTGAGATTCGGGCGGTAGAAATGGTGACGCATCCGTTCTTTGTCGCCACGCTATTTCAGCACGAGCGCAATGCGCTGGAAGGCAGGCCTGCGCCGCTGGTTCACGCGTTTTTACGCGCGGCAAGTCAGTGAGCGAACGCCCGGCGGCGGTTGCCGGGCGTTGATATCGCTAGCCGTTGATCTCCCGATCGCGACCGGCCAGCGCGCCAAATATCGCCATCGCAACGGAAATCAGCGCCACGGCGATCAGCGGGATATGCCAGTCGCCGTTGGCATCATGAATTTTTCCCATCACCGGCGGTCCGCAGGCGGCCAGCAGATAGCCCACCGCCTGCGCCATTCCCGACAGCGCGGCGGCCTGGTGCGCCGAGCTGGCGCGCAGCCCGATAAAGGTCAATCCCAGAATCATGGTCGCGCCGGAACCGAAGCCAAAGATAAGCGTCCACAGCACCGCCTGAGCGGGTAAAAACCATAAACCGAGCGCGCTGACTGCGCACATCAGGGCGACCAGCACCGCAATGCCGCGCTGATCTTTCAGCCGATGCAGTATTAACGGGATCGCCAGCCCCGGCGCCGCGGTGGCCAACTGGAGCAGCCCGTGCAGGGAGCCCGCCTGCGCTTCGCTGTAGCCTATGCTTTGCAAAATGGCGGGCAGCCAGCCGATGATGACGTAGTAGACCAGCGAGTTAATCCCGAGAAACAGCGTCACCTGCCAGGCCAGCGCCGAGCGCCAGATCCCGCGGTTGTGGATGGCGCCCGACCCCGTCAGCGGCGCGGTGACTTGCCTGCGCGCCTGCGGTAGCCAGATAAACAGCGCCAGCAGCGGAAATGCCATCAGCATCAACAGCGCGCCGCGCCAGCCCAGTCCGGCGAGCGCCAGCGGAACGACCATTGCCGAACCCAGCGCCGCCGCGCCCCCCATGGTGAGAGAGTAAGCGCCGGTCATTTTGGCGACGTGCTGCGAGAAGTCACGTTTGATCAGTCCGGGCAGCAGAACGTTGCCCAGGGCGATGCCGCAGCCGATAATCGCGGTTCCGATAAACAGCAGCGAGACGAAGGGCAGGGAGCGCAGACCCACGCCGAGGCAAATCAGGATCATCGCCAGCAGCAGGCTACGTTCAATGCCGAATCGGCGGGCGACACCTGCCGCCAGCGGCGAGACCAGGCCAAAGGCCAGCAGCGGCAGGGTGGTTAACAGACCGGTTTGCGCGGTGGTAAGGCCATATTCGCTGCGAATGGCATCAAGCAGCGGCGCGGCGCCGGTAAAGGTGACCCGCAAGGTGGTGGCGATAAGCAGAATACCGGCAATCAATAGCAGATTACGGCGGCCGGCAGAAGGTGAAACAGAATTCATGGCTATCTCAAACAAGAATACGTGGCGCTTACCATAGCCTGTTTGCCGCCTGTTTAAATCAAGCTAAAATGACAGATTATCGCTAAAATCGGACAATATCATGATCGGACTCGGCCTGGACGGCTACGACCCGGACAGCGGCCACGAAACGGCGGCGGCTTTTCGTATTCAGGTGGTCGCGGACGAGCAGTACATTCCGCGCCATCAGCACCGTAAAGGTCAGCTCATCCTGGCGCTGCACGGTGCGCTGACCTGCGAAGTGGAGAACGCGATGTGGATGGTGCCTCCGCAGTACGCGGTGTGGGTACCGGGACAGGTGCCGCACAGCAATCGCGCGACGCCGGAGGCGCAGGTCTGCTTTTTATTTATTGAACCCCACGCGGCGCCGATGCCGGATTTCTGCTGCACGCTAAAGATTTCGCCGCTGGTGCGCGAGCTTATCCTCGTTATGGCCGAGCGCGGCAGGGCCGAACTCGCTAAACCGGCAATGAACCGCCTGGTGCAGGTGCTGTTCGATGAACTCCCGCAGCAGCCGCAGGAGCACCTGCAGCTCCCGGTCTCCGGGCATCCAAAAATTCGTCAGATGGTGGACATGATGGCCGTCGACCCGGCCCGCTGGCAAACGCTGGCGCAGTGGGCGGCGGAGTTTGCCATGAGCGAACGCAATCTGGCGCGGCTGGTGGTGCGTGAGACGGGCTTAAGCTTTCGCCGCTGGCGACATCAGCTGCAGCTGATCCTCTCCCTGCAGATGCTGATCCGCGGGCAGACGGTACAGCAGACGGCGCAGAGCCTGGGCTATGACTCGACCACCGCCTTTATTACCATGTTTAAAAAGGGCCTCGGGCAAACCCCGGGGCGCTATCTTGCCAGCCTGGCTACGACTTCCCAATAAACAGCGAAATGATCCCGGCGGCGATCAGCGGGCCGACCGGGACGCCGCGGAAGAGGGCGACGCCGAGCACGGTGCCGACCAGCAGTCCGGCTACCAGCTGCGGCTGCGAGCCCATCAGCGCCACGCCGCGCCCGCCGAGCCAGGAAACAAAAACCCCCACGGCAATCGCCAGCAACGATTTCCAGTTCACGAAGGAGTGCAGCAGCGTAGAGGGCGGTAGCGTGCCGCTGGCAATGGGCGCCATCACGCCGATGGTGAGAATAATAATACCGATGGTCAGCCCTTGCTTTTCAATCCACGGAAAGAAGGCGTTGAGCGGGGTGACGCGGACGATAATTAATACCAGGATTGAAATAGCTACGGTGGTGTTATGGCTAATAAAGCCGAGCGCCGCCAGGCCCAGCAGTATTAACAGGGTGGTGTCGAGCATGTGCAGAGGTCCTTGCCAGAATATAAAAAAGAACAGCCCGTTTACTCTACGCATAATCGCGTAAGTAAACAGGTTTTTTATCGCAGACTCGCGATTTGAGGCATCTGCACGATCGATTTTCACCCGCGGCACAATCCGCGCCCTGGCGCAGGAGAGGGAACAATCAGGCTTCGCGATGAAACGCGATCAGTTCCGGACGGGCAATACGCAGATAGTCGGCGGTATCAAGGATGATGGACTTATCAAGCTGCCCGGCGTTGAAGGCGATTTCCGGGAAGCGCTCAAACAGCAGCGGGTCGGCGACCAGGCGTAAAGAGGGGTGGAAGCTGAAAGGGGGAATGGCGCCAAAGACGCAGGCGGTCAGGGCGTCAACTTCCGCCGGACTGGCCAGAGAGGCTTTGCTGCCGCCGACGTATTCGGCCAGACGGGCTAAATCCGCCTGCAGATCGGCGGCAAGGATAGCCAGAACGTGCTGATTAACCCCATGTCCTTTAATTTTACATACCAGCGCTTTCGCTCCCTGACCCAGCGCGGTGCCGCGGATCTTCGACACGGCTTCACACTTTCCGACGGCTTCATGTTCCACGACCCGGTAACGGGCGTGGTCGCGGTTAAGCAGCGCCAACAGCTGCTGATGAATACTCACTTTTACTGGCGCGTTCATGTCGTTTTTTTCCTTAAAAATAAAACCTCAAGATTAATCCTCTCGCCCCGGGTAAGCGTGTTTTTTTTGCTTTTTATTTTCGTACAGCCGGGCATCCGCGATTTTCATGACGTCGGCCAGGCTGTCCCCCGGCGCCATGCTGCAGGCCCCCCATGAAAAATTAACGCGCTGGTTAATGTCAATTTCCTTCAGGTGCTGGCGAATGCGCTCGGGTATATTTTTCGCCTCCTGTTCCTCATAATCGATCAGTATCAGGAAGAACTCATCGCCGCCCAGCCGGATACCGTAATCGCTTTTACGTATGGCGGCGGAAATGGACTGGGCGAGCAGCACGATGGCGCGGTCGCCTTCATCGTGCCCCCAGGTGTCATTAAGGTATTTTAGCCGGTCGCAGTCCAGCGCCATAAACACGATATTTACACCTTGCTCGGTGAGCTTTTGCATACGCGATTCCAGCAGCGAGGAGAGAATTTTTCGGTTGTACAGACCGGTTAAGGAATCACTAATGTTTTCTTTAAAAACGTCGGTATACAGGCGAAAGTGCATGCGTACCAGGTGCAGCAGAACGCCGGTAGATATCAGGTAAAACAAAAATAGCTTCCAGGAGCTCAGCAGAAAATAGGACATATCCAGCGATAGCGAAATGTGCAGGTTTTCTGCGACCTGCTGGCTATGGTGGGCGTAGCTGAAAAAATGCGTCTTGCTGCGGTGAACGCGGATTTCAGACGTTGAGTCCGAGTCCGTTAAGGTGATGTCGAGATAGCGCCAGACCAGGGGGCGGTCGGTGGTATAGAGCAGCTTCTCAATATCGTGACGAGTGACGTCTACCATCACAATACCCTTCAGCCGATCCCGATAATAGACCGGGGTTAAGAACGACAAAATATTCTGTCCGGTTAGCGCGTCAGCATAGATGCTGGAAATTAGCGTACGCCCGCGAAGTAAACCGTTAAGACTGAACTGAGTGATGCCCAGTTTACTGTCGTGAAGAAAGTTCCAGTTATCAACGGGGCTGCTATCTATCTCAATCGGCGAATAGAAATACGCGTATTTATTGTCTAAATCGAGGTAATAGCGGAAGCGTTTATCTGATTTGAACGTTGCCGAATTCAGTGCGGCGATAATATCGCTTTGGGCTATCGCGGCATCAAAAGCCTGCAGCGCCGGGAGATCGTTAATCCACGGCTCGCACGAAGGCTGGGTGGTGCTGAGCGTACCGTGAAGCCCGGGGAAGGTATGCCCGGCGATATTGAGCCCGTATACGTTGCCATTGGTCTGCACGCCAGCGCAGGCCTGTCGGGCCTTTTCGGCCGCGGGATGCGTATCCAGCTTTCGCGAGACCTGGGAGATAACCAGCTGATTTTGATATTTATCGTACAGAAAGGCGGATTCGCCCTTCTCGACGATGTAGCGCATGTATTCCGACATATCCCGATGGCTGGCGACTAATTCATACACCAGAAATGAAGATGTCAGGACAACCACCCCCGCAGAAATGAAATGACGGAGTAATTTATTCTGTAATTTCATGATGATAATTTCGCCAGCACAATTAAGACAATTCTACCATGTGCGGCGCAGGGACGCCACGTTCGGTGGCAGACAGACTGTTTATCTATCCAGTGCCGGACTCGGTCAGTATCGCGCGGCAATGGAAATAAATAGTTTATTAAATATGAGGGCGCTAATGAATGTTGCTGTCGTAAATATCCTGCAAAATCCATTTTTCACTCATTTTATCCTCAATGAAATATGCTGCAATGACGCTGCTATGGCTATCCTGGTGCAGCTAAAAATGAAATAATGTTAATTATCAAGCGAACTTTTCTTATTTTTACCAGTCCTTAGCAGGGTTACAGGCAGTACTATTGAAAGCGGCAATGAGGTTATGATGATGGAAAACGCAGCGGTGCAGGGATCCCCTCGAAAGTTTAAAAAAATAAGGGCGCTAAACAGGCGTCGAAATTATTTTTTTAAGAAAATACGCAATGATCTGCGAGTCTATATCGCTAAAGCGTTCTGGGATAGTCGCGCGCGCCGCGAAGCTGATTTAACCTCCGCGAAAACGGTGCTGTTAATGCGTAATGAAGGTGCGATCGGCGATGTAGTTGTTGATTCAGCGCTGGTTAAATGCCTTCACGAGGCGGGAATGACCGTTGACTTTCTGTTGACCAAATCCAATAGTCAGGTCATGCGGTATAATCCTCGCATTCGCCATATCTATGAAGCCGAGAATGTCGACTCGGCGGATTATTTGCACAAATTTACCCATAACGTTCCTCAGTCAGTTATTACTGAGCTTGCGAATAATAAGTACGATATTGTAATCGACCCGTCGTTGTTTGATATTCCGGTACACAGGATGCTGCTGTTACGACAGATAAAGCCCAGAGCGGTACTGGGTTTCAATAAGTGGCCTTCTATTAAACACTACAGCAAGTCTTTTGATTTTGACTGTGAAAACTGGCACGTCAGTAAGACCTTTTCTTTCATCGCTGATTATCTCCAGCTGGATAAAAAATCTCTGCAATCTTATGATCTGCATATTCCGCAGGATATCAGCCAGCAGGTTCGTGATTATCTGGCGGCGCTCAACGGGCGTAACGTGGTGATTAATATTTTTGCCGGGCATCAGGACCGCAGTATGTCGCAGGCGCAGCTGGCAACGCTTATCGCCAGGCTGTGCGAGGATTATCCGGACGTCAATATCATATTGCTCGATCATCGCAATGAAATCCGGATTCCCCTGCCGGAGAAGGTCTGCGTGAATCCGTTCAAAACGCTGCACCACTGCATGGCGCTTATCGCCGAGGCCGACTTAGTTATCTCGCCGGATACCTCGGTGGTCCATATGGCGGCGGCGTGGAAAAAACCGCTTATCGCGGTCTACAAAGATGTGCGGATGAATAATCGACTCTGGGCGCCGGGGTACGACAACGCGCGGCAGATTATCGTTAAATGCGGCAAGGTATACCAGCTGGAGAGCTTGCCCGACCTGATAATGGCGGAGATTGATCCCGTCACTCTGCAACAGGCGCGAGCCGGGTAAGGCGGGGTAAAAAAACAGCCAGCGTCTGTGCTGGCTGTCCGGAAAGGCTTAACCGTCCGCTTTTGAGGTCTGCTTATGAAACAGTTCACGGAAAACCGGATAAATATCTTCCGGGTCGCGAATATGCTGCATAGCAAAGTTTTCGAAGGTTGACTGCAGGTGTTCATATTCCCGCCACAGCGTCTGGTGCGCGCGCCGGGTTATCTCGATATAGCTATAGTAGCGCACCACGGGCAGGATTTTCTTCGCCAGCAGTTCGTGACACAGCGGTGAATCGTCCGCCCAGTTATCGCCATCCGAAGCCTGCGCGGCGTAGATATTCCACTGCGCCGGGTCATAGCGCTCTTTGACCACTTCATCCATCAGCTTCAGGGCGCTGGAGACAATGGTGCCGCCGGTTTCCTGCGAATAGAAGAATTCGTGCTCGTCGACCTCTTTCGCCTGCGTATGGTGGCGGATATAAACCACATCAACGTTTTTATAGGTCCGGCTGAGGAACAGATACAGCAGGATGTAAAAGCGTTTTGCCATGTCCTTTGTCGCCTGGTCCATGGAGCCGGAAACGTCCATCAGGCAGAACATCACGGCCTGACTTGACGGTTCTGGCCGTTTTTCGTAGTTCTTGTAACGCAGATCGAAAGTGTCAATGAACGGCACGCGGTCAATTTTCGCCCGCAGTTCGGCTATCTCTTTGCGCAGCCGCTCCTCTTCAAGCAGCTGCGCCGGTTCGCTTTTGCTAATGGTGTCCAGGTCTTCTTCCAGCGCGTGCAGTTCCCGGCGTTTACCGGCGGTCATCGCCGTGCGGCGCGCCAGCGAGTTTTGCAGCGAGCGAACGACGCTGATGTTAGCGGGCACACCGTTAGCGGTATATCCCGCGCGATGGGTTTTATATTCCGTCAGCTGACGCTGCTGGTTTTTCTTCAGGTTCGGCAGGGCGAGATCTTCAAAGAGCAGATCGAGATATTCGTCTTTCGAAATCTGAAAAACAAACTCATCCTGACCTTCTCCGTCGGCGCTGGCCTGGCCCTGACCGCTGCCTCCACCGCCTCCGCCGCCCTGAGGGCGCTCAATGCGGTCATTCTGTACGAAGTGATCGTTACCCGGGTGTACGCGATTGCGCAGGCCGCCGCGCCCCTGATGAAACATCGGTTCGTTAATATCGTCCGTTGGGATGGAGACGGACTCTCCGCTCTGAATATCGGTTACCGAGCGCTTGTTTATGGCCTCGGAGATCGACTGTTTTATCTGCGCTTTATAGCGGCGCAGAAAGCGCTGCCGGTTGACGGCGCTTTTATTTTTCCCGTTCAGGCGTCGGTCTATGAACCAGGTCATATGCCCTCCTGTACTGCATTTGCCAACTTATGCCCCGGCCATTCAGGCGCTGAAATATGCCTGGCGCTGAATGTCATTGGGTCTTCGCAGTTATTATTAGCCCGGCAGCCGCTGCCTGCCGGGCTGGTCTATCAGGATGATTTACGTACCCGCAGATACCATTCGCACAGCAGGCGAACCTGCTTGCGGGTATAGCCTTTTTCCATCATGCGGTCGACAAAGTCATCGTGTTTTTTCTGCTCATCGGTTGACGTTTTGGTGTTGAAGGAAATCACCGGCAACAGCTCTTCGGTATTGGAGAACATTTTCTTCTCGATAACCGTGCGCAGTTTCTCGTAGCTGGTCCAGTTTGGATTACGCCCGCTGTTGTGCGCTCTGGCGCGCAGCACGAAGTTGACTATTTCGTTACGGAAGTCTTTCGGGTTGCTGATCCCGGCGGGCTTCTCGATTTTCTCCAGTTCCGCATTCAGCGACTCGCGGTCAAACAGCTGGCCGGTATCCGGGTCGCGATACTCCTGATCCTGAATCCAGAAGTCAGCGTAGGTGACATAACGGTCAAAAATGTTCTGCCCGTACTCCGAGTAGGACTCAAGGTAGGCGGTCTGGATCTCTTTCCCGATAAACTCGGCGTATTTCGGGATCAGATAGCCTTTGAGGAACTCAAGGTAACGCTCGGACTGCTCCTGCGGGAACTGCTCGCGCTCGATCTGCTGCTCGAGGACGTAGAACAGATGCACCGGGTTGGCGGCGACTTCGGCATGGTCAAAGTTAAATACCCGCGACAGGATTTTGAACGCGAAGCGGGTAGACAGGCCGTTCATCCCTTCATCAACGCCGGCATAATCGCGATACTCCTGATAGGATTTCGCTTTCGGGTCGGTGTCTTTCAGGCTTTCGCCGTCATAGACGCGCATTTTTGAATAAATGCTCGAGTTTTCCGGCTCTTTCAGGCGCGACAGAATGGAGAAGCGCGACAGCGTTTCCAGCGTGCCCGGCGCACACGGCGCATGGGTCAGCTCGCTGTTGTTAAGCAGTTTTTCATAGATACGGATCTCTTCCGAGATACGCAGGCAATAAGGCACCTTGACGATATACACGCGGTCGAGGAAGGCCTCATTGTTTTTGTTATTACGGAAGGTCACCCATTCCGATTCGTTGGAGTGGGCGAGGATAATCCCGTTGAACGGCAGGGCGGAGATCCCTTCGGTACCGTTATAGTTACCTTCCTGCGTCGCGGTCAGCAGCGGATGCAGCACCTTGATAGGCGCTTTAAACATCTCGACGAACTCCATCAGCCCCTGGTTGGCGCGGCACAGAGCGCCGGAGTAGCCGTAGGCGTCCGGGTCATTCTGCGCGTAGTGTTCCAGTTTACGGATATCGACTTTACCGACCAGCGCCGAGATGTCCTGGTTGTTTTCGTCACCGGGCTCGGTTTTGGCGATGGCAATCTGCGCCAGGATTGACGGCCACACTTTCACCACGCGGAATTTCGTGATGTCGCCGCCGAATTCATGCAGACGCTTGGCCGCCCACGGCGACATAATCGTCCCCAGATAGCGGTTTGGAATGCCGTACTCTTTTTCGAGGATTTGCGCATCCTCCTGCGGGTTAAACAGACACAGCGGATGGTCGTTGACCGGGCTGCGCTCACCGTTTGCGCTGAGCACATAGATAGGGACGCGCTGCATCAAGGACTTCAGGCGTTCGGCAAGCGATGATTTACCGCCGCCCACGGGGCCCAGCAGATACAGAATCTGTTTCTTCTCTTCCAGCCCCTGAGCGGCGTGTTTTAAGTAAGAAACAATTTGCTCGATGGCATCTTCCATACCGTAAAACTCTTCAAAGGCCGGGTAGCGCGCGACGACCCGGTTTGAAAAGAGACGGGATAGCCTGGGTTCGAGGGCCGTATCGACCATGACCGGCTCACCGATGGCCATCAGCAATCTTTCTGCTGCGTTAGCATAAGCACTGCGATCTTGCCGACAGATGGTAAGAAACTCCTGCAGTGTGAACTCTTCGTCCTTGGCAGCTTCATAGCGCTGGCGATAGTGATCGAATATATTCATGGCATGCCGTCCTTTCGTTTTTAGCACAGGTTGAGAGCCGTTCATATGAATAGTGGGAGCTCCCGGAAGAGGTAAGCTGCACAGCGCTCTCTGAATCTCCAGCAACCCTTATGCCAGGTTGGCGAAGTCTCGGGATAACGTGCCCCGCATTTACTTCTTCTAAATTAAAGCGTAGATGCATTTGGAAAACTTGCATGGCGCAGAAAATCAATTTCAATGACTTATCAACAACTCATCCGGAAAAGCAGCGTCTCATTCCCACTTCGGGTTTCGCCGCGTCATGACGCTGTCATTCAGCTGTCAGCGGGTGGTCATCTGATGATGAGAATCTGGTGAATTCAGTGTAATGACTGGTAAAGAATTTGAGGCATGACGTATACAACGTTAAACTGCCTGCGCTAATAATTTGACAACAGGAATATGGATCGTGACTAAAATCAAACTTCTGGCACTTGGTGTGTTGATTGCGACTTCAGCATCCGCCGTACACGCTGAAGGGAAGTTCACTTTAGGGGCGGGTGTAGGCGTCGTTGAACATCCGTACAAGCAATATGATGCTGATGTTTACCCGGTGCCGGTGATTAATTACGAGAGCGATAACTTCTGGTTCCGCGGCCTGGGCGGTGGTCTCTACCTGTGGAATGATACCAACGATAAGCTCTCCGTGACCGCCTACTGGTCGCCGATGTACTTTAAGCCAGGCGACAGCGATAGCGAGCAGATGCGCCGTCTGGATAAACGTAAGTCCACGGTGATGGCAGGGCTTTCCTACGAACACTATACGCAGTACGGTTTCCTGCGCACCGCGCTGTCGGGGGACACCCTCGATAACAGCAACGGTATCGTGTGGGATCTGGCCTGGCTGTATCGCTATACCAACGGCAACCTGACGCTTACGCCGGGTATTGGCGTGGAGTGGAACAGCGACAACCAGAACGAGTACTACTACGGTGTTTCGAAGCATGAGTCGAATCGCAGCGGCATGCGCAGCTACGATCCGGACAGCAGCTGGAACCCGTACCTTGAGCTGTCGGCTAACTATCGTTTCCTCGGCGACTGGAGCGTATACGGCGTGGCGCGCTATACCCGCCTGTCTGACGAAATTACCGATAGCCCGATGGTGGACAAATCCTGGAGCGGGCTGATTTCAACCGGGATCACTTACTCCTTCTGATAGTGCGTTATTACAGTGCAATTTGTGCATCAAAACAGGGCGTAAAGCCCTGTTTTGCATTACGGTGGTGCAATCAAACACAGGAGCATGTCATGGCAGAAAGGACAATCCGTTTTGGCGAGCATTCAGCGGTTCCGCTCATAGGGCAGGGGACCTGGTTCATGGGCGAAAACCCGGCTCTGCGCGCGCAGGAGTCTGCTGCACTACGCGCGGGCATCGATCTTGGCCTGACGGTGATCGATACGGCGGAAATGTACGCCGACGGCGGCGCCGAAGAGGTTGTCGGCGAGGCCATTCGCGGGCAGCGCGAGCGCGTGGTGCTGGTGTCTAAAGTCTATCCGTGGAACGCTGGCGGTCGCAAAATAGCCAGCGCCTGCGAGGAGAGCCTGCGCCGCCTCAATACCGACTATCTGGATCTCTATCTGCTGCACTGGCGCGGGGACTATTCATTGCAGGAGACGGTTGCGGGCATGGACGCGCTCGTTGCGCAGGGGAAAATTCGTCGCTGGGGCGTATCAAACCTCGATTACGATGATATGCAGGAACTCTGGCAGGCGAACGGCGGCGAACAGTGCGCGACCAATCAGGTGCTCTACCATCTGGCCTCCCGCGGTATTGAATATGACCTCCTGCCGTGGTGCCAGCAGCAGCGGCTGCCGGTGATGGCATATTGTCCGCTGGCTCAGGCCGGTCGACTGCGCAATGGACTTTTAAATCATACCGTTGTGAAAAATATTGCGCAGGAGCGGGGCGTAACCGCGGCGCAGATTCTGCTGGCGTGGGTGATTAGCCACCGGGGCGTAATAGCGATCCCGAAAGCGTCAAGCATTGAGCATGTCAGGCAAAATGCCGCGGTGCTGGATATTGTGCTGAACGATGAGGAGCTTGCGCTTCTGGATAACGCCTACCCGGCGCCGGCCAGAAAAACGCCACTGGATATGGTCTGAACAAGCGTTTAAGAAAAGCCCCGACTTCGCGGGGCTTCAGCCGTCATCCGGCAGATATGGCGCACACGCGGTTAACCCGTGGGCCAAGCTTCCTGGCGTTAGCGTTTCACCACGCGGAGGGTTTGCGTCAGGCGCGAAGGTTTCTCTTCGCTGGCCTTCTGCGTTTCGGTCACGCAGCAGGTTTCTACACAAACGAAGGTCTTGTAACCATCATCCGGCATGTCGCCCATGCTGACGGAAAGCGCCGGGCCCGGGTTCCAGGCCACAACGTTGCTGTTATGATGATGCGTAACGTCGATGTTGCGGTTCAGCGCATCGTCATGAATCACGCTGCAGGTTTCGGCATTCAGATAGACGCGGTCGGTACGGTCGGGAAAAGTCTCTGTGCCGTTGCTTAATACGCCTTCTTCCGCATTTTTCACTTTATCAATATAACGGTCGCCCAGACCGCTGACCTTCACTGCCGCAATGTCGCCGACGTTGAAATAGGTATGCAGGGCAGACGTGGTTTCAAATTCGCCGTGCGCCTCCAGCTCAATTTCGCAGGTTTTGCCCAGCTTAAAGCGCGCCAGCAGGGTGAACTCGTGCGGCCAGTACTGGCGGGTGGCGTCGCTGCTTTTCAGTGCAAAGGTCAGCACCACGCCGTTGTCGTCTTCATCGTGCCCTTTCAGGGCCCACGGCAGGTTGCGGGCGAAGCCGTGGGAGGGCAGACCCTGCAGAGCAGAAGGACCAAACCACGGCCAGCAAATCGGCACGCCGCCGCGCAGGGCAACGCCGTTTTTAAATGGGGTGTTGCCGCTGAGCCACAGGACTTCTTCTTCGCCAGCGGGCTTCCAGGAGAGCAGGTGAGCGCCCTGGAAAGCCACGGACGCTTTCACCTGCGGATGGTCAACGACGATCAGCTCCAGGTCATCAAGCTGGCGGCGGGAAAGTACAGGGGTAAGCTGTTCGATAACCGGGAGGGCAAAAATTTTATTAATCATTACGCAATCCTTTATCTTCAGACAAAAAAAAGAGCGACCGAAGTCGCTCTTACAGATTACTGTCTCATCCCAACTTATTTGGAGATGTGAGCAATCAGGTCCAGAACCTTGTTGGAGTAACCAGTTTCGTTATCGTACCAGGAAACCAGTTTCACAAAGTTGTCGTTCAGAGCGATACCCGCTTTGGCGTCGAATACGGAAGTGCAGATTTCACCGTTGAAATCGGTGGATACCACGTCGTCTTCGGTGTAGCCCAGAACGCCTTTCATTGCGCCTTCGGAAGCAGCTTTGATTGCTTTCTTAATTTCTTCATAAGAAGCAGCTTTTTCCAGACGAACGGTCAGGTCAACTACGGATACGTTCGGGGTCGGAA
>OLPP01000230.1_pt1 | contig 58659 bp, 37 predicted proteins | sample 1643151 | NCBI WGS metagenome assembly OLPP01 (sample SAMEA3136679, study PRJEB25190) | human gut metagenome | biome: human gut; feature: human-associated habitat; material: faeces | place: Austria | collected 2013 | reverse complement strand
GTTCGTAAGCGTATGTGAAGTCGTTTGGTTCCTCTACCAGACGGATCACTTCTTCTGCCAGTTTCAGACCGCCTTCGCCACCTTTTGCCCATACTTCAGACAGAGCAACGTTAACGCCCAGCTCTTTACATTTTTCTTCAACCAGATCCAGTTCTGCTTTAGTATCGGTCGGGAATGCATTGATGGCAACTACGCATGGCAGTTTGTATACATTCTTGATGTTGCTTACATGTTTTAACAGGTTTGGCATACCTTTTTCCAGAGCTTCCAGGTTTTCTGCATTCAGCTCGGCTTTCGGAACACCGCCGTTGTATTTCAGGGCACGTACAGTTGCTACGATAACTACTGCATCCGGTTTCAGTCCTGCCATACGGCACTTGATATCCAGGAACTTCTCAGCACCCAGGTCAGCACCGAATCCTGCTTCTGTGATCGCATAGTCAGCCAGTTTCAGAGCCATCTTGGTTGCTGTTACGGAGTTACATCCGTGTGCGATGTTGGCGAATGGTCCGCCGTGTACGATAGCCGGTACACCTTCCAGTGTCTGTACCAGGTTTGGTTTCAGGGCATCTTTCAACAGAGCGGTCATGGCACCTTCTGCATGCAGGTCGTGTGCAGTTACCGGCTTCTGTTCTGCCACTTTACCGTATGTATATCCAATGATGATACGTCCCAGACGTTCCTTCAGGTCGTTGATATCGCTTGCCAGACACAGAACTGCCATGATCTCAGATGCTACTGTGATATCGTAGCCGTCTTCTCTCGGCATACCGTTGGTTTTTCCGCCAAGTCCGTCTACTACATTACGCAGCTGACGGTCGTTCATGTCAACACAACGTTTCCATGTGATCTTTCTCGGGTCGATGTTCAGAGCATTGCCCTGGAAGATATGGTTATCGATCATAGCTGCCAGCAGGTTGTTGGCTGCACCGATGGCATGGAAGTCACCGGTAAAGTGCAGGTTGATGTCTTCCATCGGAACTACCTGTGCATATCCGCCGCCGGCTGCTCCACCTTTTACACCGAAAACCGGTCCTAAGGATGGCTCTCTTAAAGCAACCATAACGTTCTTACCCATTCTCTGCATACCGTCTGCCAGACCTACAGTTGTTGTAGTCTTTCCTTCACCGGCCGGTGTCGGGTTGATAGCGGTAACCAGGATCAGTTTACCGTCTTTTTTGTCAGATTCTTTCAGCAGATTGTAGTCGATCTTTGCTTTGTACTTTCCGTACTGTTCCAGATATTTGTCATCAATACCTGCTTTTGCTGCAATCTCGGTGATCGGTTTCATTTCGCATTCCTGTGCGATCTCAATGTCTGTTTTGTATCCCATAGTTATTTCTCCTTTCTTCTGACCGGACGTCTGCCCCCGAAACGGAACAAAAAGTGAAGAATGTATCTGTTCCGTAAATAAAAAAACGCAGCAAATGTAATCATGTTCTACATTGCTGCCCAGACGGTCGGCCAATATGAATCCTGGTTTCCTGTGGTTCCTCCACATATCCGTCAGTAGCCAGGATCTTCTTTTTCAGACTTCTTTTAAAGAATAGCATAAATTAGCAAAAAAGTCAAGAATTACGAGGAAAAAACAATCTCTTTTTGTGGATTTTCACTTGATATTTATGAGGAAGAAAGTTATACTTAAACGGTAACATAATTGTTACTGTTCACTGATACTATCTTGCGAGGCGTTTTTCGTGAGCGAAGGTCACAGAAAACCCGAGATATACCTCACGAATTTATGCGATTAGTATGAATTCTGTGCATCGCAAAGTGTGTAATGGTGAGATACCTTGAAAAACAAACGTGATCACTATTAATAAAGAAGAAAGCCGGTGATATTTGTGGAACAGGCAATCAGGGAGGAGATATTTTCCGGATTCTGCAGGACGTATAATCAGGCACAGACAGTGACCTGTGAGTTCACAGAGACGGAAGAAGGACTTGAACTGACCGAAGTGGACTGTGGATATAGACGGTGCATCCATCGGGGCAGCTGTGAAGTGGCCAGGCAGATCCGTCAGATGGAAGAGGATCACAAAAAGGAGTAAAGGGGAAACAAATGGTAAAACTGAATAAGAAAATCAGGAGATATCTGGCTCTGGTTCTATGCCTCAGTATCTTGCTTGTACCTGTAGAGGGTTATGCGGCGAAGAATAATCAGAGCACAAACCAGCGGGTGAGAACCACAACGACAGCAGCAGGCTGGGTGTCCAGCGGCGGCCGATGGTGGTATCGAAATGCAGATGGGAGTTATCCGAAGAGTACCTGGAAACTGATCAACGGTTCATGGTATTACTTTGAATCTGATGGATGGATGGCGACTGGCTGGAAAAAACTGGGCGGCGAATGGTATTATCTTACATCCAGTGGAGCGATGGCTACCGGATGGGTGAAACTGAATGGGAAATATTATTTCATGAACGGTTCCGGTGAGATGCAGCATGATACCTGGGTGGATAATGGTGCCTACTACGTGAACAGCGATGGTGTCTGGGTGGAAGGAAAGACTTCCCAGAACAGAGCAGAAAGCAGTCGGACAGATTCCGCAGCAGGCTGGGTGTCCGGTGGCGGCCGATGGTGGTATCGGGAAGCCGATGGTTCCTATCCGAGAAACAGCTGGAAAGTAATCAATGGTTCCTGGTATTATTTTGACGGCAGTGGCTGGATGGTAACCGGCTGGCTAAAACGCGCAAGCGGCTGGTATTATCTGGAACCGGGCAACGGTAACATGGTAACCGGCTGGAGAAAAATCGGAAGTACCTGGTATTATCTGAATCCGGGAAATGGCGATATGGCACAGGGCTGGAAAAAGATTGGGAATGTCTGGTATTATCTGGAGCCGGGAAATGGTGGCATGGCAACGGGCTGGAGAAAAATCGGAAGTACCTGGTATTATCTGAATCCGGGAAATGGCGATATGGCAACGGGCTGGACAACCATTGGAGGAACCCGATATTACATGAATCAGGATGGGGCCATGGTAGAAGGCTGGTCACAGCAAAATGGAACCTGGTATTACCTGAAACCGGGCAGCGGAAACATCGCAACCGGATGGTTAAAACTGGGTGCAACCTGGTATTATCTGGCGAGTGACGGAAAGATGCTGACAGGTTTCCAGAACATTGGCGAATCCAAGTATTATCTGAATACAGGCAGTGGAGCCATGGCAGTAGGCTGGCTGCAACTGGGCAGTGACTGGTATTATATGAACGGCAGCGGTGCCATGCTGACAGGCTGGCAGAAAATCGGAAGTACCTGGTATTATCTGAATCCGACGACCGGTAAGATGGCAACAGGCTGGACAACCGTTGGTGGAAGTAAATATTATATGAACGGCAGCGGTGCCATGCTGACGGACTGGCAGAATATTGACGGTTCAGAGTATTATTTTTACAGCAGTGGAGCCATGGCGGTAAGTACAGTCATCGGCGGTGTTGAAATCGGAGCAGATGGAAAAGCATCGAGAACAGAAAGTCAGGCGATTGGGACTCTGACCAAGTTTTTGAAAACAATGATTCAGCCGGTAGGTAACACCCTGTATGTATGGGGTGGCGGTCATGACGCCTGGACAGACGGAGACGGACTGCGTATCGGTATGAACCCGAAGTGGAAACAGTTCTATAACCAGCAGGGAGCTTCGTATAATTATACGAAACATCGATATGAGTATCAGAATGGTCTGGACTGTTCCGGTCTGGTCAGCTGGGCTGTCTATAATACATATAATACGAAATCAAATCAGAAAGAAACGGCATACAGTTCAACATCTACCGGATTCCCGGCTTATCTGACCAACAAAGGTTTTGGATCGCACGGAAAAGTTTCCGGTGGAACATTTACACCTGGTGACGTGGTAAGTATGACCGGTCATGTGTGGGTTGTTCTTGGCATGTGTTCGGATGGAAGTCTGGTGATCGTTCATGCGACACCACCGGTAGTTCAGATCAGCGGTACGGTCAATACAGCAGGAAGCACGAACAGTGAGGCTGTAAAACTGGCAAAGGCATATATGAAGAAATATTATTCAGATGCAGCCGGCAAATATAATCTGTGTATCGCAAGTAAAGCATATGTGAATAACGTAGACCGTTTCCATTGGTCCTCCAGTAGTATGAGAGATCCGGATGGACTGCGTAATATGACGGCAGCACAGGTACTTGAAAAATTGATTGGACCGCAATAAGAAAAATGTAAAGAAAGGCTGTCGGGAAATAGACAGTTCTAAGTTTGGGAGGGTATGACTCATACCGAGGCACACCCTCCCAAACTTTTTATCATACAAAGAAAAAAGATGACTGACGACAACCATCTTTCTCTCCATTTATAATGTAGCTCTGCTAACAACTAATTATTAACGACCTTTTTTGAATTAGGGAAACAGTAAATTAACTTTAGTTTCTATGATTTGAGATGAGTTTAGCATTGAGGGGTTGCAGGAAAAATGGTTTTGTGTTAATATGTTAAGGAATGTAAAGAGAATATTTCGTAAATATTACAAGAATATATAACACAATGCAAAACAATAAAAGGAGAAATATATGAAAAAAAGAATCCTTTGTTTAACATTAGGATTAATGCTGACAATTTCACAGGCAGTACCTGCCGGTGCTGCATCTAGAAAAGATCAGCTAAAACAGGATAAGGCAGCAGCACAGAGTCAGCTTGCAGCACAGGAGTCTAAAATCAATAATCTGGAAGACCAGAAACAGACACTTTCCGCTGAGATCGATCAGCTGGATTCTGATCTGGTAAATATTATGGTTGAGATTGAGATTCTGGATGGTGAGTTATCCGATAAAGAAGCGCAGATCGAGCAGACCAAAGCAGATCTGGCAGTGGCAGAAGAAAATAAACAGAAACAGTATGAAGCCATGAAGAAGAGAATCCAGTATCTGTATGAAAAGGGTGGAGATGATGCATGGGCACAGATGCTGTTCCAGGCATCGGACTTTACCAGTCTTCTGAACCAGGCAGAATATGTACAGCAGATGTATGACAGTGACAGAAACAGTCTGGAAGAGTTCAAAGAGACTGTACAGCAGGTAAAAGACCTTGGGGATCAGCTGGACAGTGAGAAAGCAGAACTGGAAGAGATGAACCAGGAGTATCAGAATCGTCAGGCGAGTATGCAGACACAGCTGGAAGAAAAGAAAGCAACTTCCAGTGATTATGATGCACAGATCGCACAGGCGCAGAACCAGGCTGCACAGTACACGGAACTGATTCGTCAGCAGAATGCTGAGATTCAGAAAATTGAAGAAGAAGAGAAAAAAGCAGCGGAAGAGGCAGCAAGAAAAGCAGCCGAGGAAGCAGCTAAGAAGGCAGCAGCAGAAGAAGCTGCAAAGAAAGCACAGGAAGAAGCAAACAAAAAAGCAGCAGATGAGGCAGCAAAGAAAGCAGCAGAAGCAAGCAAGAAATCAAGCAGTAACAATGCAAGCAGCAGCTCAAGTGCAACAACATCCAAGGACAACGGAAGCTCTTCTTCCAGTTCATCAGGAAGCTCAGGCAGCAGCGTATCATATAACCCGACAGGACAGTCCGTTGTTAATTACGCATGTCAGTTTGTTGGCAATCCTTATGTATGGGGTGGTACAAGCCTGACAAACGGTGCTGACTGTTCCGGATTTATCATGAGTATATATGCAAAGTTTGGTGTATCCCTTCCGCATTCCTCCGGAGCAATGGCAGGCTGTGGTCGTGGAGTTTCCTACTCTGAGGCAATGCCTGGAGATATTATCTGCTACGCAGGTCATGTAGCGATCTACATGGGCGGTGGACAGATTGTACATGCAAGTAACGCAAAAGACGGTATTAAGATCAGCGGAAACGCTGCGTACAGACCGATCGTTGCAGTTCGCCGTGTGCTGTAATTAGAACAATAGTAACAATTATGAGAGTCATATCTGAAAAAGATATGGCTCTTTTTTTGTTCAATAATCTATTCCGCTTTAACGTGGCATTTTATTGTAGTTCCGAATTTGACAAAATAAATGATGAAATCAACACAAAAGAACGAGCCGATAAAAAAACGAATCGTTATAATTAGAACAAAAGAGACTGAGACAGTCTGTATGCAGACGGAACAGGCTACATTGTCGGAAGGAGGTAAATAATGAAGAATCGAAAAAAACAGCTTATGAAGATCGGAGCTGTCACAGCGGTGATTGCAGTTGCAGGAATTGCCGGCGGAGCCGTCATATACAAGTGTGCCAATCGATTCGATCTGACTGTAGCCGGTGATCCGATCAGTAAGGAAGAGTATGTGAACTGCATGAATTCCGTGGAATATGATACAAAGATGCAGATCCAACAGGATTATGATGCCGTATACGGAACGGATTTCTGGGAAAAACAATACGACGGACAATACGGCTATGAGATCCTCACCCGGAATACAGTAGAACAGTTAAAATACATCCATGCAGTATATGATCTTGCCGAAGAAAACGGAGATGTAGCAGACAGCAGCTACGAGGCTCTGGAAAAACGCTGGAAGGATGGTAATGCGGAGCGGAGCGAGAAAGTAAAAAAAGGCGAAGTGATCTACGGACTGAAAGAGTATACGTTTCAGCTGTATCTGGACTATGAGCTCAGTACTCTGAAAGAAAAATACTGTAACGATACCTCCAGAGAGGGTATGAAACTGACGGAAGACGAGGTTCTTCAGTACTACCAGAGTCGCGACTGGATATTTGGAGACAGCGAAGAAAACGCTGACCTGGAGACAGCAAGAATAGCAGTCGAAAGAGAACTGCGTGAACTAAAATACGACGATATGATCACGCAGCGTGAAAACGGTTCTCAGGTGGAAGGAAATATGAAAGATGTGAACCGATACACCTTGAAGAATATACAATAACGGAAGGAGAAAAGGTATGAAGAAAAGATGGATGAGCGGTACGTTAGCACTTCTGCTTGCAGGAACAACAGTCGCATCAATGATGCCTGCAGTATCTGTTAAGGCTGAGGGAAATACCGCAACCGGAACAACATATTATGTTGATTCCCAAGGGGGAGACAATAGCAATGACGGAACAGCAGAAGGCAAGGCGTTTCAGACACTTGACAAAGTAAATGCACTTGACCTTGCGCCGGGAGATACAGTGCTTCTGAAAAAAGGATCTGTGTTTGAGGATCAGGCTCTTAAGTTTACAAAAGAGGACAGCGGTACTGCAGAAGCACCGGTAAAAATATCTACTTATGGCGAGGGAAGCAGACCGCAGATCAATACAAACGGTCATGGTCAGTGGGAACTGAATTATGGAACTCCACTGGATAACCAGAATCATAAGTGGAAAGGTACCGTATCTTCCAGTATCCTGATTGAAGACACAGAGTATATCGAGATCGAAGGTCTGGAACTGACCAACGACAGAAATAGTGCAACAGATACCGAGAAAGATAAAGCGTACAACGATGCATATGCAATGGACAGAACAGGTGTTGCCGGCGTTGCGAAGGACAATGGAACAGTAGACCACATCGTACTGAACGATCTCTATATCCATAATGTGACAGGTAACGTATATAACAAACATATGACAAACGGTGGTATCTACTTCATCGTTGCAAAACCAACAAACGAAGGAGCAACCGGAATTGCAAGATACAATGATGTTAAGATCACGAACTGTTCTCTGGATACAGTAAACCGCTGGGGAATTGCAGTCGGATACACCTATCAGTGGAGACAATTCACAACAGGTGCATTGTCAGATGCAACAATGGCAAAATATGGTTCATCCAATGTTGTGATCGAGAACAACTATCTGAACCATGTAGGCGGAGATGCCATCACAACCATGTATCTGGACAGACCGATGGTTCAGTATAACGTGTCAGAGAATGCGGCAGAGCAGATCAATTTCAAAGACTACTCAAAGAATCAGCCGAGTCTTGATGCAAATGGTAATGTAAACGGTACACAGGGCGTTGGTGCAGGACGAGTGGCAGCAGCAATCTGGCCATGGAAATGTAAAAATGCAATCTTCCAGTACAATGAGTGCTTCAGAACATTAAATGCTTCCAATGGTAACGGCGATGGACAGCCATGGGATGCCGACTATGGTGATGGAACAAACTATCAGTACAACTACAGCCATGGTAATACCGCAAGTACCATCATGTTCTGTGGTCCGGAGTCCATTAACAATACATTCCGTTACAACATCAGCCAGTATGAAGATATGGGACCTCTGGATCCGGCCGGTAACACTGGAAACTGCCAGGTTTACAATAACACATTCTATATCAAAGAAGGTCTCAATACCATCTGGCATAGAAGCCATGGCAATGGTGGTCCTGTAGATATGGAAAATAATATTTTCTATTTCGCAGGAAACTCACCGGTTGCAGTAAATGACTGGAATCCCAGCGGAAATAAGACCTTCAGCAATAACTTATATTACAACGTAACTACTTATCCGAATGATGCAAATGCTGTAAAAGCGAATGCAGGAACAAAGGTACTTGTGGATGCAGGTTCCGGTCCGGATTCAGTAGCAACTGATAAGAGCGCAAGAAGACATGAAGATCCAACAGCTACAACAGTATTTGACGGATACAAACTTGCAGAAAACTCTCCGGCAATCAACGCTGGTAAAGTAGTAGTTGACAGAAATGGTTATACCATCGATCACGACTTCTTCGGTCACAAGATCACAGCAGTACCGGAGATCGGAGCAGCAGAAAGTGATGCAGTGGCAGCACTTGTACTGAGATCTGACGTATATACTGTTACCGGAACAAACGTAAGCGATCTTCCTAAAAATACAACAGTAGAGGATTTTCTTAATAATGTTATCGTAGATACAGGCGTTACAATTACTATTAAAGAAGGCGAGACAGAACTTACAGGAACTGACATCGTAAAAGGAGGAGCGACAATTACTCTTTCTTATGAAGGAATGAAAAGTGTAACTTACACTGTGGTTGCAAGTTCGGATAAAGAACTGAAAGAATGTTTCTACGAAGTGAAAGGATCAGAAGTACGTGTTCCTTACACAGAGAAAAACCAGACAACAGTAAAGGAAATGAAGGCAAACATCACTGTAGCAGATACAGCAACAGTATCCGTATTAAACGGTGGTGCAGAACTTGCAGACAGTGATGCAGTTGCAGACGGAATGACACTTCGCATCACTGCGGAAGACGGCACAACAAATGATTTTGCGATCAAACAGAAAAACGAATATAACTGGACTTTTGATTTTGTAAGAGGACAGCAGGGAAATGTATGGTTCGGACAGATAAAGGATAGTTCCAGCGACTGGGCCAATATGACAACCATCGATTCGGACGGATGGCCAAACTGGGCGACTCATACATATTATGGCCCTGGTATTGATGCACCACAGAACACAAATACAACAACTGATTCAACAGTTCATGGTCTGCTTTCCGCACCGCCAAAAACAGATATTTCTACAGCAATGGCATATAGAGCACCGAAGAGCGGAACAGTATCATTCAAGGTCAAAGATGACGAGCCATATCTCCGTCAGTCTCCGAACGCAAACGGAACAGTCACCTTGAGTCTTTATGTAAATGGTGAAGTGAAAAAAAGCTTAACACTTGAAACCAGTAGACAGAAAGTTGGTAACTGGGAACAGGCTGAGGAAATCGTAGTAAGCCGTGGTGATATGATTCGCGTGGTAGCTAAGTGTAATGATAACCCAAGCAAACCATCCGCTCACGTTACACCAATCATCACTTATGTGGATAAAGCAGCAGCTGATACCGAAGCACCGACAGCACCAACAGAAGTAACAGCAACAGATATTACAACAACAACAGCAAAAGTTACCTGGACAGCATCTACAGATAATGTAGGCGTGGCAGGATACAATGTATACGTAAATGATCCAGAAAATCCTGTAAACGGCGAGACACTTGTAACAGGAACAGAATATGAACTGAAAGACCTTACAGCAGGAACAGGATATACAGTAACTGTAAAAGCTGTTGATGCAGCCGGCAATGTTTCAGATGGTGCTGCACATACATTTACAACAAAAAATGCGGCAGATACAGAAGCGCCGACAGCACCGGGAAATGTAGCAGTGACAGATGTTACAACAACAACAGCCAAAGTTACTTGGAGCGAAGCAACAGACAATGTAGGTGTAGTTGGATATAACGTATACTTAAACGAAGAAAAAGTAAACGAAACACTTGTAACGACTACCGAATATGATTTAACTGCTCTTACAGAAGAGACAAATTATTCAGTAAAAGTAACTGCGGTGGATGCAGCAAAAAATGAATCTGCGAGATCTGAAGCAGCTACATTTACAACACCAAAAACACAGGATACCGAAGCACCATCTGTACCGGCAGGTGTAGCAGCATCAGACGTGACACAGACAGGAGCAAAGATTACCTGGACAGCATCTATAGATAATGTAGCAGTAACCGGATACAATGTATATGTGGGTGAAACAAAAGTAAATGCTACACCTGTAACAGTTACAGAATATGATTTAACCGGACTTACAGCAAATACAGGATATTCAGTAACAGTAAGTGCAGTGGATGCAGCAGGAAACGAATCCGCAAGATCTGAAGCAGCTACATTTACAACATTAGAGGCGGAAGAAGAGAAAGATACAGAAGCACCGATAGCACCGGCAGGTGTAACAGCATCAGAGGTGACACAGACAGGAGCAAAGATTACCTGGACAGCATCTACAGATAATGTAGGAGTAGCCGGATATAATGTATATGTAGATGAAGCAAAAGTAAATACGGACAAGCTGGTGGAAGGTTTGGAAATTGAACTGACAGGTCTTACTCCGGATACAGAATACACAGTAACAGTAAGTGCAGTGGATGCAGCGGGAAATGAATCAGGAAGATCTGCAGCCTTCACATTTACAACACTTAAAAACGAGGAACCTGCCCCGGAAAAACCATCCGCTCCTACGAATGTAAAAGTATCTGAAATTACTCATACCACAGCAATCGTTACCTGGGAACCGGCTGCAGAAAGAGCGATGGCACCTGGATATAATGTATATCTGGATAATAAAAAACAGAATGAATTGCCTATAGAAGGAACAGAGTACAAGTTGACTGGCCTTAAGGTAGGAACCAGATACAATGTAGCCGTAACAGTAGTAGATGTAGATGGAATAGAATCTGACAGAACAGAAGAAGTAGAAGATACATTTATAACAAAGGCAGATAAAGAAAAACTGCAGGAAACTACAAAAGATGCAGACAAAGCTCTGGAGAACAAGGATAAATACACAGAGGAATCTCTGAAAAATCTGGAGGAAGTCTACAAGAAGTATCAGGAAGTACTGAATGGTGACAATGTAACTCAGGAAGAAGTAGAGGAAGCGAATAAAGCTATCGAAGAAGCTTTCAAGAATCTGGTAGCAAAAGACGATGGTAAGAAGGATCCGCCTCCTACCCCAGGACCGGCAGCCCCAACACCGACTACAACGCCAGACCCGACTACAACCCCAACCCCAACTACAACACCAACTACAACACCAACTACAACCCCAACCCCGAGCACCACACCGCAGCCAGGCGCAAAACCTGCAGCAACTTCCGGAAATACCAACACAGGAAGCACAAATGCAGGTGGAACAACCACAGGCAGCACATCTACAGCCAGAGCTGCAAAAACAGGTGATACAGCCAATGCAGCAGCCTGGTTATTTACCCTGGCAGCATCTGCGGTTGCAGGAACTGTTGTTGTAAAACGTAAAAGAGAGGATTAAGAACATCCCACTCTTGAAGGATACAAGGATAAAAATAAGTAATTAAAACAGACAGGAATCAGAAAACACTGATTCCTGTCTGTAACATCCAACAAAAAGGAGAAAAAAATGAGGAAAAAGACCCTTTCAGCATTTCTGGGATTGGTTCTTGGTGCTTCTACCATATTAGGCTCTATCGGTGCAAACCCTGTACCGGTATCCGCAGGAACGGATGGAATAACCGACAGCGAATGCACAACCACTGGAACTGCAGAACCGGCATCGGACGAAGTTGTACCGGACGCGAATCAGTACAAATATCAGAAGGATGAACTGGCAGCATTCTGTCACTTCGGACCGAATACATTTAATGAAGTAGAGTGGGGAGAGCATTACGGAAAGAAACAACCAAATGAAATCTTCACACTGACAAATGATTTTGATGCAGATACATTAGTAGGCACATTACATAATGCAGGATTTAAGAAAATCATCGTAACAGCAAAGCACCATGACGGATTCTGTATCTGGAACAGCGAATACACAGATTACTGTATCAAAAATACGGATTATAAGAATGGTAAGGGAGATGTTCTTGCGGAAATCTCAGCTGCCTGTTCAAAATATGATATGGACATGGGTCTTTACCTGTCTCCGTGGGATATCCATGAACCATCTTACGGTTATTATGATGCTAATGGAAATCCAACAACAAAGGAAAATGACGTATTAGATTACAATGAGTATTATAATAATCAGTTAAAAGAAATTCTTGGTAATCCAAAGTACGGTAACAAAGGGCACTTTGTTGAAGTCTGGATGGATGGGGCCAAAGGAAGTGGTGCAAACGCACAGGAATATACATTTGAAAAATGGTTCGATACAATTCAGACACACCAGGGAATAAAAGCCGGTAATGCTGCTGACTGTATGTTATTCGGAGCACAGGCATATACAACCGTTCGCTGGATCGGAAATGAAGATGGTGTTGCCCACGAAAACACATGGGCAAAATCCAAAGTAAATGTAGCAAATAATACAATTGATAGCAACGGAACTACACCATATACCATCGGATACGCAGATGGAAATAAATGGACAGTACCGGAGTGTGACGGACGTATTACATCCGGATGGTTCTGGGGAACCCAAAAATGTACTCCAAAGACAGTTGCACAGCTTGCAAACATGTATTTTGATTCTGTAGGACACAATGCAACTATGCTTCTGAATGTACCGCCAAACAACAAAGGTACAGTAGATCAGCCGATCCTGAACAGAATAAGAGAATTCGGTCAGAATGTGGAAGAGTCTTTCAGAACCAATCTGGCAAAAGCAGAAGGAACCACAATTGTAGCATCTGATGTTCGTGGAAAGGATGTTGCATTCAAACCGGGAAATGTAGTAGATGGAAATGATGCCACATACTGGACAACAAATGATGGTACAACAAGCGGAAGTCTGACCATTAAATGGAATACAGCGAAGAAGTTCGATGTGGTTTCATTCGAAGAAGCAATTCAGAAAGGACAGCACATCAACAGTTATAAAGTTGAGTACAAAGCATCTGACGATGCACAGTGGCAGACACTGAAAAGTGGAGTAACTGTTGGTGCAAAGAGACTGGTTAGAACTGCACCGGTAGCAGCAACTCAGGTTAAGATCACAGTAGGAACAACCGATGGAAAAGTTCCGATGTTAAGTGAAGTTGGTGTATACAAAGCAAGCGAAGGATTCCAGCTGGCAGGAGCAGCGCCGGAAGGTATGGTAACAACCAGCGTTAATGATAATAGTTTTACATTCAGCACAGGTTGGAATCCACAGACAGGCAGCCAGTATATCAACGGACAGAATACCTGGTCCAATAGAGCTGACGCAAGCTTTACTTATAACTTCCACGGAACAAAAGTATACCTGATGGGAACAACAGACCCGGGTCATGGTGCCGCTGATGTTTATATCGATGATCAGTTGGTAGAAACGATCAATACACATGCGGAAAGCAGATCTACAGGAGCAAAGATCTTTGTATCCGGTGATCTGGAAGATGGCGATCACACATTAAAGCTTGTAGCAAAAACAAATGCAGCAATCGGTGTGGAAGCAGCTTACGTAATCAACAACGGTGGCGTTGGAATGATTGAACTTGAAGATTCTGCATATACAATGAATGAAGAATCTTCGCTGGATGTGAAAATCAAACGTGTAGGTGGAACAACAGGAACAATCACAGCTAAGATTCAGCCAAACCCGGGAAGTGCAATTCAGGATGATTTTAATACAGAATTAGCTCCGGTAGTTACTCTGAATGATGGAGAAGCTGAAGTAACTGTTAAAGCAGCAGAGACAAGACGTAATACGAACATGACCGGCGATCGTGTATTTTCTATCGAACTGACAGAGAAAACACCGGACAATGCAATCATTGGTTTCAACAGTTCTGCAAGAATCACAATCAAAGATGCAGATGGTATTACAAAAGAAAAACTGAACACTTTAATTACTCAGTCTCCTGACGAAGCGCAGGAAAATCTGTACATGGAAGAAGGCTGGAGTGCATATGCAGAAGCACTGGAAGCAGCAAGAGCAGTTGTCGAAAACGAAGAAGCAACAGAAGCAACTATCAGAAATGCATACATAGCACTGGAAAATGCAAAGAAAGCACTTGTAGCACGTGAAAAGTATACAGAAACTGACAGATTCAAATTCCCATGGAAACCGGGAACAAGCGCTAAGCTGGAAGCAGAATTTGCGACAGAGTTAAATAATAGCAATGATTCAGATTCTGATCCGGATTGGCCGATGAAGATTGCGGATAACAACGATGCAAGCAATGGAAAATTTGTCACAGATATGGCATTCAAGGATGTCCTGAAATATGCATATCACGCAGACAAAGCCGGCACCTACCATGTGGTCATGAGATATCGCAGCGGTTCTCCTGAAAATGCCAAAAATGGTATTAAGATAACAGAAGAAACTGGAAAGATCGCAGAAAAAACAGTTGTAGTTAACCCGTCCAAAGAGAATGGAAACGTTGTTTTCGGAACTGTAGAGTTTGATATTGAAGTAGTAACACCCGGAGATGGAATGATTTCTATTACAGCCCCGGATACCAATAAGGGTCCTGGAATTGATTACTTCATCATCAGCCCGCGGAATGTTACGCTGGGATCTTTTGACATCACAGCTACAGCAGGTGAAGGCGGAACCATCACAGCAGATGGCCTTGCAGAAGGCAAAGTAACTGTTACAGAAGATGAAAGTGTAACATTTACGATTGCACCAAAAGCCGGATATGAGATTGCAGACGTAAAAGTGGATGGAACATCGGTAGGAAAGAAAACTACTTATACATTCGATCGCGTAGATAGCACTCATACAATCGAAGCAACATTTGCATTTACGAACTATACAGCAGAAAATCCATTTGGATTCCCGGGAGAAAAGGGAGAGACCAAGACCCTGGAAGCAGAGCATGCTACAGAACTGATCAATAGCAACGATTCAGATTCGGATCCGGATTGGCCGCTTACTATTACTTCTGAAGACTGGGCAAGTAATGGGAAATTCCTGAACTGTATGGCATACAAAGATTATGCAAAATATGCTTACACAGCAACAGTTCCCGGAACCTACACAGTAACAGGTACTTACCGTGCCGGAGCGTTAAACAAACTTGCGATTTCTGAAGCGGACAATAAGATTGAAGCAGCTCAGGTTGATTGCCCGTCAACAAAAGAAGGCAACGCACTTACTGTGAAGACATTCACACTGGATATCAAAGTGATAACAGCAGGAGCAGGAACCCTGATCCTTACAGCACCGGATACAAACAAAGCTCCACAGCTGGACAAACTGGATATCGTGCTGAAGAGAACTGCAGATGAAGCAGATCTTACAGAACTGGAGGCAGTACTTAAAACTGCAAGAGATAAACTTGCAGAGGTAAATGCCTATACACCAGTATCCAGAGGAGAACTTGAAACTGCAGTAAATGCAGCTCAGGAAGTTTATGATACAGCAGGTGTTACCCAGGATGAAGTAAATACTGCAAAAGCAAATGTAGAAGCTAAGATTGCTGCACTGGTAAAGAAAGCAGATAAATCTGCACTGATCAATGCAATTAACCTTGCAATTGTCAAAACAACGCAAGAGGACAAATACACAGCTGAATCCAGAGAAGCTCTTAAACAGGTGATAGATGCAGCAGCTAAGGTAGTGAATGACGAAAATGCGACACAGGAAATGGTAGATGTTCAGACAGCCGCTGTAAAAGATGCCGAAGCTAAATTAGTAGCAATCAAAGTACCGGTTAACAAATCAGGACTGGAAACTCTTGTTTATCAGGCAAAAGAGACTGTGAAAGAGACAGAAACCTATACCGTAGAATCTCTGCAGGCTCTTCAGGCAGCCATTGATGCAGCTCAGGATGTATTGGACGATGAAAACGCAACACAGGAGACTGTAGATGCGCAGACATCAGCTATAAATGCTGCAATGAATGCATTAGTAAAAAAACCAGTGGTTGATAAAACTGAACTGAAAAAAGCTGTTGATGCTGCAAAGGAATTTGCATCAAGCGAAGAAAACAAAGAGAAATACACAGAAGATTCCTGGAAAACGCTTGAAGATGCCATGAAGGCAGCGCAGGATGTTCTGGATAAACCGGAAGCAGCGCAGAAAGAAGTTGACGATGCTTTAACTGCTTTAACAGAGGCGAAGGAAAATCTGAAAACAAAAGAACCTTCTGTTGAAAAACCGGAGAAAGCTGAACTTGAAAAAACTGTGAATGATGCGAAAGCATTTGTTGAAGGCTTAGAAGATCCGGAAATGTATACGGAAGAGTCTCTGAACGCCCTTAACGAAGCAATTGAATCAGCAGAGATAGTGCTGGCTTCAGAAACTGCAACACAGGATGAAATTGATGCTGCAATGCAGAGAGTAAAAGCAGCAAGAAGAAATCTGACACCGAAGAAACCGGCAGTTGATACAAAAACTCTTGAAGACGAAGTTGCGAAAGCAAGAGAACTTGTGAAAGACACAGCAACTTATACACAAGAGTCTCTGAAAGCTCTTCAGGCAGCTATTGATGCAGCACAGAAAGTACTGGATGATGCAGACGCAGCACAGGAAAACGTAGATAAACAGACAGAGGCTGTAAAGGCAGCAATGAAAGCTCTGGTAAAGATTAAAGTACCGGCTGTAACAGATAAATTGAAAGATGCTGTCAGAGAAGCAGAAGAACTTGTGAAAGACACAGAGAAATATTCCGAAGAATCCCGGAATGCTCTTACAGATGCAATTGCATTAGCACAGGAGGTACTTGAGGATACAAACGCAACACAGGAAACTGTGGATAAAGCGCTGGAAGCTGTAAATGCAGCAAAAGAAGCTCTGGTAGAGGTAGGAAATCTGAGAAATGTTGTTGATGAAGCAGCAAAACTGACAGGCGAAACCGATAAGTACACCGAAGATTCTGTGAAAGCTCTCCAGGCAGCCATTGACGAAGCCAAGAAAGTACTTGGTAATCCGAAAGCAACTAAGGATGAAGTGGCTACTGCTTTAAATGCTGTAAACAAGGCAAAAGAAGAACTGAAAGTAAAAGAAGCAGATAAGAAAGACGAAGAACCTAAAAAAGAAGAACCTAAGAAAGAAGAACCTAAGAAAGATCCAACCAACGAGAACATCAACAACGGTTCCACAAATGGGGGCACTAACAATGGAACTTCCAACACAGGTTCCGGAAACAATGGAAGCACCACTACACCATCCGGAACAAAAACTGTAAGCGGAAACAATAACTCCGTAAAAGCAGCCAAAACCGGAGATACAACTAATGTAGTCGGACTGGTAGTTCTTTGCCTGGCAGCCGGAGTTGTTATGGTTATGGTGAAGAAAAAAAGAGCTCACTAATTAGGAATAGAAAGCCTTTTTCAGACACGCTCTGGATACTACGCAGTTACGATAATTTCTTGAGCAGGCGTTAACAGATCGTCTCGGATGCGGAACTCAGATGCGCATCCGAACGGTCTTGGATTAGTTGGCAAATAGAAAAGAGATGGAGTAAATATGTTTACATTTATAATTATTTTAACAACCATGATATTTTTGGCTTGTGCTTTTGGAGCTTTCTGTTTGTGCAAAGAATCCATTAACTGGAGAAGCGAACAGATGGGGTATGATCTGGAAGAGAGTCTGAAAAGCCTAAAGAAAAAGAATGCAGGTATGCCGGAAATGGAACATACAGGCAGCAAGGCATAAAAATAACGCCATCGGATATCCGGTGGCGTTATTTTTATGCAATTAACAGAACCTGCGAAATCATACTTTAGAATATCAAAATGCCATTATCGAAGGGAATATTATTGACTTCGATAATGGCATTGAATCGTTAACTAAATTGCCTTCCTGTACTGGGATGGTGCCTCATTGATGATATTCATAAACACCTTCGAGTAATGCTGGGAGTCTGTAAAACCTACCTGCAGAGCAATCTCCGTCAGCGTCAGACTGGTAGTCTGCATAAGCTGGATGGAACGGTTGATGCGGTAAATATTAATATAGTTTGATAATGTAACTCCCATATAGCTTTTGAAAAGCTTACTCAGATAGCGGACAGAGATCTGTAATTGCTGAGCGATATCTTCCTGTAAGATCTTGGTATTATAGTGTTCATGAATATAATTCAGTGCATAAGCTACGTAACTGTTCTTCAGCTTGGGATCAGCGTATTCCTGTACCGGATTCGTATGATCGAGAATATAGAGCATCAGATTCATCATGGAAACATTAAGATTGGCAGCTGTAAACATACTTTCATAAGAAGCATGCAAGTCAATAAGCTTCTGAAGATGATCGTCAATCACAGCATCCGATCTGAGCCTGTAGTAAAAATGCGAAGAAAACAGTATGGCATGAAGAAGGGTAATCGGGAAAATCCCGTCATCTTCAAGCACAACAGTGGAAAACATATTCGGATCAAAATGAATATGCTGGAATTCGCAGTCTGAGGTATCATTCAAATAAAAGGAATGTACCACATCCGGCAGGATCATAATAAAATCACCTTCCGTGCAATGAAGGGTCTCCGATTGAATATCCATATAACATTCTCCGGAAAGTATCCGATAGATTTCAATGTTCGTATGCATATGTCGAATAAAGTTATAACCTGCTTTTCGATATTCGACAATCGCTCCGGTTAGAATCGAATCCGATAGTGTGATCTGGGCGGAGACTTCAGTTTTCCGTCGTGCGGAAGAAGAATCGGATGAAACCGAATGTGTAGCTGGTGTGTTTATAACGTTTTTTTTATTCATTATCTGCAAGCCTCCAAGTGTAAGTAAAGTCAATTTCTCACTATAAATTATTATAACAGAAAAAAGTAAAAATGCATAGAATAATAGAAAAAAATATGTTTAATTTTGGGTGGATTTGTAAAATAATTGAGCTTCCAAAAAGTAAAAAATTACATAATATGGAAGTTCACACTGATAAAGCAAGAAAGCACTGGTGAATATGACGAAACGGATATACACAGGTTAATCTTCGCTGGTGATATTCCGCAAGACGCTTTTTGTGAGCGAAGATCAAAGAAAAGCTGAGATATATCGCTAGAGCGTGTTACTGAGAAGGTCGAGAACAGTAATAGATACAGAAGTAATGCATCTGGGTAAAAATCTGGTAAGGAAAGAACTGTGAAGAGGAAGAAACTGAACAATTACATGAAAAAGATAAAAAATTTCTCGACATCAGAGAAAAATATGAGAAAATATGTACAATAAGAAAATTATAGTTGACAGAGAAAAGAAACTAAGTATATACTATCCAAAATTAGAAAGGACTAACAAGAGGTTGGCGAATGAACTTTAAAAAGGCATTGATCGTCTGTCTGATCCCTGCGTTTGTGATCAGCGGATGTGGTAAGATAACGAGGGAAGAGGCGAATAATACAACGAATCAGGAAACCCTTGCCCAGGTATCTGGACAGGGCACAGGGCAGGATACAGAGCAGGATACAGAGAAAACAGAGAGTTCGGGAACGGAAGCATCGAGTGACGACGAGAGTCAGGATGCAGAAGTGTCCCGTGATCTTTTTGCTATGGACACCTATATGACACTGACTGCATATGGGGAGCATGCTCAGGAGGCAGTTGACAAGGCGGCAGAGAGAGTGGAAGCTCTTGATGCCCTTCTCTCCACCGGAGATGAGAACAGTGAGATCTATCAGCTGAATCAGAAAGGAGAGGCAACACTTTCTAAAGATGGTGGATATCTGGTGGAACGGGCGCTGGAGTTGTATGACAAGACAGAAGGAGCCTTTGATATTGCGATTTACCCGGTGATGCAGGCATGGGGATTTCCGACGCAGGAGTATCATGTGCCGGATGATGCGACACTGAAAGAAAAGCTGATCCTTGCCGATGCGTCCAAAGTGAATTACGACAAAGACACAAGAAAAATCTCTTTTGACCGGGATGGCATGGAGATCGATCTGGGTGGGATCGCAAAGGGATATACCTCTGCTCAGATTATGCAGATCTATCAGGACTGCGGTGTGACAAGCGGGCTTGTAAACCTCGGTGGAAACGTACAGGCACTGGGATGTAAAACAGATGGCAGCAAATGGAAAGTAGCGATCCAGAGTCCGGATGATACGGAAGATTATCTCGGTATTCTGGAGATTGAAAATCAGGCGGTGATCACATCCGGTGGTTATGAACGTTATTTTGAGGAAGACGGTGTGACTTACCATCATATCATTGACCCGGCAACCGGATATCCGGCAGACAGCGGGCTGATCTCTGTAACGATCGTCAGCGATGACGGAACTCTGGCAGATGGACTTTCCACTTCTTTATTTATCATGGGAGAAGAGAAAGCGGCACAGTTCTGGAAGGAAAACAGTGAGAAATTTGAGACAATCATGGAAACTGCAGATGGAAAGCTGTATGTGACAGAAGGAATCGCCGACAGTCTGACTACGGATATGGATGTAACAGTGATTCATAAATAAAAGTTATGCGAAAATCCCTAAACATACAAGTACAAATGTGATCACAGAAGACGTTTAGATGCATTTTGGCTCGCCACCGGGAAGCCGCTGAACAGTTACAAAGTCAGTACATAAAAATACTCGAAAACAAAGGAGAGAAAGCAGATGGACATCAGAGAAATGCTGGAAAAATGCAAACCCTTTGCCCCGGTTGTTTCCGCTGCGGTTGTGGCGGCATGTGTGGCAGGATCTTTATATGGATATAAAGTGCCGGTTTACGAGACGAAAGCGTCTGTGGAGGATACACAGGAGCAGGAGGATGAAGTACCGGTGGTAAAGACCAGCACGGAAGAAGAAACAAAAGAGGATGAAGCGGCAGAAGAAGAGGAACAGGCAAAGGGTTCATTTGATCTGGAAGATGGTGTCTATCAGGGGAGTGGAACCGGATATCGGGGAAATATCACGGTAGCGGTTACGATCAAAGACAAACAGATCACATCCATCGAGATTTTAAGCGCTTCTGATGATGAACCGTTTTTCGGACGGGCGAAAGGTCTGATTGATCAGATTATTAAAAAGCAGAGTACAAAGGTAGATACGGTATCCGGTGCAACCTATAGTTCCAAAGGAATTATCAGTGCGGTAAAAAATGCACTGACCGGAAAAAAAGACAGTGGTACGACGGGTTCTTCACAGGAAGGAACTTCCGCAAGTCAGAGTCAGTCAACACCGGAGGCAGTAGGAAGCGTGCAGGAACCGGCAGCATATAAAGATGGAACCTATTATGGAACCGGAACAGGATTTGCCGGAAATCTGAAGGTAGAAGTTGTGATCACCGGTGGAAAGATCAGTAATATTCAGATCGTGGAGACAAATGATGGAAGTGAATATATCCAGAAAGCTTCCGGGGTGATCAATCAGATCCTGGGTGCACAGAGCACTAATGGTATTGATACGGTATCCGGTGCAACCTTCAGTTCCAACGGAATCATTAAGGCGGTGCGGAATGCACTGAGCCAGGCAGCAGCAACAGAGAGTGTAGCTGCGGAAAACGGAGGAAACGCCGGTTCTGATGGAACAAATACGGAAAACAAAGAAAATACAGAGAATAATACAACAGCGGTTAATGGAACACTCCCGTATAACGAGGGCGTCTACTATGGAACCGCAGAAGGATATAACGGAGATATCACCGTTGCTGTTGTGATCCAGGAAAAGACTCTGAAGGCAGTTCTGGTTATTGGAGAAGAGGATGACGATGTTTTCTTCGGCCGTGCCATGGATGTGGTCACACAGATGATGAAAAAACAGAGTACAGAGGTAGATACCGTATCCGGTGCTACTTATAGTTCCAAGGGACTGATCCAGGCGGTAAAGAATGCGCTGGAAGAAGCAAAACGTGTCACCAACGGAGATACAGACACCGATGATGATAACAATGTAGTACAGCTGAATACCGAAGAAGTGGAAAAAGCAATCGATGCGGTCAACGAACTGAATGGCAGTGACTATACTTCTGCAAGCTGGGCAGTAGTAAGGGTTCGTCTGAAGGATGCCAGAAAGGTACTGAAAAACGCGACAGAACAGACGCAGCTTGATGAGGCGGCAGCACAGTTAAATCAGGCAGTTCAGGAACTGCAGATTTCGGATGGAACAAATGAGGATCCGGAACCGGAGCCTCCAACGGAAAGCACCTATATGGATGGCGTATATCCGGTGACGGTGCTTTGTCTGCCGGATGCGGATATGGATTTTGAAGCATATAATCTGTTTGCACAGGTGACGATTCAAGATGATAAGATTATAAAAATTGATAATGTGTATGGAGACGGAGGATCCGGTAACGACAGCTACATTAATAAAGCGGTCAACGGAACATCAAGCAAGACGGGTGTGGTAAAACAGATTACGGAAAAAGGTAATCTGGATGGTATCGATACAGTATCCAGAGCAACCTGTACATCCCAGGCAATTATCGATGCATGTCAGCAGGCATTAAATAACGCAAAGAGGAAGTAAGAAACAAGAAAGAAAAGAGAACAGACAATGGGAGAATTTTTGACCAGAGCGATCAGTGTGGTGGCTGTCGTTGTCTGCCTGAACGGATATAACACGGTACTCGACAAAAGAGAACAGGCAGAAGAACAGCTCAGAGAGCAGCAGGCGGAACTGGAACAGGAACAGTCAGTCGATGTAGCAAAGGAAGGCACAATCACAGACGGTGCTTATAAAGACGGAACCTATACCGGAGAAGCACAGGGATTTGGCGGACCGGTGGATGTGGAAGTGATTGTTGAGAATGGAATGATTTCTGAGATTAATATCACATCGGCGCAAAAAGAGGATGGCGCTTATCTTTCTATGGCAGAGGATATTATTCCGACAATCCTTGAAGCACAGAGTGCAGAGGTAGATACCATCAGCGGTGCAACCTTCAGTTCCACCGGTATTAAAGAAGCGGTGGCACAGGCACTGGAAGAAGCAGCAAACCAGGAGGATTAAGACAGCAATTATGGATATACATAATCTAACAGCGAAAGAAAGAAAAAAAATACATACCTGGCTGCGGGCATTGATTCAGCTTCTTTATTTCATATTTATTCCATCTGTCTATACCGCAGCATTTGCGGGGGTAAAATACATTTTTACCCAGATAGGAGCAGGTGAGAAGGTTGCTATGACATCGTTTGTGACGGTGCTTCTGGTGATTTGTCTCTACACTATGGTATTTGGCAGATTCTTCTGTGGATTTGTCTGCGCGTTTGGCGCGTTTGGAGACGCACTGCATGCGCTGTATACAAAAGTATGCAAAAAACGGAAAAAGAAACCGGTGAAGATTCCGGAAAAGGCAGTCTGGATTTTAGGTTATATGAAATATTTGGTACTGTTGCTGATTGTCCTTCTGTGTTATTCTGGAGTATATGGAAAAGCACAGGGAACCAGCCCGTGGGATGTATTTTCCATGATCCACGCAGGGAACTTCCGTCTGGGAGGATATGGGATCGGTCTTGTGATCCTGCTCCTTCTGATGGCTGGCATGTGTGTACAGGAAAGATTCTTTTGCCGGTTCTTCTGCCCCATGGGAGCAGTATTTTCCCTGCTTCCGGTACTGCCGTTTTTCTCCCTTCACAGAACGAGAGAAAACTGCAGAAAAGGATGTAAAGCATGTACGAAGACCTGCCCGTCTCAGATCGGCCTTCCGTCGGATGGTGACTGGGCTGTCAGCGGTGATTGCTTCCAGTGTCAGAAGTGTATCGATATCTGTCCACAGAAGCACATTCACTGCGGAATCCGGAAGCTCAAAGGAAATGAGTTCTGGTTTACGATTCTGCGTGCACTGATCCTGCTTGGGATCTGTCTGTGGCTGGGATTGTAAGATCTGCGCTTTTCAAAAATGACAGATAAGGAGCAGATATGAAAAAAAGAGATATCCTGCTGGCAGGAGGGATCGTGCTGGTGGCTCTGGTAATGCTTCTGGTGATGCATGTAACCGGAGAGACGAAGGGGGATCAGGTACAGATTACCGTGAACGGGGAAATCTATGGAACTTATCCGCTGGAGAAAGATCAGACGATCGAAGTTACTGAAGGAGAATTTCACAATGTGATCCGTATCGAGGGCGGACAGGCATATATGGAAGAAGCAGACTGCCCGGACGGCTACTGCAAGGAGCAGGGCAGGATCAGCGGTCAGAAACAGACCATCGTATGTCTGCCCCATAAACTGGTGGTGGAAGTGATCCGTCAGAATGATACGGACAGTAAGGCGGCAGGTGACAAGCTGGTGCCGGATACGATTGCGAAATGAAAGAAAGATGAGAAATCGTAATGATTCAGAAGGTAACTGTGAAGTCGTGGAAGAGTTACGAGCAACATACTCCGAAAGGAAACGAGAAGATGAAAAAACAGGAACAGCAGAAAAATGGATGCAGGGAACGCAGTCTGACCAGCATCAGCCGGAGAGTATCGAGCGGTGCGATGCTTGTGGCTCTGGCGATGATTTTCAGTTATGTGGAAAGCCTGATTCCCATCAACCTGGGAGTACCGGGAATTAAATTAGGAGTTGCCAATCTGGTGACAGTCACCGGGCTGTATATCCTGGCACCGATGGAAGTGCTGCTGGTGGTGATCCTCCGGGTGCTGCTGGTGGGATTTATGTTCGGAAACGGCATGTCGATCCTGTACAGTCTGGCAGGGGGTATTTTAAGTTTTCTGGTGATGCTGCTATTGAAGCGGATCAAAGGATTTTCCATGATCGGCATAAGCATTGCCGGAGGCGTGTCCCATAACATCGGACAGATCGTGGTTGCGATGTGTGTGCTGGAAAATACGAAGCTGATCTATTACCTACCGGTGCTGATGATCGCGGGAACGGTCACAGGTATTCTGATCGGCGTGGTGAGCCGTAAAATCCTCCCGGCAGTCAGTCAGGGCGCGGGAGCGGAAAGAAAGAACAAATAAATGTAACTATTCGGTAGCTACCGGGAAGGTGCTGAACAGTTACAAATAAACGAAAAGGAATGTATCTGACAGGTACTTCTCTCTTGATAAAAGCCCATGAGAGAGAGGCAGCTGTCAGGTACATTCCTGAGAAAAGAGATAACGTCTATTTTTTTTGATTATAGGTTAGTCGCAACTAATGATAAATATTATCAACTAATAATAGAAATAGTGACTAACTTGATAATAAGGTAACTGTTCAGTACCTCCCCATTGGCTACTGAATAGTTACATAATAAGCTACTATAACATTTTATGGTAAAAGAAGGAGGAGTTTATGAACAACAAAAGAGTCAGGACCAAAGCAATGGCCATGGCGGTAGCCGCGGCAATGGCAGTGGAACTTTGCCCGGTAACAGCATTTGCAGTGACCGGGGATCAGGTGGCAGCAGATGGAACATACAGTAAAACAGCACATGTATCCAGAACGTCGGAAGATGATGAAAATGAGGAGATCTGGAGCGAATATAATGTGAAAGTCAGCATTACATCGGCAGAAGGGATTATTACAGAAGCTGTCGTAGAAGCAGATGGTGATATAGAAGTTGGGAACAAGAAATATGTAAAAAAACTGAATACTGAAATTCAGAATCTGAAGGGAAAACCAGCTACGGAAGCATCCGTGAATGGAATCAATGCAGTAAGTGGTGCAACCCGTACCTCTGCTGCAGTAAAGCAGGCAGCTCTTGAAGCTATGCAGGCAGCATCTGAAAAACAGGATCCAACTCCGGTTGAAGTAAACACAGCTGCTCTCCAGGATTCGATCACAACAGCAGAAGGAAAGAATCAGGCAGATTACACAGAAGCATCATGGACAGCTCTGACCGAGAAACTTACCGCAGCAAAAGCAGCTCTGGAAGCAAAAGCATCCCAGGAAGCAGTTGACGCAGCTAAGACAGCATTGGATGAAGCAGTTGCAGCGCTGGAGAAAAAACCGTCAGAATCGGAAAAGCCAGATGTCACAACCGGAACGTACGTCCTGATGAACATTCCGTATGATCAGTTCTATGCAGCAGACGTAAATAACAGTGTAAAAGTAGATGCATTTACCTCTGCAACGAAAAATAAAGTTCGTACAGCTGGTCTGGCAGGCGGTTCTTATCACGTTGATAATACCGGTAATGAAATCACAGGTGTGACTTTCCCTGTAAAAGTCGGCGAAGGTGTTGATCTGAGTAAGTATAAACAAATAACAGACGAATCTTCTGTAGACATTACGGTTACAAACAGAGGTCAGACAAGTACAGCCACATACACAGGAAAAGATGCTCTGTTTGAAAGTGCAAGTTATTCCTACTATACACTAAGCGAAACACCGAAATATTACAAAGAAGTAACCCTGAATGCTGACGGAAGTCTTTCTTTCGGAAAAACACAGGGAACAGCACAGAAAGTATCCGGAGTAACACCGGAACTTACTACACAAACCTCTTATGGTGATTATCAGCTGAATCTGGACGGACTGGAGAATACCATTTCCCAGAGTGGTACACAAGTTTACGGCGTCATTATAAGTACAAAAGAAGGAAACGATTACGGTATGCGTCATCTGGAGAATATCTGGAGAGTGACAGAACTTGCATGGTGTACCGGATTTACTTCAGCAGTACATAATTGTCCCACATCTTCTGCACATTATGTAAATATGATGGGTCAGCATATCAATAAGGTGACATATTATACTTCTCAGGGAATTTATGAGATCCCGGTAGATAACCTGTATGTACCGAAAAAAGCAGGTCAGACGGTAAAGGTAGCAGATGCGAAAGTATCTGCAGGGGAGGCAGAAATTACAGTGTCTAATCTTCCGACAGATTTTTTGCCGGAATACAAGATTGATAGACTGGATTTCAGTGTGGAAAACGGAAAAATCGTATTTAAAAATGCAAAAAAAGGGAAATATACGCTGACAGTGTCTGACAAAAACAACAATTATGCGGAGATGACAACAACCTTTATCCTGTCTGCTGACAGCGCACCGGCATCTTACAATAACGATAATGAGAATCCGGCTATAACAAAAAATGCAGATGCAAGCGACGAAGAATTTGCAGATTATATCAAAAACATTACCTCTGTATCTGTCAATGGAAAATCGTATGCGGCAAGCGGACGTGGAGCTGTGAAAGTGATCAACGAAGACGGATCTCTGAAAACAGATGCGACACCATTTGCTGAGGGTGATACTTTTGAAATCGCAGTTACTTCCACCGGTTATCCGGAAGTGAAATTTACGTATACAAAGAATGCACAGGAAGAATACAAATATGTCTATGCGGCGATGACCTGGGCAGAGTACTGGGCCGCAGAAGGGGTACAGGCAGCCGGAGATTCCAGCTCTTCCAGTGAACTGGATACAAGAAACGAAGCAGACAAAGGAGCGTTCGATGCCGTAACAAGAGCAACAGCAAACCATGGACTGCACAGAGGAAGTTTCCAGTGCGTAGCGATCATTGAAGCAGAGAACGGAAAAACTTATGAAGTATCCCACTGGTCAGCAGATGGAAAAGAAATTACCCTGACGAATGGGAATGTGATCAAATTTAACAGAGGAGAGATCACAGACACAGACGGAACGGTTACAAAACTGAAAGACTATGAGGTGACAGGACTGAAATATGTTCCGGTGAAAGTGGCAAGTGCAGACTATGAGGCATTCTGCCAGAAATACAACGTAGTAGAAAACGGCGGAGAACTGGTCGGAGGATATGGAGAAAACAAACTGGCAGCTTACAGCGTAAAGGCAAACGTGACAGAAGCCACCAACGGACTGAAGACAGTTACCAAAGACGAAAAAGGAAATTTCAGTTTTTCCGCCCGTCAGGCAGGAAGCGATTCCGGTATCGAAGGACAGACACTGAAGACTGCTCCGGATGCAACGGAAGCAGGTTTAACAGTGAAAGATGCCAAAGGCTCTTACGGAGAATTCCTTCGGGTGGATCTGACAGGTAACTATGGAGATCTTGGAGCCAATATGCAGGCGGTAACCTGGACGTACTATGGCAATGACAGCACTTACAGCAATGTGAAGGCTACCTATGGAACAAAATTCGCAGCAGACAACTGGATGCATAAAACAAAGGGAATTCAGCTGGCTCTGACCAAATCCCTGAGATGCACATTGCCGGAAGGAACCGATGGAACCGGCTACTGGACGATCACGATTGCAGCGCTGGGTTATAAAGATGTAACCTATCAGTTCCAGGCAACGGATGCAAATATCGTAAAAGACAGTGAAGAAGAAATAAGCACTGACGAATTAAAGAAAGCGATCGAAGCTGCAGAAGCCCTGACCGAGAGCGATTACACCGCAGACAGCTGGGCAGCGATGCAGGCAGAACTGCAGGAAGCAAAAGATGAGCTGAAAGACCCGAAGACTCAGGCAACAGTAGATGAAGCAACGCATCATCTGAACGCAGCGATCGAAGCCCTGGTAAAAGCACAGAAAGAAACATATGTTCTGATGAACATCCCATACGATCAGTTCTACAAAGCAGATGTAAATAACGATGTTAAAGTAGATGCATTTACCTCTGCAACCAAGAACAAAGTAAGAACCGGTTCTCTGGCAGGCGGATCTTACCATGTGGATGCAAGCGGTGATGAGATCACCGGTGTAACTTTCCCGGTAAAAGTTCCGGCAGGTACGGATCTGAGTAAATACACACAGATTACCGATGATTCCAAAGTAAGTATCACAGTTACCAACAGAGGACAGGAAAGCACAACAGATTATACAGGAAAAGATGCCCTGTTTGAGAGCGCAAGCTATTCCTATTATACACTGAGTGAGAAACCATCTTACTACAAAGAGCTGACAGTAAATGAAGATGGAACATTCTCTTTCGGAGCAACACAGGGAACCGCTACAACTATCACTGAAGGTGTGACAGCGGAACTGATGACCGAGTCCAAATATGGTGACTATCAGCTGGATCTGGATGGACTGACCGATACCATTCCGTCAGGAACAGCTATCTACGGTGTTATTGTAAGCACAAAAGAAGGCAGCGATTACGGTATGCGTCATCTGGAAAATATCTGGAGAGTTTCCGAACTGGCATGGGCTACCGGATTTACCACAGCAGTACATAACTGCCCGACATCATCTGAACATTACAAAGCAATGATGGGACAGCATATCGATAAAGTGACTTATTACACAGCTAACGGTATCTATGAGATCCCGGTAGGCGGCGAAAAAGGTCTGTATGTACCTGTAAAATTTGATACCAGCGCAGTTGCCGTAGCAGATGCGGAACTGAAAGACGGAGAAACAAGTGTGGCAACTACTATTTCCGGTCTGACTCTTCCGGAAGGATTTGACGCAGAGTACACGGTAGGGGGTGCTACTGCCAGCGTAAAAGGCGAAAAACTGATCCTGAAAGATGTGAAAAAAGGAGCATACACACTGACTATTACTGATAAGAGTAGAAAATATGCACCGATCAGTTTTGAATTTGAAGTATATGCGGAAACAATGCCGGCAGCATATAACGAAAACAGTGAAAAACCTGGTCTGGCAAAAGCAGCAGGCGCTACTGACGCAGAATTTGCAGATTACATCAAGAATATTACCTCCGTATCTGTTAATGGAAAACCTTATGCAGTAAGCGGACGTAATGCAGTAAAACTGTTTAATGATGACGGAACGCTGATCACAGATGCAGCACCATTTGCAGAGGGTGACAGCTTTGAAATCGTAGTAACAGCAACCGGATACAAAGATTTGAGCTTTGTTTATAAGAAAGCTGCAAAAGAAGATCCGGCGAAGGAAATCAACATAGCTTCTCTGGAAAAAGCAATCCAGAGTGCAGAAGCACTGAAAGAAGCAGATTACACAGCAGACAGCTGGAAAGTTCTGCAGGTAGCACTGAAGAATGCAAAGAGTGCACTGGAAGCTAAGAAAGACCAGACAAGTGTAGATAATGCAGCAGCTTCTCTGAACAAAGCTATTGAAGCTCTGGTGAAAGCGGACGGAACCACACCGACACCAACCCCGACCACCACACCAACGGCAACACCTTCAGCATCTAAGAACAACATAACCACTTCTGGTACAGGCAATAAAACAACAACTTCTTCAGGAAGCACAAGCACTAGCAAGACAGCCAAGACCGGCGACCCTACCAACATCCTTGAGATGCTTGGACTGGCTGTTGCCTCTCTGGGAACTGGCGGATTTGCGCTGAAGAGAAGAAAAAGAAATAAAAAGTAATAGATAACGGGACGTAAGGACCGGAGGAAGAGACGGGTATTGCACATGAGTTTATGTGCAGTACCTGTTTTTTCTTTCAAAGAGGGACGAAACGGATTCCGGAGGCATGGGGAAAGCAACCGCTGGTAACGCAAATCCGAACTAAGCATTAACTGCGACTAAGACGCTCAGCAAAGGCTTCGCGCCTAAGTCTCCGTAAATGCTGGATTTCGTATTTGCTAAAAGCACCAGCAAAAGGCTGCTTCCCCCATGCCTCCGGAATCCGTTTCTGGTGGTTGGCAGAAACATTAAAATGAAAAGATGTAACTATTCAGTAGCCACTGTCCCGCGAGGTGTTTTGACATGAATATGTCAAAATCCCGAGACGTACAAGCCAAAATGCCATCACCGAAGGTGATTTTTTATGTATTTTGGCTCGTAACTGTGAAGGTACTGAACAGTTACGAAAAGATAAAGGTTTTTAGAGGGATAAAATCTTGCAAAGTATAGAAGTCTCTGTTACAATGATAGAAATTTATAGTATCCGTAAGCATTTTCTGACGGATAAAAATATCTAATTAGCATATCGGAATCACATATCTAATACTCAGAGTCCTGAGAAAATATCCGATGCATACACAAAAATGAATATAGAACAGAATATGGACATTTTCTTTAGGAATTTTGAAGCAAAGTTATGTCGTCAGTAAAATGCGTTCTCTTTGATGGGAGAGTAAAGTGTGGTACTATAGAAAGAAAGTCTCCGTATTTTTTGTTCTGTAAGAAGGAAAAGGAGACATGATGAACGAACAGAAAAAAACAATGACACAGGAAACGCAAAACAGAGAAGATTATATTATGCTTCCAACCGTAGATTTCTGCTTTAAGGAACTGATGCAGAATGCAAAGGTACGGCAGGGAATGATCGCAGCACTATTGGGAGTAGAGCCGGAAGAGATCGAAGAAACTATTTTACTGCCGACAATCTTACATCCAGAATATCCGGATGATAAATATGGAATTCTGGATGTAAAAGTTGTTTTGAAAAATGGGTCGCAGATGGATTTTGAGATGCAGGTGACAGCAGTTTCTTACTGGACGAAGAGAATACTGTTTTATCTGGGGAAAATGTATACGGATCAGCTGAAAGCAGGAGAAAGTTATGAGAAGCTGAAGAAATGTATCCATGTAGGTATTTTAAACTTTATTCATTTCCCGGATGATGACAGATGCTATCGGAAGATTATTTTCTGTGATAAAGACACGGGAGAAGAATATACAGATCTGCTGGAGATCCATGTGCTGGAACTGAAAAAATTGCCGGAAAAAGAACAGAATGAATCCGGAATTATCCGATGGATGCGTTTCCTGGGAGCGAAGAGCAGAAAGGAGTTCGAGAAAATGGCAAAAGAAGACACTTATATAGACGAAGCGTATGAAATGTTAAAACATATGAGCGCGGATGAAAAAAAGAGATTAGAATACGAAGCGAGGGAGAAAGCAATTCGCGACTATAACTCACAGATGCTGGAATTAAAAGAAGTGGGAAGAAAAGAAGGAATTGCTATTGGAGCAGAGCAAGGTGAACAACGAAAAGCAGCAAGTATTATAACAAATATGTTACGAAAGGGAAAAGGTCCGGAAGAAATTGCAGATATGACAGGTGAGAATTTGGAAGAAATACAGGCGATTCAGAAGCGGTTGTTATAAGGGAATCATTGTTTCCAGTTATATAAAAGAAAAAATTGAAAAAAGTTGCAACATTTTTGCAGGCTGAACTGTATAGAAAGTGAAAACGAAAACAAAAAGAGACAGGAGCGGGAAATAACGATGGGTTATCAGACCAGAGCGTTGCCGGGTAGCGGAACGTGGATGATGGAGAGTGGGATCAGGAACAGGATCACTGAATGGTATCTGTTCGTGGAAAAGAAGAAAATACAGATCCTTCAGAAATTCTCCATGTTTCGAAAAGAAGCGGATCTTGGGAAAACGGTAAAAATTGTCGGGAAACAGAAGATGGCGGTGCTGGCAGAAAGAATCATGGATACTTATGGGAATGCAGTGCTGCGGCTTGCCTATACGTATGTACATAATATGAGTGATGCAGAGGATATCCTGCAGGAAACTCTGATCCGTTATCTGGAACACCGTCCGGTATTTGCCGGTGAAAATCATGAAAAGGCGTGGATCTTCCGGGTGGCGGCGAATCTGAGTAAAAATAAGATCGCTTACAATAAGATCCGTCAGGCAGACCAGCTGGAAGATCAGCTGATCGCGCAGGAACGGGAAGATCTGACTTTTGTGTGGGATGCGGTAAAGAGACTTCCTGAAAGTTACCGGGAAGCGATTCATCTGTATTATTATGAAGGATTTCCAACGGCACAGATTGCAGAGATCCTAGGGAAAAAGGAGAGCAGCGTGCGGTCTGACCTTCGGAGAGGAAGAGAGAAACTGCGGGAAGTCCTGAGAGAGGAGTATGATTTTGAGTAAGCGATATCATGAAATCATGGAAAATATCCAACTGACAACGGAAACAAGAGAACAGATCCTGCGCCATGTCTCGGAAAGAGAACAAAAGGCAAAGGTGCAAACCATGAAAAAATGGACAAAATATCTGTCGGTTGCAGCGTGTTGCGCACTGGTCGTGGGAGCTGCTTATGGAATTCATACGTTACATCCGGACAAAACAGTCAGTGAGGAAGAAGATATGACTACTACGGATGTGGCAGATGACGGAGCGCAGATGCCAAATCCGATGCAGGAGTATGGTTCTGCGGAGGAACTTTCCGATGCGGTGGGATTTACCGTTAAAGAGATCGGAGAACTGCCATTTACCGTGAAGGAAACCCAGTATTTTACCTATGATGATACGCTGGCTGAGATCCGCTATACCGGGGATGATCAGGAAGTGTATTTCAGAAAATCACAGGGGGATGATGAAGATAACAGCGGCGTATACAACACATACAGCCAGGAGACTACGATCAACGTGGGAGAGGCAGAAGTCACCTGCAAGGGAGACAGCGATGCGTATGAACTGGCGATCTGGCAGCAGGGAGGATATTCGTATTCGATCAGTCTGCAAATCGGAATCAGCCTGGAAGAGTTGCAGGCGATGATAGAAACGGTGGAAGATTAGGCAGACAGGGGGACGGAAGCATGAAGAAAAGACTATATCGGTGGAGATTCTTTCTGGCAGTTGTTGTGGTGATCCTGGCAGGAGCCGGCATCTGGATCTTTCAAAAGAAATCCAGAACATTTGTACCGGCAACAGAGGTTTTACTGAAAGGTCCTTATGGAACACTCACATTGCAGCTGCCGGAGGAATGGAACTATGAGATTCAGACGGAAGAACAGGATACTGTGTATGGAATCAGTTTTTATCGAGGGGAAGATAAAGAAAATGAAGTTCTGGTGAAGTACGAAAAGGATTATCCAGGTGAAACATGTGGGACAGGGTTGGAAGAAAAGAAGATCCGGCTGGCAGGAGAAAAAGCCCTGGAAGAATTGAGAGACGGTTTTGCATCTGGCATATGGGAGGAGATTGTATTTCTGGGTGAAAAAAGCGATATCCATATCATCAATCCATGTGGCGAGAGTGCATGGTGGAAAGAAAATGAAAAACAGGTTATGCAGATCCTGAACACACTGCAATATGATCCGGAGACAACCGCAGATGAATGCCAGGTGGAGGTTCAGCAGCAGATAGAAGAAGGTTTTTTGCCGGAAGATTCTGTTACTGGGATCACCATATCTACCCGACCGGGAGAAACGAGGTATGAGCTGTCCGATGTAGAGAAAATCAAAACAGTCACAAACTATCTGAACCATCTGAAAATGGAAAAGAACAGTTCCGTGGATCCGGAAGATTATGATGGAATGATATCGGATATCCAGGTGAACTATGCTGACGGAAAAGAATGTATGGTTCAGCATATGGCAAATCAGTTTGTCCGGAAAGACGGCGGTCCGTGGTATCAACTGGAGAAAGAAGAAGGACTCCGCTGGGATTCGGTTCTGGAAGAAGTAAGCGGATAATGCGAGAGCCGGTTTTGAGACAGGCATTTTGGTTCGTAATTATGAAGGGATTGAAATTGTCATAAATGAAAGAAAAAAGCGGATGTATCTGCCGGTCTGACAGATACATCCGCTTTTGGTATCTATAGTTATGATTATTTCAGATTTGCTCTCTTTCTCAGTCTGGAATCCAGAATCTTCTTACGGATACGCAGGCTGGTAGGAGTGATCTCCAGGAGCTCATCGTTATCGATGAATTCCAATGCCTGTTCCAGGCTCAGGACTTTCGGCGGGGTCAGTTTCAGGGCATCATCTGCGGAGGAAGAACGGGTGTTGGTTAGATGTTTGGTCTTGCAGACATTCAGCTCGATATCTTCGGCTTTACCGTTCTGTCCGATAACCATACCGGCGTAAACTCTTTCGCCAGGTCCGATAAACAGTGTACCACGCTCCTGTGCAGCGAACAGACCGTAAGTTACGGACTCGCCGGCTTCAAAAGCGATCAGGGAACCCTGTTTTCTGTACTGGATATCTCCTTTGTACGGAGCGTAGTCGTCAAAACTTGTGTTCAGGATACCGGTACCTTTGGTGGAAGTCATGAAGTCTCCACGGAAACCGATCAGACCACGGGCCGGAATCTCGAATTCCAGACGGGTGGAACCGTCGCTTCCGGTGCTCATACCCTGCAGGGAACCTTTACGTTCGCTCATTTTCTGGATGACTGTACCGGAGAACTCTTCCGGAACATCGATGTAAGCCAATTCCATAGGCTCTAACAGTTTTCCGCGTTCGTCCTCTTTATAAAGAACTTCCGCTTTACTTACTGCAAATTCATAACCCTCACGGCGCATATTCTCGATCAGGACAGACAGATGCAGTTCTCCACGACCGGATACCTTGAAACAGTCCGGAGAATCGGTATCTTCCACGCGCAGGCTGACATCGGTGTTCAGCTCACGCATCAGACGTTCTCTTAAGTGACGGGAAGTTACAAATTTACCTTCCTGACCTGCCAGCGGGCTGTCATTTACCATAAAATGCATGGCGATGGTCGGCTCGGAGATCTTCTGGAACGGGATCGGTTCCGGATTTTCCACGTCACACAGGGTATCACCGATGTGAATCTCCGGGATACCGGAAATAGCAACGATAGAACCGATGCCTGCTTCCTGTACTTCTATTTTATTCAGACCTTCAAATTCATACAGTTTACTGATCTTTACTTTTTTCTTCTTGGAAGGATCGTGATGGTTCATCAGCATCACTTCCTGGTTGACAGCGATCTTACCGTTGTCTACTTTACCGACACCGATACGACCTACATATTCATTGTAGTCGATGGTACTGATCAGAACCTGTGTACCTGCATCCGGATCACCTTCCGGAGCCGGGATGTATTTTAAGATGGTCTCAAACAGAGGTTCCATATTTTCCGGTGTATCGTTCAGATCCAGAACAGCGTGGCCTGCTTTTGCGGAAGCATACAGGAACGGACAGTCTAACTGTTCGTCGGAAGCATCCAGATCCATCAGAAGTTCCAGAACTTCGTCAATAACTTCATCCGGACGGGCTTCCGGACGGTCGATCTTATTGATACATACGATCACGTGCAGATCCAGTTCCAGCGCTTTTTTCAGAACAAATTTGGTCTGCGGCATAGCACCCTCGAACGCATCTACCACCAGGATAACACCGTCTACCATCTTCAGGACACGTTCTACCTCGCCGCCGAAGTCCGCATGGCCTGGGGTGTCGATGATGTTGATTTTGGTATCTTTGTAATAAACAGCTGTATTTTTGGAAAGAATCGTGATACCACGTTCCCGCTCGATATCGTTGGAGTCCATGACACGTTCCTGGACTTCCTGATTCGCACGGAATACACCGCTCTGACGCAGTAACTGGTCTACCAGAGTGGTTTTACCATGGTCTACATGGGCGATGATCGCCACGTTACGAATATCTTCTCTTTTGATTTTCATAAACAATTTCCTTTCTATGCATATAAAGAGCCCGTAAAACGGGCATTTCCAACGATACAAGTCTATCACATTTTTTTCAGATTACAAGGGAAAAAAATTTTTTTTTCAAAATCCGGTTCTAAATAAGGAAGGAACGGAATAGAAATAAATTATACAAAATACAAAAAAGAGGAAGGGGAACTACAATCATGACAGATAAGATTATTGAAAACAATCAGGTGGAAATCATGGGAAAAATCGCATCCCGGTTTACATTCAGCCATCAGGTATTCGGCGAAGGCTTTTATATGGTAGATGTGCTGGTCAAACGGCTTAGCGATTCCGAGGACCGGATCCCGGTCATGATCTCGGAGCGTCTTGTGGATGTGAATGAGGATTATGAAGGGGAGTATATCCATGTGATGGGGCAGTTTCGCTCCTACAACCGCCATGAGGAAAAGAAAAACCGGCTGGTGCTCTCGGTGTTTGCCAGAGAGGTGGAATTTGTGGAAGATGACGATGAAAATATGAAGAGCAATGCCATTTTCCTGGACGGATACATATGCAAACCGCCGGTGTACCGGAAAACCCCACTTGGCAGAGAAATCGCAGATCTTCTGATCGCCGTCAACCGGCCGTATGGAAAATCGGACTACATTCCGTGCATCTGCTGGGGCAGAAATGCCAGATATGCATCTGCTTTTCAGGTGGGTGGTCACGTCCTGATCTGGGGCAGGATCCAGAGCCGGGAATACGTGAAAAAAATCAGTGAAGAAGAGACGCAGAAGCGGATCGCATACGAGATTTCTGTAAGCAAACTGGAATATGCGGATTGACAATAAAAATGAATAATGATATGATTGAAAAAATAAAATGTTTATTTAAAATGTTTTTTATAAATTTAGGTAGAGGTTGCATTTTTTATCAGTAATTTGTCGGATGTTTCAGGAACAGAAGAAGGCAAAGGAAAGGAAAAAGTGCCGAAGGGGCGAAGAAACCTGAAGCTTGGTTCTTGGGCATGTCTGTGAAGAACGGCATGACTGTCATCGAAAGATGGAGTGCTATCCAAAGAAAACATGTGATGATTTCATAGCGGATTCTTAAAAGGTGGACCTCCGGACGGTGGTGCACCTTTATATGTTTTACATTACATATCAATAATTGGTCCGATGGATCGATAATTGATCCAGACAAAAGAAAGGAGTAAAGATAGATATGGCTATTTTTGAAGGAGCAGGTGTTGCGCTTGTTACACCTATGAACGAAAATCTGGAAGTAAACTATGACAAGCTGGAAGAATTACTGGAGGAACAGATCGCAGGAGGCACAGATGCCATTGTGATCTGCGGAACAACAGGCGAATCTGCGACACTCACCGAAGAAGAACATATGAGAACGATCAGATTTGCCATTGACAAGGTAAACCACCGAATCCCGGTTGTTGCAGGTACCGGCTCCAATTCCACCGCAACCGCAACACAGATGTCCAAAGAGGCAGCAGAAGCAGGAGCAGATGGTATTCTTCTGGTAACTCCTTACTATAATAAAGGAACACAGAACGGACTGATCAAACATTATACAACCATCACAGAGGAAGCAAAAGTACCGGCGATCCTGTACAACGTACCGAGCCGTACCGGCTGTTCTCTGGCAGCTTCCACGGTTGCTTATCTTGCAAAAAATGCAGAATATGTAACCGCTATCAAAGAAGCATCCGGAGATATCAGCCATGTGGCAGATATCATGTATGCCTGCGACGGAGCCATTGATCTGTATTCCGGAAATGATGACCAGATCGTACCGATCCTGTCCCTGGGCGGAAAAGGTGTTATCTCTGTACTGTCCAATGTAGCACCGAAAGAGACGCACGATATCGTTGCTCTGTTCCTGGAAGGAAAAATAAAAGAAAGCCGTGAACTGCAGTTAAAAGCGTTGCCGCTGGTTCACGCACTGTTCAGTGAAGTTAACCCGATCCCGGTAAAGGCAGCCCTGAATCTGATGGGTAAAGAAGTAGGACCGCTTCGTCTGCCACTGACCGAAATGGAAGCAGCACACCAGGAAGTTCTGGTAGAAGAAATGAAAAAATTCGGTATCAAACTGGCATAAAGGCAGCAGGAAGAAACAGGAGAGAACGCAAATGGTAAAAGTAATTATGCATGGCTGTAACGGCCATATGGGTCAGGTGATCACCCAGTTAGTGGAAAAAGATCCGGAAATTGAAATTGTAGCAGGTATTGATTTAAATGACTGCAGAGATAACGGATATCCGGTATTTACTGATATTTGGACCTGCGATGTGCAGGCAGATGCAGTGATCGATTTCTGTACAGCGAAAGCGACCGACACACTGCTGGAATACTGTGAAAAAAGACAGATCCCGGTTGTATTATGTACTACGGGTCTGACAGATGAACAGATTAAAAAAGTGGAAGAGACCAGCAAACATGTGGCAGTATTAAAATCAGCAAACATGTCCCTGGGTATCAATCTGCTGATGAAACTGGTTAAAGAAGCAGCCCAGACACTGGCAGCGGCCGGATTTGACATGGAGATCGTGGAAAAACACCATCGTCTGAAAGTGGACGCTCCAAGCGGAACTGCCCTGGCTCTGGCAGACAGCCTGAACGAGGGACTGGACAACGCTTATCATTATACTTTTGACAGAAGTCAGAGAAGAGAACAGAGAGATGACAAAGAGATTGGAATCTCTGCTGTCCGTGGCGGAACCATCGTCGGAGAACATGATGTGATCTTTGCCGGTGATGACGAAGTGATTACTTTCCAGCACACAGCTTACTCCAAGAAACTGTTTGCAAAAGGTGCGATTCAGGCAGCCAAGTTCCTGAAAGGAAAAGAACCGGGCTGGTATCAGATGAGCGATGTGATCGGATAAGTTTAAAATGTAAATTGTTTTGTAACTATTCAGTAGGTAATATTAACTGTGAAGGTACTGAACAGTTACATTGTTTTAAATATTGCAAACAGAATACAGAAAACAGGGATACGGTCGTTTTTTCAAAAAACGGCCGTATATTTTTGCATTTTCCGACACATTCTACAACTGTACAGGTGTATGTTTTGTATGCCTGAAAAATGAAGGAAAGGGATGCTGTGGAAAGCTACAGCCACAGCAGAAAAGGAGATGCAGAATATGAAACATGTATGGAAGAGATATCTGATCGTAACCGCAATGACCGTTGTACTCGGACTGTCAGCAGGATGTGGCAGTGCTGTGGAGGATACGAACAACAATCAGAATAACACACAGGATGAAAATACGCCGGATGGCAATGAAAATAAAAACAACAACGGAACCTCACCGGATACCAACACGGATATGAACAATGACGGAACCAACGGCACGAACAACAATATGAACGGCGCCACTTCCGGGGAAGGTACGGTGGATGAGAACGGAAATCGTCTGGATGAAAATGGAAATATCATTGAAGATCTCGGAGAGGATGTCGGAGAGGGAATTAAAGATGTGGGGGATGGCATCGGAGAAGGCGTGGAGGATCTGACCGGTGGCGGAAGCAGGGATGCGAACCAACAGAATGCACGGTAGATCGCAGAAATAGAAAAAACATGGACAATTGTTGGTTCACCACAGTTTGTCCGGTGAGAGCAAAAACGGAATGCCCCTCTTTTTTACACCTATGTTCATGAAAATGTATGTTGAGAGAGTATGTCAGGGTAGATAATATATTACTATTCATTGGTAATATCCCGCGAGGTGTTTTTTGTGAGCGGAGGTCACCGCGCGAATTTATGCGATCAGCTTAAATTCTGTGCATCGTGAAGCGTGTTACTGAGAACGGAGTGAATAGTAACGATAACATTTTAAGATGAGATGTTGAGATGACATGTTGCCGTGTATATGGAAACATGATATGATAATAGAAATTTACCACGTTACAACGTGACAGCATACAAAGAGAACAGGAGAAGAGAGGGGAAGATTATGAGATTTCGTCCATGTATCGATATTCACAACGGAAAAGTAAAACAGATTGTAGGCGGCAGCCTGCAGGATCAGGGAGATCAGGCTCAGGAAAACTATGTAGCTGAGCAGGATGCTCCCTTTTTTGCACGGCTCTATCAGTCCCGGGGGATTCGGGGAGGGCATATTATTCTGTTAAATCCTGCAACTTCGCCATATTATGAAGTCACAAGACAGCAGGCGATAGAAGCATTGAAAGCCTATCCGGGTGGGATGCAGATCGGCGGCGGGATCCGGGAGGACAATGCAGAGAGCTTTCTGGATGCCGGTGCCAGTCATGTGATCGTTACTTCTTATGTATTTAAGAATGGAGTGATCAACTGGGAGAATCTGGAAAAACTGGAGCGTGCAGTAGGAAGGGAACATCTGGTTCTGGATCTGAGCTGTCGGAAAAAAGACGGACAATATTATATCGTGACAGACCGCTGGCAGAAATTTACACAGGTACCCGTATCGGAACAGACGATTGAAGAATTTTCTTCCCACTGTGATGAATTTCTGGTTCATGCGGTGGATGTGGAGGGAAAGGCTTCCGGGATAGAAGTGGAGTTGGTGAAGCTCCTGGCAAAGAATCATCAGCTTCCGGTGACCTATGCAGGCGGCGTAGGCAGTTTTCAGGATCTGGAGACGTTGCGTATGGCGGGAGAAAATCGTGTGGACGTAACAGTGGGAAGCGCACTGGATCTTTTCGGTGGCAGTATGAAGTGGGAGGATGTTCTGGATATTTGTCAGAAGAGTGAAAATTATTTCGAAAAATAACAGATTCTGAACACTTGGAAAATCGCTCCCGGATTTGACAGAAAAAGATGTGTAAAAAATATGAATTTTCACGAAATAGTTGCAAAATTCAAGCATTATTGGTATAATAAAAACACTTACAAGGGAGCCGGAAAGGATCGCTGACCGTGGTATTTATCGATTCTGACTCCGTAACTGTGAAAGCAGAGACAGTTACTTGTAAAATAAAGTGCGAAGGGGTTGGACAGCATGAAATTTATTATCATTGGAAGAAATATTGACATTACAGAGGGACTGAAATCAGCCGTACAGGAAAAGCTTGGCAAGCTGGAACGGTATTTTACTCCGGAGACAGAGATTCATGTAACCTTGAGTGTGGAAAAAGACAGACAGAAGATTGAAGTTACTATTCCGGTAAAAGGAAACATCATTCGCTCCGAACAGGTGAGCAGCGATATGTATGTATCCATTGATCTGGTGGAAGAAGTTATTGAGCGTCAGCTTCGCAAATATAAAACCAAGATTGTTAATCAGCAGCAGGCAGGAGGAAACTTCCAGAAAGAGTTTGTGGAGGATGAGTTCCTGGAGGACGAAGAGGTTAATATCATTCGTACCAAGAAGTTTGGTATTAAACCGATGTATCCGGAAGATGCATGCGTGCAGATGGAATTGCTGGGACATAATTTTTATGTGTTCCGGAATGCGGAGACAGATGAGGTGAATGTGGTTTATAAGAGAAAGGGGAACACTTACGGGTTGATTGAGCCGGAGTGTTAAAATTGTTGAGATCGTAAACGGGAGAGAGTCACTGGGTGGTGGCTCTCTCTCTTTTTTGGAGGTTGGTTTAAGACGGACGCCCGAGAGAGTTTGTGCCTGGGCAGGAAGCAGCGGGCAGGGCAACTTTGAACTAGTACATCGTTTTCGAAATAACTGTATCATTCACTTGTCTACGAATCCGATTGCACAGTTCAAAAAGCCTCAGCGTAGCCCGCTACGCCTACGTTTTTTGAACTGCACACTCGAATCCGTATCCAGCGTGAATAATACAGTTATTTACGAAACGATGTACTAGCCGCTAACTCCGACTACAGTTCACGAGGGTCGGCTGACCCTCGTGAAAGTCTCCGTAAGCGTCGGATTTCAAAGCTTACCCTAAGCGCCCGCAAAATGCCTCCTGCCCAGGCACAAACTCTCTCGGGCTGACGGTGGAAAAACTGACCCAGAAAGGGAAGGTGAGCGGAATAGGTGCGATATTTGGGAGATATTTGGGAAATTTGCCCGCAGCGGATATGTGAGTGAGGGATGACGGGGGGAAGATGCACAATTTACTTGTGCATTCTTCGGTAAAGTGTTAGAATATAACATGGTGCATTAGACTGGAAAGAGGCCAGGGTGGATGCACCGGGAAATTTTATGGAGAGTGAAAATAGTAACAAGAAATGTAACTGTGAAGGTGTTGAACAGTTACCAAAAAATAAATTGTATTTTATAGGAGTAGATTGATGAAATTATCTGAAAAGATCTTTGGAACGCACAGTTCCAGAGAGTTGAAAAGAATTATGCCATTGGTGGATAAGATTGAGGAGCTGCGGCCGACTATGCAGGCGATGACGGACGAGGAGCTGAAGGATCAGACCAGAAAGTTCAAGGAGAGACTGGCAGAGGGAGAGACGCTGGATGATCTGCTTCCGGAGGCATTCGCTACGGTGCGTGAGGCTTCCAAGCGTGTGCTGAATATGGAGCATTACCGGGTACAGCTGATCGGTGGTATTATTCTGCATCAGGGGCGTATCGCGGAGATGAGAACAGGTGAAGGTAAGACTTTGGTTTCTACCTGTCCGGCTTATCTGAACGCGCTGGAAGGTAAAGGCGTGCATATCGTAACCGTCAACGATTACCTGGCCAAACGAGATGCGGAGTGGATGGGTAAAGTCCATGAGTTTCTGGGACTGAAAGTCGGTGTGATCCTGAACTCTATGAAAAATGACGAGAGACGGGAACAGTATGCATGTGATATTACGTATGTTACCAATAATGAGGATGGTTTTGACTATCTGCGAGACAACATGGTTATTTATAAAGAGCAGCTGGTACAAAGAGAGTTGCATTATGCGATCATCGATGAGGTTGACTCTGTATTGATCGATGAGGCGAGAACTCCTCTGATCATTTCCGGACAGAGCGGAAAGTCCACCAAGCTGTATGAAGTCTGTGATATTCTGGCAAGACAGCTGCAGCGTGGTGAAGCCAGTGGTGAGATGACCAAGATGACAGCTATCATGGGAGAGGAAATTATCGAGACCGGTGATTTTATCGTCAATGAAAAAGATAAAGTAGTAAACCTGACCGAGGAAGGTGTGAAGAAAGTAGAGAAATTCTTCCATATTGAAAACCTGGCAGATCCGGAGAATCTGGAGATCCAGCACAATATAATCCTTGCACTGCGTGCCCATAACCTGATGTTCCGTGACCAGGATTATGTCGTAAAGGACGATCAGGTACTGATCGTTGATGAGTTTACCGGACGTATCATGCCGGGAAGAAGATATTCCGACGGTCTGCATCAGGCGATTGAGGCGAAAGAGCATGTAAAGGTACGCCGTGAGAGCAAAACATTGGCCACCATTACATTCCAGAACTTCTTTAACAAATATGCGAAAAAAGCAGGTATGACTGGTACGGCTCTGACAGAGGAACAGGAGTTCCGTGAGATCTATGGTATGGACGTTATCGAGATTCCGACAAACCGTCCGGTTCAGCGTGTCGACCTGGATGACGCGGTATATATGACCAAGAAAGAAAAATTCCGTGCGGTCGTGGAAGAAATCAAAAAAGCACATGCAAAGAATCAGCCGGTACTGGTAGGTACGATCACGATCGAGACCTCCGAACTGCTGAGCAACATGCTTCGGAGAGAGGGAATCGCACATCAGGTACTGAATGCGAAGTTCCATGAGCTGGAAGCTGAGATCGTTGCACAGGCCGGTGTGGCAGGTGCAGTTACCATCGCGACCAATATGGCAGGTCGTGGTACCGATATCAAACTGGACGAGGAAGCGAGAGCAGCCGGTGGTCTGAAGATCATCGGTACGGAGCGTCATGAGTCCCGCCGTATCGATAATCAGTTGCGTGGCCGTTCCGGTCGTCAGGGAGATCCGGGAGAATCCCGCTTCTATATTTCACTGGAAGATGATCTGATGCGTCTGTTCGGTTCTGAAAAACTGATGTCCGTATTCAGCAGTCTCGGTGTTGCGGAAAACGAACAGATCGAGCATAAGATGCTTTCCAGCGCTATTGAGAAAGCACAGAGGAAGATTGAAAGTAATAACTACGGTATCCGTAAAAATCTGCTTGAGTATGACCAGGTAAACAACGAACAGAGAGAGATCATTTATAAAGAGAGACGTCGCGTACTCGACGGAGACAATATGCGTGATGCAATCTGTAAGATGATCACCGATACCGTGGAAAATACGGTAGATATGTGTATCAGTGACGAGGTGGATTCTGATGAATGGGATCTGATCGAACTGAATACGATTCTGCAGCCGATCATTCCGGTGAAGACAATCACCAAAGAGGATGTCGAAGGGATCCGTAAGAATCAGTTAAAACAGAACCTGAAAGAAGAAGCTATTAAACTGTACGAAGTAAAAGAAGCTGAGTTTGCAGAGCCGGAGCAGATCCGTGAACTGGAACGTGTGGTACTTCTGAAGGTCATTGACAGAAAATGGATGGATCATATCGATGATATGGAACAGCTGCGTCAGGGTATCGGCCTGCAGGCTTACGGACAGAGGGATCCGAAGGTTGAGTACAAGATGAGTGCATTCGAGATGTTTGACGAGATGATCGCAGGCATCCAGCAGGATACTGTTCGCCTGCTGTATCATGTTAGAATCGAGCAGAAAGTAGAACGTGAGCAGGTAGCGGAAGTAACCGGAACCAACAAAGATGAAGAAGCCAAAGGTCCGGTTCGCCGTGCCCAGCAGAAAGTATACCCGAATGATCCGTGTCCATGTGGAAGCGGTAAGAAATACAAACAGTGCTGTGGACGTAAGCCTGTATAGAAGGAAGCGTGCAGAACCGATACGGCAGAGGGAAAACGGCTGCTGAATATAAAAATTGTATGAAGAAAGAGGGTGCTCCCTTTGGTAGAATTAGATCAGTTTAAAGCAATATTGAATTCCTATGCGAAACCCTTAGTGGAAGTGAGGGATTCCCTTGACCTGGCCAATAAGGAAAAGCGGATTGAAGAGCTGGAAAGAAAGATGGAAGAGCCGGATTTCTGGGATAATCCGGAACGCTCCCAGGAAATGATGAAAGAACTCAAAAGCCTGAAAGATGATAAGGAGATTTATGAAAATCTGGAAAGTCAGAGAGACGATATGGAGACTCTGATCGAGATGGGATATGAAGAAGACGATGCTTCGGTCATCCCGGAGATTCAGGAGATTCTGGATCAGTTTGAGGCAGATTTTGAAAATATTCGTATGAAAACCCTGTTATCCGGAGAATACGATAAAAAAGATGCCATCATCAAGCTGAATGCCGGAGCCGGCGGAACCGAGTCCTGCGACTGGGCAGGAATGCTCTACCGTATGTACACCAGATGGGCGGAAAAGAAAGGATTTACCCTGGAAGTTCTGGATTATCTGGACGGCGATGAGGCAGGCATCAAATCTGTAACATTTGAGGTACACGGAGAAAATGCCTACGGCTACCTGAAATCAGAAAAAGGGGTACATCGTCTGGTACGCATCTCACCGTTTAATGCGGCAGGAAAGAGACAGACTTCGTTTGTATCCTGCGATGTTATGCCGGATATTGATGAAGATCTGGATGTGGATATCAAGGAAGATGATCTGCGTATCGATACGTATCGATCCAGCGGTGCCGGTGGTCAGCATATCAACAAGACTTCTTCTGCCATCCGTATTACACATATTCCAACCGGAATCGTGGTACAGTGTCAGAATGAACGTTCTCAGTTTCAGAATAAAGACAAGGCTATGCAGATGCTGAAAGCCAAACTATATCTGTTAAAACAGCAGGAAAATATGGAAAAACTCTCCGGCATCCGTGGCGAAGTGACAGAGATTGGCTGGGGAAATCAGATTCGTTCTTATGTACTGCAGCCGTATACGATGGTGAAAGATCACAGAACCGGCGTGGAGAGTGGTAATGTGGATAGTATTCTGGATGGTAATCTGGATCCGTTTATCAACGGCTATCTCAAGTGGATTGCCCTTGGCGGAAAACAGCCGGAGAACGCAACCGAAGAAATGGAATAACGAATCCACTTTCCATGACTGTTGAGAAAACGGAAAGACGGGAGTACACAAAAAAGGAGAATGGCGTATGGGTATTATCAGAGCTATCAGACAGACGATTGGCGGAACACTCGCTGATCAGTGGCTGGAAGTCATCGAGCCGGAAAATATGGGAGATCAGACAGTACTGACTGCAGGTATCCGCACCGGAAAAGGAGCGAACCGAAAAGGTGGAAAAGACAGCATTTCTAACGGATCAGTGATTCATGTATATGAGGGACAGTTCATGATGCTGTTAGACGGCGGACGGATCGTGGATTACAGTGCGGAACCGGGATATTTTACCGTGGATAATTCTTCTATGCCATCCATGTTCAGTGGAAGTCTGGACGATGTGGTGAAGAATTCTTTTGACCGGTTTCGTTTTGGCGGTACAGCACCCACTTCACAGAAAGTGCTGTATCTGAACCTGCAGGAGATTAAGGGAATTCGTTTCGGAACCAGAAACCCCATCAGCTATTTTGATAATTTTTATAATGCAGAATTATTTTTGAGAGCCCACGGAACTTATTCGATCCGAATCACGGATCCGATCAAGTTCTATGTGGAAGCCATTCCGAAAAATAAAGATCAGGTAGAGATCACAGATATCAACGAACAGTATCTGTATGAATTTCTGGATGCACTGCAGTCTTCCATCAATCAGATGTCAGCAGATGGTATGCGGATCTCCTATGTGCAGTCAAAGAGCCGGGAACTGTCAAAATATATGGCGGAAACACTGGATGAAGACTGGAGACAGACCAGAGGTATGGAGATTCAGGCGGTAGCTATCGCGAGCCTGTCCTACGATGACAAATCTCAGGAACTTCTGAATATGAGAAATCAGGGAGCTATGCTCCAGGATCCGTCCATTCGGGAAGGTTATATGCAGGGAGCTTTTGCAAGAGGAATGGAAGCCGCAGGAAGCAATGCAAACGGCAGTACCATGGGCTTCATGGGAATGCAGATGGGCGCACAGATGGGCGGCAATATGGCGGCTTCCATGTCAGCGGCCAATCAGCAGCAGATGATCCGGAACCAGCAGATGCAGCAGGAGGCAGCGACAGCACATCGTGCACAGAATGAGACGGATATCTGGATCTGCAGCTGTGGACAGAAGAATACAGGAAAGTTCTGCAGCGAGTGTGGACGTCCCCGCCAGACCGGAGCATGGATCTGCAGCTGCGGACAGAAGAATACAGGAAAGTTCTGCAGTGAATGTGGAAAATCAAGACCATAAGACTTTTGTAGGAAGAGATGCAAAAAAGATAAAGAAAGTATATCCGTACAGAAAGATGAGGAGAAAATCATGGAGGTAGTCAGTTTCAAATGCCCCAATTGCGGGGGCGAACTGGTATTTGATCCAAATACTCAAAACTACTCCTGTCCTTATTGTAATTCTGAGTTTTCTCAGGAACAGATCGATACGATGCAGAAAGGAAAACAGCCGTCTCAGGAATCTGAGGCGGCTGATTCTGCAAAAGGGCAGGAACAGGAAGAAGCGGCAGTGTATGTATGCCCGAACTGTGGAGCCGAGATTGTGACGGATCCGACAACAGCGGCCACAGAATGTTATTATTGTCAGAGCCCGGTGGTATTATCGGAAAGAGTTTCCGGAGAGTATCTGCCCCAGGAGATCATTCCCTTTGCGATAGACCGGAAAAAAGCAGCGGAAATCTTTTTACAGAATATGAAAAAGAAGAAATTTGTCCCCCGTGGATTCTTCAGCGGAAAACAGATTGAAAAAATGAGCGGTGTGTACTTTCCATACTGGATGGTGGACTGGCGGGGAGATGCCGCAATGGAGGCGGAAGCCACCAAAGTCCGCACCTGGAGGACCGGTGATACGGAATATACGGAAACACAGTTCTACCGGGTGTACCGGGAAGGAAATGTGGAATTTGACGATATGCCGAAGATCGCCCTGCAAAAAGCCAACCGGAAGCTGGTAGAAGGTGTGCAGCCGTATGACCGGAAGGCGGCAAAACAATTTTCCATGGGTTATCTCTCCGGTTTTCAGGCAGAGCGCCGGGATCTTGAAAAAGAAGCGTTCGGAGCGGAGATCGCACGGGATACGGAACAATATGCAAAAAGAGTGCTCGAAAATGATATGCGCGGTTATACGACGGTACGACCGGTTCATCAGCAGGTGGGCAACCGGCAGGAGCGGTGGCGTTATGCGCTGGTTCCTGTGTGGACGGTGACTTATAAAGGAAGAAACGGAAAGATCTTTTATTACGCCATCAACGGACAAAACGGCAAGGTGTGTGGAGAACTTCCGGTTGATTATAAGAAACTGAGTCTGGTATCGGCATTGATCACCGGTGTGGTATTTCTTTTGGGACTGGCAGGAGGATTGTTGTTATGAGAATGAGAAAAAAGACGGGATACCTTCTGTTGATGCTTCTGCTGTTGCTGGTTCCGGTGGCTGCGTGGGCGGATAAAACCACGGTAGATGATCAGGCAGGACTTTTTTCACAGGAGGAAGAACAGGAACTTACCGATCGGATCGTGGAACTTACGACAGACTGGAACATGGATTTTGTGGTAGTGACGACAGAAGATGCGGAAGGCAAGACCTCCGAGGAGTATGCGGATGATTACTATGACTACAACGGATATGCGGAGGACGGTGTCCTGTATCTGATCGATCTGGACAACGGTTCGGTGTGGATCTCCACGGCGGGAAAGATGATCCGGTATCTGACAGATGCGAGGATTGATGCGGTGATCGATGCCGGATACGATAATCTGAAAGCAAAGAATTATGCAGATGGTATTCTGGAGATGCTGAATGAGACAGAGCGTTATCTGGAAGACGGCATTCCTTCGGATCAGTATAATTATGATACAGAGACGGGAAAGATATCAAGATACCGCAGTATTACGGTCTATGAAGCAATCGGAGCGGCTGTGATCGCACTTTTGTGCGGTGGCGGATTTGCAGCGGCTGTTCTGGGATCTTATCGGTTAAAAAGAAAAACGTATCGGTATCCGTATGAGAGCCGGGCAAAGGTGCATTTTACGAGAAGGGATGATCAGTTCCGCCATCGAAGCATTACACAGCGGAGAATCCCGCGGGAACCACCGTCCGGAGGTGGCGGCGGACAGAGTTCCGTACATACTTCCGGCAGTGGCACCTCACACGGTGGTGGCGGTCGGAGCCTGTAATATTTTATACGATTCAGACATGCTAAAGTTACTGTTCACTGGTAATATCCCGCGAGGTGTTTTTTGTGAGCGGAGGTCACAGAAAACCCGAGACATATCGCGCGAATTTATGCGAACAGCATAAATTCTGTGCATCGCGCAGCGTGTTGCTGGGCACGGAGTGAACAGTAACATGCTAAAGATGTTTTGTTTCATTTGTGAAAAAATTCTTGCACCGGATGACAATGTATGGTAATATCTTTTGGGTGACTACAAATGTGTTTCTGATACGAACATGCAGAGCCACAGGAAAGAAAGAGAAGACATGGAAAAAAAGACAAAATATTATGTGGTTAGAGAGAAGGCAGTGCCGGAGGTACTCTTAAAAGTGGTTGAAGCCAAGAGAATTCTGGATTCCGAGAGGGCAACCACGGTGCAGGAGGCGACCGAACAGGTAGGCATCAGCCGCAGCTCTTTTTACAAATACAAAGACGATATTTTTCCTTTTCATGATCAGGCAAAAGGAAGAACAGTTACCTTTATTTTGCAGATGGATGATAAACCGGGGATACTTTCGGATATTCTGCGCACCGTTGCTGAATTTCGAGGAAATATCCTGACCATTCATCAGAGTATTCCAATTAACGGAATCGCAACGCTGACGCTGAGTGTGGAGATTTTGCCGGAAGCCGGAGACGCGGAAGATATGATCGGCCAGATGGAACAGCAGACAGGTGTACATTATTTGAAAATATTAGGCAGGGAGTAAAAACAGATGATACAGATTGCAGTATTAGGCTACGGCACAGTGGGATCCGGTGTGGTGGAAGTGATCAACCGGAACCAGGAAAGCATTAATAAAAAAGCAGGAGAAGAGATCAACATCAAGTATGTACTTGACCTGAGAGATTTCCCGGGAGATCCGGTACAGGAAAAGATTGTTCATGATTACGAAGTGATCGCCAACGATCCGGAGATCAAGATCGTAGTGGAAGTAATGGGCGGAACCAATCCGGCGTATACATTCGTTAAGAGAGCGCTGGAGAGCGGCAAATCCGTATGTACCTCCAATAAAGAACTGGTTGCGAAACACGGTGTGGAACTGATCCGGATCGCAAAGGAGAAAAACTGCAACTTCTTATTTGAAGCAAGCTGCGGTGGCGGTATTCCGATCATCCGGCCGCTGAACTGTTCTCTGACCGCAGATGAGGTCGACGAGATCAGCGGTATCTTAAACGGAACAACAAACTATATTTTAAGCAAGATGACAAGCGATGGTTCCGAGTTTGAGGATGTGCTGAAGAATGCACAGGAACTCGGTTATGCGGAGCGCAACCCGGCAGCTGATATCGAGGGCTGGGATGCCTGCAGAAAGATCGCGATTCTTTCTTCTCTGGCATACGGTCATCATGTGGATTTTGAGGAGATCTATACCGAGGGAATCACGAAGATCACTTCCGCGGATATCCGTTATGCAAAGGCATTTGGCGCAACCATCAAGCTTCTGGCCAGCAGCAAGCGGATCGGGGACAAGTACTATGCGATGGTATGCCCGGTTATGATCAACGGTGACAGCCCGCTGTTCAGCGTCAACGATGTATTTAATGCGATCGTGATCCACGGCAATATGCTGGGGGATGCGATGTTCTACGGAAGCGGCGCAGGAAAACTGCCGACAGCCAGCGCGGTTGTAGCTGATGTGGTAGATGCAGCCAAACACCTGAACCGTTTTATCATGACGGGATGGAGCAGCGAGAAACTGGAAATGATCGATGTCAGTCAGGTAGAGAGCAGATTCTTCGTCCGCATGAAAGGCAGCTACACAGAGAGCCTTGCAAAAGTGGAAGAAGTGTTCGGAACCATCGATGCGAAGGTTGTCGCAGAGGTTGGTAAAGAATTTGGATTTATTACCTCTAAGATGAAAGAGGAAGAATACAGAGCGAAAGCGGCACAGTTCGATAACATTATCGGCATGATCCGGGTTCGCTTCTAAGAAAAGTGAGAAAATGACATGTCTGTGCAGTTCTGAAAAAGGACCGCGGGCATGTCTTTTTTTACGCGGACAACGAGTCAAAGATTTCAGGGAAAATTCGTGTGGAAAAAACATGTGACCGTGCAGGAAAGAATGGATAAAAACTTTGAAAATAATCACTGTGGAAGCGGTTGACGCATGGAAAAAAAGGGTTTATCATTTAGTGCATATCCATGTGAGAGCGCCTGAAAACGGGGGTATCACGAATGGAAATACAGCAGAGGCAGGAAGCGGATTACGCCACAGCAGGCTGATCCGCTTCTGTTTGCGTAGAAACACAGGAGGAGAAACATGTTAATCGTGAAAAAGTTCGGCGGCACTTCGGTGGCGGACAAAGAACGCATTTTCAATGTGGCAAAGCGATGCATCCGTGATTATCAGAACGGAAACGATGTGGTAGTGGTTTTATCTGCCATGGGAAAATACACGGACGAGCTGATTGCCAAAGCAAAAGAAATTAATCCAAATCCATCCAAGAGAGAGATGGACATGCTGTTTACCATCGGGGAACAGATGTCGGTGTCTCTGATGGCCATGGCGATGGATGCACTGGGTGTACGTGCCATTTCCCTGAATGCATTCCAGGTAGCCATGCACACGACAAGCAATTACAGCAATGCAAGACTTAAAAAGATCGATACCGAGCGGATCCGCCGGGAGCTTGATGACCGTAAGATCGTGATCGTCACAGGTTTCCAGGGAATCAACAAGTACAACGATTACACAACCCTTGGAAGGGGTGGTTCCGACACGACGGCAGTAGCTCTGGCAGCAGCGCTTCATGCGGATGCCTGCGAGATCTATACGGACGTAGATGGTGTCTACACCGCTGACCCGAGACTGGTGCCGACAGCGAGAAAGTTAAATGCGATCACCTATGATGAGATGCTGGATCTGGCGACTCTCGGAGCAGGTGTGTTACATAACCGATCGGTGGAGATGGCGAAAAAATACGGCGTACCGCTGGTGGTACGTTCCAGTCTGAATGAATCTGAAGGTACTGTTGTCAAGGAGGTTGTAAAGAAAATGGAAAGAATGTTGATTAGCGGCGTTGCCCTGGACAAAGATGCAGACCGTATCTCCGTAATCGGAATCAAGGATGCACCGGGTAGTGCGTTTAAATTATTTAATACACTGGCAAAGAAGAATATTAATGTGGATATTATCATCCAGTCTGTGGGACGTGAGGGAACGAAGGATATTTCCTTTACGGTTGCCCATGATAATCTGAAAGAGGCGATTGAACTGCTCGAAGAGTATCAGGAAGTGCTTGGGTTTGAGAGAGTGGACTATAACTGTGAGGTTGCGAAACTTTCGATTGTAGGCGCCGGCATGATGTCCAATCCGGGTGTGGCTGCAAAGATGTTTGAGTGTCTGTATAATGAGAACGTGAATATCAATATGATTGCAACTTCTGAGATCCGGATCACGGTGCTGGTGAACAGTGAGGATGCGGTTCGGGCGATGAATGCGGTGCATGATGCGTTTGGGCTGGCTGAGGCGTAAAATAATTAGTTTGATATAAGATTGCTGCTAAAGCGGACGTGGCGAGCCCCGGAGGGATCCAGGGTGAGACAACGTGGGCAGGGCAACTTTGAACTAGCCGCTAACTGCGACTAAGACTCTCGCGAGAGCGCTCGAGCCTAAGTCTCCGTAAGCGTCGGATTTCAAAGCTTGCCCTAAGCGCCCACAAAGTGTTGTCTCACCCTGGATCCCTCCGGGGCTCGCCACTGGTTTTGATAGAAACTAGAGCGTGTCTGAAAAAGGCTTTTCGTGAGCTGCGAGTCTCAGTTTGTGGGAAATTTTATCCGAATGAGGGCGGCGTAGCGGGCTACGGCAACCGAATGAGGGTAAAATATACCGCAAATTGGGGCTTGCAGATTGCGGAATTGATTTTTCAGACACGCTCTAATGTGGCAAGTCGGTAATTTGTTATAAGATTGGGAATATACGATAAAAATGGCAAATCAGGTATATTGCATAATAAAAAAGCATATGTTATAATGCCAGTAAGCAAAAAGAAAAGACGTGTTCATAAGTAGCACAGCAAAAGCCCCGGAGCGGCAACTCCGGGGCTTTTTGTCCGTTTGGGCGAGGTGGATTAGACCTCAGGCTGGCTACCAGCAGTTAGTTTCTATCCAGCCATTTGCAAATATAATAGGCGATTATACTTGCCAAGATAGAAAGAATAAAAGAAAAGACATCATCCATAAGTAACACACCCCCTTTCTGCATCTGTCTGGGGGTGGTAGCCTATTGATTATAGCATAAAAGAAATGCGTTCACAAGTTATGCCTTTATTTTGGAGAAGAGTAATCATATCTCCCCAGTGATCTTCCGGTAGAAGTTTGCCATCGTAACCTGCATATAAGGGATCACCCACAAAAGTCCGATCCCACATGCGATCGCACCCAGCAGGTAGATTCCGATGAAGCTGAGCTGTAGATAAAAGAGTTTTCCCTTCTTTCCTCTCATGATCCGCACACTTTCTTTGAGTGCCTGTATGGCTTCGATGTCGATGTAGTCGGTCAGGAAGAACATGGTCTGGCTGAACATCAGGGAGAGGATCAGGTAGATCACGAGTCCCACGCACAGGACGGCGGTGCCGGCAAGGAGGAGAGTTACGGACTTCTGGCGGTAGCCGTAGATGCAAAGTCCGCTGCCCGGGAGGATGCACAGGTAGGTCAGAAGAAGGATCACACCCTGCGCCAGGATCGCGCGGTCCGGGTGGTGTTTGAAACCGTAGAAGAGATCCTGAAAGCGGATGTCGTAGCCTCTGGCGGTATCAAGGGCGATCTTTAACAGACCGATATTCAGTACCGAGAGGATCAGTGAGAGAATAAAGGTCGACAGATAATAAACCACGGTGTGACTGATACCAAGCGTTTCCACGGTGGCGGAAGTAGCAGTCAGCGGGTTCAGGATGGATGAGGTTCCGAGTACCAGATCCATTAGATTCGAAGCGACCAGTGTGATCAGGATATAGAGCACATTGGTTCCGATAAACGTTCCGTATTTTCCCGAAAGCTGGTTTCGGGCCATTTTTTTCAGTTCTTTTGATGAAATATTCATAAGTCAAAAACCTCCATAAACAATCACATACCGCCCTGGTACATCTCATAAAGCTGCTGATACTGCTGAATGAGTTCCGGGAAATTCTGATAGACGGTGACTGCGGCGTAAATAAAGATGGCGATGCCAAGGCAAAGGCCGATGATGGAAAGGATACATCCCAGTTTTGCCTGCGGATCCATCTTATCCCCTTTGCGGGAGAGCAGGGCGAATAAAATGCCGAGTGCGCCTACCGGGAAAGAAAGTCCGCTGACCAGAAAGAACAGGGAAAGCGTTCCGGCGGTCATGGATGCGGTACTGAATCCGTTCCCACGCTTCGGCGGCAGAGTCATCCGCTGTTCCTCCTCCTGCCAGGAGCCGGGATTTGGCTGTTGATCGTTGTACATAATGATAATCCTCCTGTTTTAGAATCGGTAGTATTGTAATATAATGAAAAAACAAATTTGTTTCAATTTTTCAGTTATCTTCCAGTATACCACAGAAGTTCCGGAGTCGAAAGAAGGAAAATCAGAATAAAAATCGGCATTGACAAAGAAACCTGCCTTTTGGTAAGGTAGTACAGGACACAATGAAAGAAAACGTAACTGTGAAGCAAAGACAGTTACAAAAGGAGACTATACATGGATATTATTCAGGCATTAACACAGGAATTACAGGTAGAAAAGTGGCAGATAGAAGCCGCTGTCAAACTGATAGACGAGGGAAATACCATTCCTTTTATTTCACGATATAGAAAAGAAGCAACCGGTTCCCTGAACGATGAGATACTGCGTAACCTGCATGAGAGACTGCTGTATCTGAGAAACCTGGAAGATAAGAAAAAACAGGTACTCTCAAGCATCGAAGAACAGGGAAAACTGACGGAAGAACTGAAAAAATCGATTCTGGAGGCACAGACTCTCGTAGTTGTAGAAGATCTGTACCGCCCGTACCGCCCGAAGCGAAGAACCAGAGCAACGATTGCCAAAGAGAAAGGGCTGGAACCTCTGGCCAATCTGATCCTGCTTCAGATGACAGACAAGTCCATCGAAGAAGAAGCGGAAAGCTATGTATCTGAAGAAAAAGAAGTAAAAAATGTAAAAGAAGCGATTGCAGGAGCATCGGACATTCTGGCAGAGTCTGTTGCCGATGAAGCAGACTACCGTATCCGGATCCGTAACATGACAGTAAAATCAGGTTCTGTCGTATCCAGTGCCAAGAAAGAAAACGAGAAATCTGTATATGAAATGTATTATGATTTTGAGGAACCGATTTCCAAACTGGCAGGACACCGTGTACTGGCACTGAACCGTGGAGAAAAAGAAAAGATTCTGACTGTCAAGATCAATGCACCGGAAGAAGAGATACTTTCCTGGTTAAAACGTCAGGTGATCCGCACCGACAATCCGAATACCACCCCGATTCTGGAAGCGGTTGTGGAGGACAGCTATAAACGTCTGATCGCACCGGCCATCGAGCGGGAGATTCGAAATGATCTGACAGAGAAAGCCGAGGACGGTTCGATTAAAGTGTTCGGAAAGAACCTCGAACAGCTGCTGATGCAGCCTCCAATCGTGGGAAAAGTTGTTCTCGGATGGGATCCGGCATTCCGCACCGGCTGTAAGCTGGCAGTTGTTGACGAGACCGGTAAAGTGCTCGATACAACCGTTGTATATCCGACTGCACCGACCACAGAAGCCAAGATCAAAGCAGCAAAAGAAACAGTTAAAAAAATGATTGAAAAGTATCATATCGATCTGATCTCCGTAGGAAACGGTACTGCATCCAGAGAATCCGAGCAGGTGATCGTGGATATGTTAAAGGAAGTACCGACAAAGGTACAGTATGTGATCACCAACGAAGCAGGAGCTTCCGTATATTCTGCGAGTAAACTGGCGACCGAAGAGTTCCCGAACTTCGATGTGGGACAGAGAAGTGCCGCTTCCATCGCCAGACGTCTGCAGGATCCGCTGGCAGAACTGGTAAAGATCGACCCGAAAGCCATCGGTGTCGGACAGTATCAGCACGATATGAACCAGAAGAAACTGGGCGAGGCACTGAATGGTGTGGTAGAAGACTGTGTAAATAAAGTCGGTGTGGATCTGAATACCGCTTCTGCATCTTTGTTAGAGTACATTTCCGGTATCAGCAAAGCGATTGCAAAAAATATTGTGGCCTACCGTGAGGAAAACGGTCGTTTCACAGACCGAAGAGAACTGTTAAAAGTAGCCAAACTGGGACCGAAAGCCTTTGAACAGTGTGCCGGTTTCATGCGTATCCAGGGCGGAAAGAATCCGCTGGATGCGACCAGTGTACATCCGGAAAGCTACGAAGCAGTGGAAAAACTCTTTGCCAAACAGGGATTTACGAAAGAACAGTACTTCGGTGACGGACCGACTGCCATCTATATCAAAGATTATAAGAAACTGGCAGAAGAACTGGGAATCGGCGAGATCACCCTTCATGATATCATCAAAGAACTCGGCCGTCCGGGACGTGACCCCCGTGAAGATATGCCAAAACCGATCCTTCGCTCCGATGTACTGGATATGAAAGATCTGAAAGAAGGTATGATCTTAAAAGGAACTGTAAGAAACGTGATCGATTTTGGTGCATTTGTAGATATCGGCGTACACCAGGATGGTCTGGTACACATTTCCCAGATCAGTGACAAATATATCAAACATCCGCTGGAAGTTGTCAGCGTAGGAGATGTTGTGGATGTAAAAGTCATCAGCGTGGATCTGAACAAAAAACGGATCGGTTTGTCCATGCGTGGAATTCGGTAGACGAAGGTGATAAAATCGCAAAAGCGAATATAAGATAAGAAAAATAAAAGATGCTAACTGTGGAAGAGAATCCACAGCGGGCATCTTTTTTGTTTGGATTTGAATGAATATGATTATATAATACATACATAGAAAAGAACTGAGAAAAGCAGGAGGAAAAAACATGATTTATACAGTAACGTTTAATCCGTCACTGGACTACATCGTTTCCGTCAATAACTTTCAGCTGGGTATGACCAACCGGACAGCCACAGAGATGATGCTTCCGGGAGGAAAGGGAATCAACGTTTCTATCGTATTGAAGAATCTGGGACTGGAAAATACCGCACTGGGATTTGTGGCAGGATTTACCGGAGATGAGATTCAAAGACAGGTGGAAGAGATCGGAGTGAACGCAAGATTCATTCCGGTGGACGAGGGGATTTCACGGATCAACCTGAAGCTGCAGAATATTGAAGGAACAGAGATCAACGGACAGGGACCGGCGATCAGCAGGGAAAAGACACAGCAGTTATTTGAAATGCTGGATCAGCTGCAGGAAGGAGATGTGCTGGTGCTGGCAGGAAGCATTCCGGCATCGATGCCGGATGACATTTACAGAAATATCCTGAAACGTCTGGATGGAAAAGGAATACTGATCGCAGTGGATGCCACGGGGAATCTGCTGGTGAACGTACTGGAATATCATCCATTCCTGGTAAAACCGAACAATCACGAACTGGGAGAAATCTTCGGTGCGGAATTAAAGGACAGAGAATCTGTGATTCCTTATGCGAAGAAGATGCAGGAGATGGGAGCCACCAACGTTCTGGTATCTATGGCAGGAGAAGGAGCGGTTCTGGCTGCAGCTGACGGAAAGGTCTACCTGGCACCGGCACCGAAAGGAAAACTGGTCAATGGTGTGGGAGCCGGAGATTCTATGGTGGCCGGATTCCTGACCGGATGGCTGAAACGTCAGGATTACCGTGAGGCTTTCCATATGGGAATTGCAACCGGCAGCGCCAGTGCATTTTCCGAATATCTGGCCGGTCGTGAACAGGTGGAAGATGTGTACAGACAGGTAACTTCAGAAGTACGGTAACAAAAAGGAAGTCACTAGTACATCGTTTCGTGAATAATACAGTTATTTCGAAAACGATGTACTAGAGCGTGTCTGAAAAATCATTTCCGCAATCTGCAAGCCCCACTTTGCGGT
>OLPP01000219.1_pt1 | contig 61297 bp, 81 predicted proteins | sample 1643151 | NCBI WGS metagenome assembly OLPP01 (sample SAMEA3136679, study PRJEB25190) | human gut metagenome | biome: human gut; feature: human-associated habitat; material: faeces | place: Austria | collected 2013 | reverse complement strand
TTTCTTCTAGTCTACACACCTTAATTTTTCTGTCTAGTTAATTGTAGCCTATCCATTGTTTTAGACTTCCTTTCGTGCTAAAATACAGTTAAGTTATTTTGTTATGTTGCCGATTAGCGATTGCCGTCGCTGGTCGGTCTTTTTTGTGTTGGCATTTTGAAACTTTCTCTTACAGCAGTAACCGCTACTAAGGTTCCCCAATAAATAAGTGCATATGCTGGATTAATACTTGCCAGTACGATTGCTACTAGGCTCATAAGCAAAGCGCTTTTGACAGTCATTTTAAATACCGTTCTCATTACTTCACTCTCCTCTCTAATTAGTATTGCGTTCTTCCCATTCTTTAACTAATTCAAAATCGTATTGCAAAACACCTCTAACTCTTCGGGAAGGTAATGGATCATTATTTGAATTAGTCCATTTGGAAATAGTAGCTACTGAGACACCGAAATATTCAGCAATATCTTTAGCTTTCTTCCATACTCTTTCTTTTGGCTTCTTTTTTGGAGCTAAAGGAACCACTTTTTCCATTTGTGAAACTTTCATTTTAACTCTCCTTTCATGTATCCTTGATTAATCCAATATGATAATCGCTCTTCACTTAGTTTCCGAATATCGATACCTAATATTTCACACAAAGTACTAATTAGAGTTACCTCCACCATGATTTCATCTAAGTACTCATAAGCGTATGAAATTATTTGTTGACGATCATCAACGGTTAAATACTCAACGTTTTTGAGAAGAATTTTTTCGACATATTGTTTCTTCTGCTTTCGCTCATCGGATTCAATTATTTGAAGCTTATCTAGTGAAGAAGGATCTCTTCTATAAACATCACTATCAATAGATTTGAATAGTCCAAAAAATTCATGGATCACTTGCATAGTAAAATTAGAATCTCTGAAATGATCTGTTAACACTTGAGCATTTTCTAACGTCACAGGCTTAGTCTTATGTGGCGTTGTCCAGTCACTCAATGACTGTTGAGATACATTAACTTGCTTTGCTATTTCTTTCTTCGTTTTGCCACTCTTATTTATCACTTTAATTAATGATTCTCGAATGACAGCTGATTGTTTTAACAGTTTAAACACCTCAATTTCTTATTCGCCCGTATATCAATACGAGCAATTTTTTTTATACTATTAATTTAAAGAATCAAACGAAAGCTACTTCGTCTAATTCACGTTCAAGCTCTTTTTGAACTTCTTCAACTAAACGATTAAGTTGATCATCTGTAGCACACTTAATGATGTGAACTAGTCTAGGTCTTGCATCAAGTACGATGTTTATTTTTTCTTGTCGTGTCATTTGGTGTTTCTCCTTTCTTTATCACTAGTTTCGATTTTAGATACTTTATGGGTAAAAATTTTTGCTAATGGGATATCCAATAGCTTTGCTAAATAAGGCAGTTCTTCTGGTTTAAAATTATATTCGCCAGTTTCTCTTCTATAATATTTTGCCTTATCATTAAAACCCATAAGATCAGACATTTTTTTTAAAGAGTAACCTTTTGTTTTGCGTCGCTCTTTTATTAGTTCAAGATTTACTTGATACATATTAGCACCTCCAAAGTTTCTTTTTTAGCAACCTTATATACATATAACACATTGCGATTTTAGATACGTCAACAGAAAAAGTATCTTTTTTCGCATCTTTTTATATCTTTTTTCGCAACTATGGTAAAATAGTTGTGAAAAAAGCAACGAAAGGAGTAGTCTAATGTCAAAAGATCTAGTGAATAGAATAATAGATTTACGAGAAAAACGTGACTGGAACCAAGCAGAGTTGGGCAGAAAAATTGGATTAGAAAAATCAGCAATGAATAAAATTGAAAATGGCACTAGAAAAGTTTCTACAGAAGAACTCCAGAAATTAGCAGAAGTTTTTAATGTTACTACTGATTACTTACTCGGAAGAAATCAAACTCCTGAATGGGCTGATGAAAATGATTTAGTTGAATTAGATAAAATGCTCGATTCCAATGTTAATATGGCTTATGGTGGCGAAACGTTAACTGATGAAGAGAAACAAAGAGTAAAAGATGTTTTAACTGGTCTATTTTGGGAATTTAGAAAAGAAGACAAAAGTAAAGAGAAGTGATTTTCTATGGAGATGGACGTAATTAGTCTAGTTGGCAAACTGAAACAAAAATATAATTCGGCCAATCCCTTTACAATTTGCGAAAAAATGGATATTCAAATTAGGTATGTTCCTTTTTTGAATAACCCAAAGGGACAATTTCAAGAATTGTTAGGACGTTCGATTATTCTTCTAAATCACGAACTAAAGTATTCTGAGGAACGGTTCTATATTTGCGCTCACGAACTAGGTCACGCAGTTTTTCATCAAGGTTTATCTAGTTATTATGTCTCTACCCGATCCTCCAGAAGTAAATCAGAGAGTGAGGCAAACTGCTTTGCCGCCAATCTTATTGTTTCTCTTTATAAAGAAGATAATGATCAATATCCTAGAAAAATTGAAGATTTAACAAATTTATATGGACTTCCTAAAAATTCGTATAGATTTTTAATTTAATTGGCGACTATCACTACCTGCCGTTAAGTGGGAGTAAATATATTTTTATTTGTTGGAGGAAGAAATGAAAAAAATAGTTGGGGTAGGATTAATTCTGTTCTCTAGTATCGTACTAGGAGCATGTGGAAATAGTAATTCAAATTCTGATACGCCTAAAGAAACAACCACTGCGAGCTCTACAATGGTTTCTCTTGAATTCAGTAGCTCTGTGGAAAAAAAGACTAATCTTCTATCAAATGATTCAGATTTCGGAAAAATAGCTGATAATGTACCTGATGGAGAATCCATAGAAGTACAAGGTAAACAAGATTATTCAACCAATTTTAATGATAATTCTTGGGCGGGTGTTAACCTAAATATCGATCGGGTCTCAGTTGTGAAAACTACTGATATCAAAGACTATTCAGATAATCAATACAATGGTTTTGTAGCCGTGCATTACAACATAGATAATACACAACAAGATGTATCTATATACCCTAATCAAGCCACAATTGTAACTGACTATGGTGAGCAAGTTGATGATGGCGGAGTCTTTAATTATGATTCATGGGATGGTGACTTCATGAAAGGAACAAAAAAAGATGGTTGGGGCATCTATCCTTTATCAAAACTTCCTGATGCATCTTCAATCAAATCTCTTCGATTGAAGATTGATTCTAGCTATGAAACTGATAATTATGATGATGAAAACTCGTATCACACATATGATATTAACTTAAATTTACAATAAAGACTGGCCTTCGGGCTTTTCTTTTTAAACGTAAAAGAACATAAGTTCGTATAAAAACTCTGCTAATACGACGATTTTCTAAATATTCGTTCAAATAACATACCTCCCCTAAAATATTCTTATTATTAGGAATGAAATACGAAAGGATTGGTTTTAATGGCTTCCATTAAAAAGTACTATTTAAAAAAATCAAAAGAATATCGTTATGAAGTCTATATATCAAATGGAATTGATCCTGGTACTAAGCTACAGAAAAAGATTCATAAAAAAGGGTTTAAAAGTCATGAAGAAGCAGAAAGATTCGCAAAAATTGTCGAAGGCGAAATAGCTTCGGAAGAATATACACAAAAAAACCCTAAAAATTTGACTATAGAAAAGTTTATGGACGATTGGATTAATAACTATAAAATGAATGTTAAAGAAGGAACAAGAATTGTTCACAGAGCAAATATAAAAATGTACATCAATCCATATATTGGAAAATATAAACTAGATAAATATACTAGAGCTGATCATCAAAGATTCATCAATCAGTTACTTACTAAAAAGGGTTTGGGGAGAACTAAGGAAGGTCTCTCAGTAACAACAGCCAAAAGTATTAACGCCACTCTTAGCAATGCTTTCAAAAAAGCTATTCAGTTAGGATATATAAAGAATAACCCTACTAGTTTTGTTGAGTTTCCAAGAAATCCATCTGATAAAAAGAAAGTTAAATATTATACTTTTGATCAATCTGAACTATTTCTCGAATTTGCCAAAAAAGAAAAATCATTTATATGGTATCCCTTTTTTCTTATTATATTTGATCAAGGATTGCGAAAATCAGAAGCTTTAGGGCTTCAATGGGCTGATATTGATTTTTCTCAGAATACACTTAATATTAATCGTGAACGTCTTGGGCTGCTGAAAAAGGACCTAACAAAGGTTTGATTATTACAGATGACACAAAAACCCCATCTGGTACACGATCATTGCCTATGACAAAACGAGTAAAGAAAGCCTTATTGACTTTAAGAAATCAAGTAATAAAAGAATTTGGTTTTTTACCTGAAACAGATGACCACGAAGCATTTATTTTTATAAACACTTACGGAAAAAATAAAGGTATTCCAATAAGGGATCGAACTGTTAATGGTGCTTCTCACAGAATTGAAAAACGTGCTAATCTCCCCCACATAACTGTGCATGATGGCAGACATACTTTTGCAGCTAGAACGAGACAAGCAGGAATACCTTTAGAAGATATCAAAGATTTTTTAGGTCATAAAGATGTTTCTACTACACAAGTCTATGCCCATATTTCTCCCGAAGTGAAAAAAAGATCAATGAATCAACTAGAAAACTATATAGAAGAGCAAATAAAAAAGCACTCAAATTGAGTGCTTTTTTAAGTTCACTATCACTAAAACTATCACTAATTTTATTTAGAAGCGAACATGTTTCTATCACTGATTTTTTAAATCTAGCGAAAACCCCTTATTTTAAAGGCGTTCGTTCAATTCTTTAGCAAGGTCTTCAAAGCCTGGTTTGCCTAGAAGTGCGAACATGTTTTTCTTGTAAGCTTCTACACCTGGTTGGTCGAATGGGTTGATTCCATTCAAGTAACCTGAAATACCTACAGCAATTTCAAAGAAGTACATTGTGTAACCCAATGTGTAAGCATCCATTTCTGGAATTTTGACTAGCAAGTTAGGTACGTCACCGTCTGTATGAGCAAGCAATGTTCCTTCAAATGCTTTTGTATTTACGAAGTCCACTTCTTTTCCTTGCAAGTAGCCTAGACCGTCTAAGTCTTCTGCTTGTTCAGGAATCGTGATTGATTTACGAGGTTTTTCAACTTTCACAACTGTTTCAAAAATATTGCGGCGTCCTTCTTGGATGAATTGTCCTAAAGAGTGCAAATCAGTTGAGAAGTTTGCGCTTGAAGGGTAGATGCCTTTTTGGTCTTTTCCTTCAGATTCGCCATACAATTGTTTCCACCATTCTGAGAAGTATTGCATTCCTGGTTCATAATTGATCAACAACTCAGTTACTTTGCCTTTACGGTAAAGAATGTTGCGCATTGCTGCGTATTGGTAAGCTTCGTTTTCTTCTAGTTTGTCGCTTGAATAAGCTTTGCTTGCATCAGCAGCTCCTTGCATCAATGCGTCAATATCTGCTCCACTAACAGCGATTGGTAACAAACCAACAGCCGTTAATACAGAGAAACGTCCGCCGATGTCATCAGGAATCACGAAAGTTTCCCAACCTTCTGCATCTGCTTCTACTTTAACTGCACCTTTTGCTTTATCTGTTGTAGCGTAGATACGTTTGTTTGCTTCTTCTTGTCCGTATTTCTTAACAAGAAGCTCTTTGAATACACGGAAAGCAATCGCTGGTTCAGTAGTTGTTCCAGATTTTGAAATAACGTTTACTGAAAAGTCGCGATCACCGATTACTTCGATCAAATCAGCGATATATGTTGAACTGATTGAATTTCCGGCAAAGAAGATTTGTGGTGCTTTGCGTGTGTCGCTATCTAATAGATTGAAGAATGTGTGATTCAAGAAGTCGATCGCTGCACGAGCGCCTAAATAAGAACCACCGATACCGATAACAACTAATACTTCAGAATCAGATTGGATTTTTTTAGCTGCTTCTTTGATACGTGCAAATTCTTCTTTGTCATAGTTCGTTGGTAAATCGATCCAGCCGCGGAAGTCGCTTCCTGCACCAGTTCCTTCCCGTAATTCGTTGTGGGCTGCTGTTACTTGGCTTTGCATGTACCCTAACTCATGTTCATTGACAAACGGTGCTACTTTTGAATAGTCAAAATGAATGTGTGCCATTTGTTCTCCTCCTTATAGGTTTACTCTACAGGTAATACTTTACGTTTTTTTTTATTATTTTTCAAGCAAATAAACAAAATGCTGACAATATTTCCAAGAAAGTTTCATTTTTTAAACTAAACCTTCTGCTGCCATTGCTTTGGCAACTTTTTCAAATCCAGCAACATTTGCTCCAAGAAGCAAGTTCTTTTCATCGCCATACTCAGCGGCTGTTTGGCGACACGTATGGTAAATCTTTTCCATGATTTGATCCAGCTGCTCATCCACTTGTTCTCTTTCCCAAGTCAATCGCTGGGCGTTCTGACTCATTTCTAAAGCAGATACTGCCACACCTCCAGCATTAGCAGCTTTTCCTGGACAATACCACACGTCTGCTTCATGAAGAACAGAAACAGCTTTTACTGTACATGGCATATTAGCGCCTTCTGCTACGATTTTGATCCCATTTTCTACTAAGATTTCAGCCAAGCTTTCGTCTATTTCGTTTTGAGTAGCACATGGCAAAGCGATATCCGCCTTTTCTTTCAATGTCCAAACAGATTCTCCAGCATGATAAACAGCAGAAGGACGTTGGTTCGCGTATTCCGTCAAACGTTGTCTATTGATTTCTTTGACTTCTTTCAATAGTTTCACATCTATTCCTTCTGGATCATAGATGTACCCGTTGGAATCTGAACATGTAACCACTTTCCCGCCTAGCTCTTGCACTTTTTCGATTGCATAAATGGCTACATTCCCACTTCCGGAAACAAAAACTATTTTTTGATTAAATGAATCTTTTTCTTCGTTCAATAGATGTTTGACATAATACACTAATCCATATCCAGTCGCTTCTGTACGTATCTTGCTTCCCCAGAAATCTAGAGGTTTACCTGTCAACACACCAGTATCATATTTTTTCAATCGTTTATATTCGCCGAACAAATAGCCGATTTCTCTAGCTCCTACACCGATATCTCCCGCAGGAACATCAATCGATGGCCCGATATGTTTTGACAATTCCAACATGAAACTTTGACAAAAACGCATGATTTCATTATCAGATTTCCCTTTAGGATCGAAATCACTCCCACCTTTTCCTCCACCGATTGGCAGACCAGTTAAACTATTCTTAAAAATCTGTTCAAAAGCCAAAAATTTTAAGATACTTAGGTTGACACTGGGATGGAAGCGTAATCCACCTTTATAAGGGCCGATAGCTGAATTGTATTGGATACGATAGCCTCTATTTACTCGCCAGTTTCCTTTATCATCTTGCCAAGGTACTCGAAATTGAATAATTCTTTCTGGTTCTGTTAAAAGTTCTAAAATATTCTTTTCGATATATTCGGGATGAGTGTCCAAAAAAGACATTACTGTGGGCATAAATTCATCGATTGCTTGTAAAAATTCTTCTTGTCCTTGATCCTTTTGATGTAGCTTTTCTTGAATTGCTTGAACATATTCTGTTGCGTTTGTCATCGTTCCACGCTCCTTTGCTTATCTTCCCTCATTTTAGCTCATTTTCTCTTTTGGCTCAAAACATTTTTTTCTGTTTTCTTTCTTCAAATATGCTACACTTTCCTTGAGGTGAGGGAATGGAAAAACTGTATGATGTGATCGTAGTCGGCGCTGGAACAAGCGGGATGATGGCAGCGATCAGTGCAGCTGAACAAGGCGCACGCGTACTTTTGATTGAAAAAAACAAAAAAGCAGGGAAAAAACTACTGATGACAGGTGGTGGTCGGTGCAACGTCACGAATAATCGTCCTGTTGATGATTTAATCGCACATATTCCTGGAAATGGAAAGTTTTTATATAGTACATTTGCGCAATGGAATAATTTCGATATCATGAACTTCTTTGAATCACAAGGCGTACATTTAAAAGAAGAGGATCATGGACGGATGTTTCCTGTGACAAATAAATCAAAAACGATTATCGAAGCATTACTTAATCGTCTGAAAGAACTAGATGTGACGATCCTATTCTCTACTCGAGTAGAGAAATTGATCCACAAAGAACATAAAATTTACGGTATACGCACGGAATTCGAAGAGTTCCATGCTCCTGCCGTTATCTTAACGACTGGTGGTCGGACTTATCCCTCTACTGGTTCTACTGGAGATGGGTACAAGATCGTGAAGCGAGTAGGTCACACGGTGACGCCTCTTTATGCGACAGAGTCCCCCTTGATATCGGATGAACCGTATATTCAAGAGAAAACACTTCAAGGGCTTTCTTTACAGGACATCACTTTACGTGTTCTAAATAAAAAAGGCCGTGTATTGACTGAACATACGATGGATTTGCTTTTCACCCATTTCGGTATTTCTGGTCCGGCTGCACTGCGTTGTTCAAGTTTTGTCAATAAAGAATTAGAGAAAATGGGAGAACCAGTGATGCTTTCTCTGGATTGTTTCCCCACACAAACCAAACAAGAGCTTATTCATTTATTGACAGAAAAAAGTAAAGCCACCAAAAAGAACTTAGTAAATGCTTGGCACGGTCTATTACCTGAGCGATTGTTGGTTTTCTTTCTTGAGCGGCTTGAAATGGACAGCCTAACAGGACAACAAGCCTCTCAAAAACAAATTCAAGATTTCGTTCAATTATGCAAAGAGTTTAAGCTATCAATCAACAAGACTTTTCCTATTGAGAAATCATTTGTAACTGGCGGAGGGGTTTCTCTAAAGGAAATTCATCCTAAAACGTTGGAGAGTAAAATCATTGATGGTCTGTATTTTGCCGGAGAATTACTGGATGTCAATGGTTATACTGGCGGCTTTAATATCACAGCGGCTTTCGCTACAGGACATGTAGCAGGAATGAATGCTGGGCAAAGAGCATAATGTATAAAAAAGAAAGAAGGAGACTGGGCAAACAACATCCCGGCCTCCTTCTTTCTTTTATACGTATGATTTATTGTTTTATATCTGCAAATTGTCCGCTCGTTAATGCACAGATATCTTGAGGAGCTAATTCCATCTGCAGCCCTCTTCTGCCAGCTGATACAATGATTTGATCATAGTTTTCTGCGATTTGATCTAAATAAGTAGGAAATAGTTTTTTCATTCCTATAGGCGAGCAGCCACCACGTATGTATCCGGTCGTTGCTTCCAAATCTTTCAAATGAAGCATTTCTACTTTTTTATTCCCTGAAACTTTTGCTAATTTTTTTAGATTCAATTCGGCTTCTCCTGGTATCACAGCAACAAGAGGCCCCGTCACATTGCCCACAGCAACCAGTGTTTTAAATATACGAGATTGGCTCTCTGGGAGCTGTTCGGCGACAGAGGACGCACTTAGGTGGTTTTCGTCCCATTCATATTCGTGTTCTGTATAGGGAATCTTTTTTTGTTCGACCATACGGATCGCATTCGTTTTTACTATTTTTTTCTTTGCCAAAAAATATCACCTCAAACTTGTTCTACAACGGTTCATTTAATAATTGGATAATTTGCTTCAATGCTTTGACCGGTAATTGTCCTGGAGCAGAAACAGAATCACTGCTTAAGGAACCAAACGTCATGACGGATCCTGTCGTTCCGCCAGCCAGACGAGAAATTTTCCCCAGATCGCCCATAGACATCGTAATGATAGGCATGGAGACAAAAGCATTTGCCCGTCTAGTCAACTCCATCAACCGCAAAACATCTCGTTCATTGTTGGGAGTCACTGCCAACTTTCCGATATCAGCGCCAAAATGTTCCATGACATTCAACCGGTAAAGCAAGACAGGGTCAGCTGGTGTTTCTTTAAAATCATGACTACTGATGATCAAAGGGATATCTAAAGATTTGATTTCCTCTATCAGTCCTTTCCCTAAACTTTCAACTTTGAACAACTCGATATCGACCATATCTACTAATCCAGTGTGTATCACATGTTCATAAAGATCGCGATACTGACGGATCGATATGTCTTGTTCTCCGCCTTCAGCTAAGGTACGGAACGTAAATAATAACGGCAATCCATCAAGCATCTCATGGATAAGAACCAATGTTTCTGCAACTTCATCAAAAGAAAAAACCTTACGATAATGATCGACTCGCCATTCGACTAAGTCGGCCCCTGCTTCACGTGCAAGAACTGCTTCACGTAATACTTCCTCTCGGACGGCTCCGATAAGAGGCGCACAAATCTTTGGTCTACCGCTTCCTATATTCAATCCCTTTATCCGAACCACTCTGCATCGCTCCTTCTAATGGTTATTTTTAATTTGATAAACAAACACTTTCAGATAATTGCCTTCTAAAAAGGTATCCGTCGTCTGGAAATCTTTTGGCAGACGATATAAAGCAATTTGTTCAAAAGAAACATTCTTGGCATGGAATTCCTCTTCGATCATTGTTTGGAATTGTTCGATCGAGACATTCGCAGCATTTGTAGACGCAATAAGTATCCCATCTTCTGCTAAAATATCCAGACTATCCTTGATCAGTTCCCCATAATCTTTTGCTACGCGAAAGACTTTTTTCTTGTTTCTGGCAAAACTTGGTGGATCCAATACAATCATGTCATATAAAAATTGTTTTCTTTTTGCGTATTTGAAATACTCGAATACGTCCATAACAATGATTTTTTGCTGATCGACATCCAGGCCATTCACTTCAAACTGTTCTTGTGTTTTTTTCAAACTGCGTTTTGCTAAATCGACACTTGTCGTTTCGATTGCCCCTCCCATTGCGGCAGCAACAGAAAAGGCGCCGGTATAACTAAACATATTCAAAACTGTTTTCCCAGAAGCGAAACCTTCTGCTAATGATCCCCGTACTTCTTTTTGGTCTAGAAAGATACCAGTCATCAATCCTTCATTCAAATAAACGGCAAATTTTACTCCGTTTTCTTTTACGACCAAGGGCTCCGGTGCCTCTTTTCCGTAAATGAACTGGCTCTCAGGCAGATTCACTGATTCAAAACGAATTTTCTCATATCCGCCAATGATTTCCGGATAGATTTCACGAAAAGCTTGAATCAATAATTCACGATGTGTATATAACGTCTCGTTATACCAAGAAAAAACAGCATAACCTGCATAATAATCAATAATCAGACCGCCAATTCCGTCTCCTTCTCCATTGAATATACGAAAAGCGGTAGTAGAATCATCTGAAAAAAAGAAAGTTCTTTTTTCTTTTGACTTCACAAAAAGTTCTTCAAAAAATGATTGATCAAATGGGATATCCTGCTGGCTCAATACCCAACCGATCCCTTTATTCTGCTTTCCTAGATATCCTTTTGCGATAAATTGGTTTTGCGGATCAACTAATTCCACCCATTGCGTGGTTTCTTTTTGGGGATGTGCAAGGTCTTCTTTTTGGATCAGTGGGTATCCTTTTTTTAATCGACTGCTTGCTCTTTTTTTTACTTGTACTTTCATTCCTTCACCTGCTTTAGCTTTCTCTTCTCAAGTATAACAAAAAACATAGGACTTGTCTTACTGCTCCTTTTTCATCAAGCTTAAAGAAAAACTTAATGAAACAGCACAAAGTTCTGGTTTCAATTGACACTATATTGTCATACTAGTAAAATAAATGAGAATAAGTGAGCTGTGTAACATGGTTTCATGACACTTCTGTGATTAAGAAGTGCAGAAAGGAAGATTATCTTGAAATATATAAAAACACCTGCCTTTTTGAATAAGAGGCTCGGATTTTTTTCTTTACTAGTCGTTTTACTTTGGTTGAAAACGATTTTTGCCTATTTGGTCGATTTCCATCTTGGAATTGAAAGTGGCATTCAATACTTTATCTTGTTTATCAACCCTATTGCAACTACACTGTTATTACTTGGAATTGCTCTTTATATCAGACGCCCCAGAGTTGCTTATATCACGATGATGGTCATTTATTTTCTTTTGACATTGCTTGTTTTTTCGAATGTCACTTATTATCGAGAATTCACGGACTTCATTACGATCAACACGATTTTAGGTGCTGGGAAAGTAGCAAGTGGTCTGGGAGAAAGTGCCATTCGACTGTTTCGCCCATATGACGTGATCTATTGGATCGATTTCATTATCTTGACTGTTCTACTGATCGCCAAAAAAATCAAGTTGGACCCTCGTCCGATTCGAGCAAGAATGGCTTTTGCGATTTCTACATTAGCCGTTATGATTTTCTCAGGAAATCTTTTTATGGCGGAAGCTGATCGTCCAGAATTATTGACTCGTACATTCTCTCGGGATTATTTGGTTAAATATCTTGGCTTGAATGCTTTCATGGTTTACGACGGCGTTCAAACTTACCAGACAAACCAAGTGCGGGCAGAAGCAAGTCCCAATGATATGAAAGAAGTAGAAAATTATGTAAAAGAACATTACGCAGCACCAAATGATGATTTATTTGGACTTGCTAAAGGAAAAAATGTGATTTATATCCATTTAGAAAGCTTCCAACAATTCTTGATCGATTATAAATTGACAGATGAGAATGGTGTCCAACATGAAGTTACACCTTTCATCAATAGTCTTTATCACAGCAACAGCACGTTCAGTTTTGACAACTTTTTCCATCAAGTAAAAGCAGGAAAAACAAGTGATGCGGAAACGCTGATGGAAAATTCATTGTTTGGCTTGAATCAAGGCTCCTTGTTCACACAATTAGGCGGAAAAAATACTTTCCAAGCTGCACCTGATATTTTAAGTCAAACAGAAGGCTACACGAGTGCCGTGTTTCATGGGAACGCCGGCACATTCTGGAATCGAAACGAGACCTATAAGAATTTAGGATATGATTATTTCTTCGATTCTTCTTATTATGACGTTAATGATGCCAATTCGTTCCAATACGGTTTGCATGATAAACCATTTTTCCAACAATCTGTAGAATACTTGGAACGTCTGCAACAACCATTTTATTCAAAATTCATTGCTGTATCTAACCATTATCCTTATTCGAAATTCACCAATGACGAAGCTGGATTCCCGTTAGCCAATACAAACGATGAGACGATTAACGGTTACTTCGCGACAGCCAATTATTTAGACACTGCCGTACAAGAATTCTTCAACTATTTGAAAGAAAGCGGCTTGTATGATAATTCAGTTATCGTTCTTTACGGTGACCATTATGGTGTTTCGAATTCTAGAAATAAAAATCTAGCTGAATTAGTTGGAAAAACAAGTTCTACTTGGACAAATTATGACAATGCACAAATGCAGCGTGTCCCTTATATGATCCATATTCCTGGACAAACACAAGGCGGGATCAATCACACTTATGGCGGCCAAGTTGATGCTTTGCCTACACTGCTCCATTTACTAGGTGTAGATACAAAAAATTATATTCAGTTAGGACAAGATCTATTCTCGAAAGATCATGAACAGCTTGTTTCTTTCCGTGATGGCGATTTTGTTACTCCAAAATATACTTACTACGGTGGTACCATCTACAGTAACGAAACTGGTGAAGCCATTACTGAACCTACTGAGGAAGTACAGAATGAAATTGATTCACTCAAAGAAAAAGTTGATAAACAGTTAGCTGTTTCTGATCAAATCAATAACGGTGATCTTCTTCGTTTCTATACGAATAGTGGATTAGATCCAATTGATACCAGTGATTATGACTACAAGAATGGCTTAGAGAAATTAAAAGAAGCTGAAAAATCTCTAGGTGACAAATCAACTAGTGTCTTTAGTCAACACAACAGACAATCAACTGTTGATCTTTATAAAACACAAACGTATCAAGAACTTCACGGAACGACCACAGGTTCTTCCGAATGATAAAACAAATCTGAAAGGAGCTGCGACAAACATCTTGTCGCAGCTCTTTTTTCACAACCTCTTGCAAAAAGCAAGAGGTTTTCTGGTTTTGGTTTTAATTCGTGATTTTACTAAAGGAATTTCATACTTTATTCATATTCATTTTTTATACTTTTTATAGAGGTGAAAAGTATGAAAATGATCCGCTATGCTACTGCTCGATTAATTTATTACAAAAAGCAGACAATACTCTATTGTTTATTTTCAAGCTTTTCTGCTTTTTTATTGATAGCATGCCTGACTCTCTACCATTTGCAATCGGCTTTAGCGAATCAAGTCCAAGATCGGCTTTCATTTATTGGTGCTTCTGCATCTACGGAGCTTCTTCCGGCTTTAGAATTAGCTAGCCGATTTTATCTAAAAGGCATATTCAGTTTATTTTTTCTATTTGCCTTCTTTTTTATCTTTTTCTTTTACTATTCACTCAGGCAAAACCAGCAAGAATTGATGAATTGGCGCCTGACTGGTCTTTCTAAAGCCAAACTGTTCCTTTTTATTTTTTGGCAGCTGTTCTTTCCTCTCTTTCTTTGTTGTATCTTGGTTTTATTGTGGATCGTCAGCTTCCAGTCGGTTTATGAAACACTGCTTCAAAGGATCAATTTTCTTGTCTTAAAGACTGCTGAGCTGCCAGATATCCGTGATATCTTGACTTCAGTAAGCGGACTTACGATTCCGATGGATCAGCAGACTTTCTTTACTATCGATTTTCAAAATGATCTGTTTTTCACAGATATTCTTAGAGGCTTTGCCCAAACACTTGTTGGACTTAGCGGGTGCTGTCTGATTCTCAGCCTATTGCCATTCACTTTTTTTATCCATCACTTGCAAAGCAGGAGGTCTAAACGTAATGAAACCTGAATATTTGATTAACGCTGACCATTTGACCGTTATCTTGTGTCCCCTCGAAAAACAGGATAAGATATTGGAACATTTAAAAAAAGAAGTTCTAGTTGCTAATCTGGAAAATTTCGCCATCGTTCAAAAAGATTGGCCAATGTTTCCTTACCTAAAGCTCAAAGACCATGTGCTGTTAGATTTACCAGAAAAGGGAATCAAACAAGATCGTTTAGCCTATCAAGAAAAACTTGATATCTCTTCTTCGTTACTTAATTGTGCGGCGACTGAGCTTACGCCTTTTGATAAAGTAAAGCTTCAATTGCTTCATGCGTTGCTTTCCAAACGAAACAATATTGTTATTGAAGATACATTTGATGAACTTAGTATATTGGAGATCCAAGAACTGCTCCATTTGCTTTCTTATTTAGCTCATGAAGAAAATCAAGGTATTTTACTCTTTACGCATGACGCTACTATTGCCCAAAGTCCTTACATTGATCGTTTAGAGCCTGCGGGTTAAATCAGTCCTTTTATTATAAGAAAACAAGCGATATAGAAGATCGATTCATGATCTTTTATATCACTTGTTTTTTTACTCTTCTTTGATTTCTACGTCAGGCAAACGAACAGTGAATTTCGTTCCTTTTCCTAGTTCGCTTTCTACTTCTAATTTTCCTTTATGCAGGCGAACAAGCTGCTGCACGATTGGTAAACCTAATCCTGATTCACCATATTTTGTATTTTTTCTTGAAGGATCTACTTTATAATAGCGATCCCACATACTTTTCATTTGTTGTTCAGACATTCCAATTCCCGTATCTTCGATCGTGATGATCGTTTCAAGATAGCCTTTTTCCAGGGTGACCATGATTTGGCCGTTTTCGGTAAATTGTATCGCGTTTTGAATAATATTGACCATGATTTGGACAAAACGGTCATAATCCGCATAAACATCGATATCATCATCGGCTTTCAGTGTCAACGTATCCCCTGCTGCCTCTGCTTTAGCTTCTAACTGGGCAACAATATTCCTCAATGTTTCTGTACCATTGAATTTTTTAATGACCATACTGATTTGATTCGTACGGATTTTTTCATAATCCAAATTTTCATTTACTAAACGGATCAGACGCTCTGTTTCATTCTTCATCAATTTAATCGCGTTTTCTCGCTGATTCTCAGGGATTGCATTGTATTCCAACCCTTCCAGAAGACCGTTGATTGTCGTAAGAGGTGTTCTCATCTCATGGGAAGCATCTGCCATGAATTGTCTTCGACGATTTTCTTGTTCTTCGATTTCTGCTTGAGATTCTTTCAGTGAATTCGTCATTTTATTGAAATCATCTGCTAACTCATCAAATTCATCTTTATCATGTACGGGAAGCTGTACATCAAAATTGCCATTCGTCACTTCTTTCGTCGCATTCCTTAAACGATTGATCCGCTTGACTTGGAATGCTGCAAAAGCATAACTGGCAATGACCGCCACAATACTGGAAAAAATGAAACCTTTGAACAGGTTCAGTGTAATTGGACGAACACTGTTATCGATATTTCGCGCAGGTTGACTGACTACAAGTGCTCCATAGAATTCATGATTCAAATTGAATGGTACAAGTGCGTAAGAGGTCGCCTGTGCTTGCCCTAAAATGTTTTTATTCGATGTGAATTTCTCTTGACGCCCACTCCTCAGATTTTTCCATTGATCCGTTGTTAAGGTAAAGTTCAGCAATGCTGTATTGGTCGGATAAATGACACGTTCATTTTTGTCGATGAATATAAAATTCACATTTTGTTCTGTCAGTACTTGCTCCGTCAGCAGCAATGCATTTTGAAATGCCTGATCTTGACTAAACTGCGGAAGTGTATCGGCATAGGTTTGCGTTGTCTTTTCAACTGATTCAGCATATCCAAACAGTTGCTGATAATTGTTTTCTTCAATCGTCTGTTTTGTCAGTTGCGTAAAAGAAACTCCGACGATCAATAAGATCAACGCGACCATTCCGCAAAAAGCTAAGAGTTGCTGATACAAATAACGCATTAGGCAACACCAGAATCATCAAATTTGTAGCCGACTCCCCAAACAGTTTGGATAACTTGTGGTCCGACCTTTTCAATTTTTTGACGCAATTTCTTGATATGGGCATCTACTGTCCGTTCATCACCAAAATACTGGTAATCCCAGACTAGTTCAAGCAACTGTTCCCGAGAAAATACTTGTCGTGGTTTTTTTGCTAAAGTAAACAATAGATCGAATTCTTTAGGCGTCAAGCCTTCGATGGGCCGATTGTCCAGATATGCTTCTCGTGTTTTCGTATTCATCTTGAAATGACTGGTCTCAATATCAAAATGGTCATCTGAAACCGCTGCTTCTTCTCTTGCTTCTGCCAACTCGCTACGGCGATGTAAAGCTTTCATTCGAGCAATAAGCGTCAGCGGACTGAAAGGTTTCGTCACATAATCATCTGCCCCCATCTCTAAGCCAATCACCTGATCACTTTCAGAATCTCTAGCTGTCAGCATGATAATCGGCACTGTGCTTGAAACTTTGCGGATCTCTCTTCCTACTAACATGCCGTCCATTGTAGGCAAATTCAAGTCCAATGTGATCATGTCCCAATGTTGGGGGTTTTCTAAAAAGGCGTCGAGCCCTTCTTTTCCATCATATTTGAAGGTTGCTTCCCAACCTTCATTTAAGAAAAACATCTGCATCATTTCAGAAACAGATTGATTATCTTCAATCATTAAAATATTCATTATCGTTCCCTCCAGTTTCCAGGTCATATCTCTGTAATTTTTTTTCTGTCATAATAAAAATGGGCATAATTGGAAATACCAATAATAGCATCTCGATCAAAAAATAATTCGTATGTCCAGATGTCTTTAAATAATAACCGATCAATGTCATCAGTAAGCCCATAAGGAAAAACCAGTTCCCGCTTGTCTTTTGTGCTAGTCGCCAATGAGCGTCTGTTTTTGCGGCAAGAGGCGAATGGTACCCATAAAAAGGCAGGTTTCCTTTTGAGGGCAGAATCCGAAAAAGACTGCCAATTATTAAGAATAAGATACCAATACTGAAAAAAATCATTCTTTCCCTCCTAAATTCTCTTCTTATAGTATACTCTATATTGTTGACTGAACCAATATGTTCAGGAATTCTTCACGAAAGGTTTGTCTTTTGTTCATTCTTTGTTAAGATAAACTTATTCCAATAAAAAAGGAGTTTTATTTGTGTCAAATTATCGTGCAATCACTTTCTTTGATCTTGATGGAACATTACTAGATGCGAAGTCAAAAATCACACCCGAAGTGGCAAAAGCTATGAACGCATTAAAAGAAAACAACGTTCTTCCCGTCATCGCCACAGGACGTACAGAAGCAGAAATCCACTCGATCATGGAAGATGCGGGCATTACTTCTGCAGTCACCATGAACGGTTCTTTCATTCGAGTAAACGGTGAAGAAATCTACTCTCAGACATTTTCTTCAGAAGAATGTCAAAAAATGTATGATCATGTACAGTTGAATGGGCATGAACTTTCTTACTATAACGACCAGAAAATCTGGTGTACCGGTCATAGCCAAACAATGATCGATGCTTATGACTTTATCCATTCAGATGTGCCGGAAATAGATCCTCTAGGCTTTAAAGACAATACAGTAAATATGTTACTTATCTTATCTCAATCGGGTGACGAATACTATCATGAACATTTTCCTGAGCTAACTTTTTATCGGAATGGTCCTTACTCGATTGATACAGTGAAGAAAGGAATCTCAAAAGGCGCAGGTGTCAAACGACTGAAGAAAGAACTTCAATTAGAAGAAGTTCCTACTTTTGGATTTGGCGATGGTCCGAATGATTTTGCCTTGTTGGAAGCTTGCGACAACAAAATCGCTATGGGCAATGCCTATGATGGATTAAAAGAGCTTTCTACTTTCATCACAAAGAAAAATACAGAAGGCGGGATTGTCCACGCATTGAAGCATTTTGATCTGATTTAAGTATATTTTTTCGAAACTGGACCCTTTCTTAAAAAATCACTTATTTTTTCTTAAGAAAGGGACAGTTTTTATATAAATAATGGGGTATCATCCGCTTTTTTATTGAATTTATCCCAAGATATGCTATACTGATTTTGTATGAAAAATACACGTAACCCTTGTTAGCTAACGGGGACGTTACGGATTCGACAGGCACAGTCGAGCTTGAATTGCGTTTCGTAGGTTACGTCTACGTAAAAACGTTACAGTTAAATATAACTGCTAAAAACGAAAACAACTCTTACGCTTTAGCTGCCTAAAAACAGTTAGCGTAGATCCTCTCGGCATCGCCCATGTGCTCGAGTAAGGGTCCTAACTTTAGTGGGATACGTTTCAACTTTCCGTCTGTAAGTTGAAAAAGAGAATATCAGACTAGCGATACAGAATGCCTGTCTCTCGGCAAGCTGTAAAGCGAAACCTCAAATGAGTTGACTATGAACGTAGATTTTTAAGTGGCGATGTGTTTGGACGCGGGTTCGACTCCCGCCGTCTCCATTGTGAGATTTCACCAGATTTCGCTAGATGCTTAAATCCTTATTTCATAAGGGTTTGAGCATTTTTTATTTTCGCAGATTTTCGTTAAATGAATGAAAATGGCATTCAAAATGGCATTCAAAAAGAACACTTTTTAATATATATGTTCCATCCATATTATCAATGATATTCCACCTTTACAAAAAGAACATTCGTTCGTATACTCTTTTTGAGGTGAACTTTTATGCTTATGGAAGGAAAAATACAATTATGGTTTAAATTCGATCCTTCGAATAGATTTATCAAAGATTTTTATAAAGTATGGGATTCAGAAGTTTTCTTTTTAGCAATCGAAGATAGCTTATTAATCAATCTCTACTATTCTAATAAGAACTACTTTAAAATCCCTGCTGCGAAAACTAGAATGAAGAAAGACGTATATTTTTTGTTTGATATCGTGACTGACGTGCCAGACGCTCGAAGCGATCATCGGCGTTATGACTATATAAAGTATACTTTCGTTGATCCAGAAAGATACAAAGATTAAAATAGGCTACCTAAAAAGGTAGCCCGGAACGGATTTTATCACCATACTTATGAAAGGAGATATTTTTTAAGTTAGTATTAAGATTGTGTAATATGATGATATCTATATTTTATAGTATCAGTGCTATAAAATCAAAAATAAGTCACTAATTAACTATCACTCCAATTATAAGCCTTTTTTCTCACTTTTTTTCAAAAATATGGTATGCTTTTTAATGGCTTCAAATATAAAAGAGTTTAAAGCGTAACGCACTTATGGGGGAGTGGTTTTTGGGGAACGCTTTAAACTCTTCTTTATTATTATCTCACAATATAACCCAAATGTCTTTCCATTTAAAAATCAAAGTAAAACTTTTCAAATATACAGAAGTATAACTATGTGAAACATCCTTTCATTAATCCATAAAAGGATACATAAAAAAGCCACTCATTTGAGTGGCAATGAAGAAAAGCTTTAGCTTGTATAATACTCTTCAAAAAATTCTAACACAGAACGATTCAAATGGCTACATTAATGTACCCTGTAGGACTCGAACCTACGACCGGACGGTTATGAGCCGTCTGCTCTGACCAACTGAGCTAAGGGTACAAAGTGCCATCACAACTACTACAAAACAAAAGAATGCACATAGTCTAGGTGTGCTAAGATGGTATTCCATTCTTTTTGTTGTGATGGCATATTAATTATTACACAACCATAAATGAAAAGCTAGATTGTATTTATTGTAAAAAAATTATATAAGAAAATATTCATGAAATATATGAAGTAAGATAAAAATCCTTCATCTAATACTGCTGTGAAGGATTTTTTGTATGCTATCTGTTTATCACTGTCAATATGAAGGTACAAATACCTAGCATAGTTAAGCCAAATTGCAACAATTCTTTTTTTTGTACACTCATGCTTTTCGTTAGCTCTTTAACTCCCATTAGTACTAAGATGGTAATAACAACGTAAAGTATATAGTACGTTCGCATTCCTGAAGCCCAGACCGTGGGAGAAAATCCCATAATTAATCTTGAGCAAAATCCCATTAGCATCAAAATAACTAAGAAAGTAGCAGTTCTTTTATTGTCAAAACTTAAATAAATTCCAACAATTAAACATAGTAACAACCCCAAAACTGCTAAAGTGGCTATCCAGGTACCAGGATAAAAAAGTGACAGTTTCGTTCCTCCCTCTGTAAAGAGATTATTCAGGTTACTACTACTCCAAATCATTGCTCTTTTATTTCCATTAACATAAGTAAAACTTTGTCCCATTGTATTGCCAAAATAAATAATCAAATTTAAGAAAAACGGCAATGCAGTCAATATACGTACATAGTAGTTTTGACATTTCCTATATGTTAAAAGGAATACTAGGAAAAATAGCAATAAAAATAAAATATTCGTGTCTAAAAAAAATGGCTTTCCAAATGATGAAATACCTAAGTCTAGCTTATTAAGAAAGTTGAAATCTTTATATTCAGGAAACCATTTATTAATTTCATGCGTAGCACGTAATGCATTCCCTGGAGTTGTCAAAGAGAAAATCAATTCTGCTAAACTTATTAGTGAAAATACTGATAACTTATAATTGTATCGCCTATTAGCAATCAAATACAGACTAACTATGCTTGTAAGAACAAAAAAACAGGCGTTGACTTGTTCTTGATTAGTTGAAAATATCAACAGAGGAATACTTACCCAATATATTTTTCTAGTTATTTCTCTCTCTCTTAAAAGTTGGAAAAACGGATAAAAGGCTAGTAAACTAAACGCTACTGGCCACTGATAGTTTAAGGTAGTTGCTCTCCAACCCGTTTCCCCCATTACTGTTAATGGTATTAAACAGTATATAGAACAAACTAATAACAAATTTTTAACATTTGTTTTCTCAAAAACATATTTGCAGAGTAATACTACAGTCCCTAACATAATCGTAGAATTTAATATTTTCCATAGCATAAAGTGTTTAGAAAAAAACATTAAAAATAGTTCCACAATAATTCTTGAACTCCATGTTTTGTAATGTTCTATCGAAGCACCCAAATAGCCAAGTTTATCTAATCTACTTGCGTAAGCTAAATCATCTGCTCTAATAGTCGGCATATACATATTAAAGAGCAAAAAGACAACCCAAATCCCTAATAGCATCAAGATCAGTTCTTTATTATACTTTATTTTTCTATTATGTTTGTTCATTTTTATACTCCTTATTATATTTCCCAATAGAGTATAACATAGCTTTAAGCGTTACTTAAAGATAACTTTTAAGTTATTTTTTAAATACTTGTATGTATCCCCTCATGTGAGGGGCTAATTATAGCGTCAAATAGATATCAGAAATCCGCACGTCATTTATTGCGCCTTCACCGTTTGACTGATTGCATCGGCGCAAAATAATATCAATCTTCTTCCCTTTCATCCAACTAGAATCAAAAGTAACATCAAAACCTAGCGCATCGCCACCTTGATAGCCGTATGCCTTTTTGACATCTGGACGAGCAATCCCTTGAGATTGGATACGTGTTAATTCTTTAGGTGTCCCGTGTTCCATCACAAGTACGTATGCGTATGTTCCAATTGCACCTTGTGGTTTATCAGGAACCAACCAACCAGCCACACGAACTGTTTTGTCTGATACCTTCTTGAAAATATCTAGTTTTCCATAGGCGTTCCCTTGATGCGTTGGCGTACTTGCTGATACTTTATCATCATGATTCTGATCTTCTGTACTGCCATCAGGTTTCAATGCGGGATTATCATGATATTTCTTGATTTGTGAAATAAAGTAATCTTGCATTTGAACAGTGATTGCTGCAGGAACTGCTAACGTAGAATCATATCCACAATGTTCCATTAGTGAACGCTTAGGGCATTCAGTTGCTGAAAATTGATGATGGCATTTGACTGTATCTCGGTTAACTGGCAATCCGTAAAAACGAAGATCCTCCGCTGCTTGCCAGAAAGCATTTTGTTCCGCTTGTAGGAAAACTGCTTTTGGTGTTTCCCGATTTCCACGCACTTCATATCCGATATAGCTATTATTACCATCAGAATTAGCGACATGCCAAGCACGATTATAAGTATCTTCTGTGCGAATAATCGTGTTTTCATCACAGTAATAATGAGCAAATCCTGCTTCTAACTGTTTATCTGTCATTCCTGCTAAACGATTCATTTCTTGTTCTGCTGTCGTGTTTGTCCAAGTATTATGAATGACTACACCCTTCACATCTCCTACACGTCTACCTGCTACACCACGACATACTGAATTATTGATAATATTGACCATTATTGTTTTCCTCCTAAAGTATTATTTTTGTCTTTTCCTTGTTCTTCAGATGAATCTTTCAATTTACTGAATCGATCTTTCACAAAATCTGGAATTGGGATTCCTAATTGACCTAAATTCTCGATCACCGAGATTCCATAAACAGCAATGTATGAAAGCACAAAAGCTGTTGCGACTCCTTCAAAGTTCATGATTTTAAGATAGGGATACGCAATCAGCACAAGCGCCACGACAAGCAAATGCTTTACTACCCCCATCAGTCCTTTAGTACTATTTGTTTCTTTTCCAGCAAGTCCCTTACAAACTCCTGTAATGATATCAGCAATGACAATCCAAACAAAAATTTGAATATAAACGTTGCTTACTAGATTTTTAAACTCTGATAACAAAACTAAATTATCAATGATCACCATGTTTCCACCCTTCACTTTCTATTTTTGGCCATACAAAAAGCGCACTTGTTTGAGTACGCGCTAACTCTCTTTATCAATAATTTTGTCAGCTTCTTCTTGCGTGATGCATAAAGGAATAAATTGTTTCACTTGGTCAGCAGTAAAGCAGTTCCAATCATACATCATCTTGATATCATCATAAGAATACATATTATTCTCCCCCTTCAAGTTGTTCTTTGATAGTAGCAATGTCTTTTGTGTTTTGAAGGGATGTCAGCATGGTTTTAGAATTGATTTGTGCTAGTGATTCCGTTTTTGAAGCAAGCTCTTCATTTGCTTTTTTTAAAGCTTCATTATCTACTTGTAAAACTGCGGATAAATTTTCTAGTAGCTCCAATTTTTTAGAATAGTCTTGTGTAACTGCTTCTTCCCACTTATTTTCAGTAAAATTGAAAAACTGGGACTGAGAATCGCTCAAACTTTCTAAAGGTTTAATCTCAACAAATGGTAAAGTGACTGGGAAACTAGTTTCTACTTCATGCTCCTCGTAGCCTAACGGATAAAGTACCTTATAAATTTTTTTCATTTTATAATCCTCCCATATTTTTATTATTTACGACGACGTACGCCAATTTCACGAAAAACAAATTTTTTATTTGCATCATTCATTGTATTGATTGAATCCCCTGTAATAATCAAAGATGTTCCTGATTTTGATAAGGAAATACGTTTTACACCAATAGTCGAGTTGCCAGAAGCGGAACCTTCCCACGCTACTCCCATCATGTCATACTTCAATTTTGTAATATTGGGTGTAACAGGAAATGAATAGATTATTCCGCTATAATTAGCATTATAACGAGACAATGTGAATACAATTTCGTCTACTGTTTCGATGTTAGGTATAGTAACGGATTGGTTTTCGCTTAGATACACACCAGTTCCATCCCAATAATCAATGATCCTTTCGTATGTCGTTGCGGCAGCAACTGCTACAGACTGACCTGAAATTTGAATACCATCTTGAAAGTTTTTAGTACCCAAAATAGTTTCATTCCCCGTAGCTTTAACTAATTTTCCATCTACACCATCTATGGCATCTGCATGAGTTTTTAAATATTTAGCAACTCCGGCTTCTTTTAATTGAACAATGTCTGGCATTATACGGTCCCCACTTTCTCAAATGTAATATTTGCTAATCCATCGAGTTTAGCTTTATCTTCTTTGGACATCAAACCATTAGCTGTAGTTGTAGCCACAGCTGTCGTTGTTGCATTTGTTCCAGGATCTCCCTTGTCTCCTTTATCCCCTTTAGGCAATACAAAATTAAACTTCGCTGCACTTGCAGTACCAGCATTTGTGACACTAGCTGTTGTACCACTCGTTACTGTCCCTACAGTAATTGTGGCAGCCTGTCCAGGATCTCCTTTATCTCCCTTAATAGTTTCCGGCTTCCCCTCAACAGCATCCCAATGAGTTTGGGGGTAAACCTGAACATCATTCTGTTTTACTTTTACAATATCTGTCATTTCTCTATACCTCCCCTACTTTTTCAAACGACACACTTGGTATTTTTGAATCTGTATAAGCTTGTGCATTTTGGTAAGCTTCACTCATTTTTTGGTCAACATATTCTTGAGTGACACCGCCACCTTCTCCACCACCAGTTGCAGAGATTACTCCTGTATTTGAAATACTGATATTAGCTCCGGCAGTATAGTTGAATTGCTTATCAGCAGACAAAACATCATCAGTCATCGTTAATCCTTCGCCAACGCGAATACCACCTTTTACAAATTCGGAGGCAGTGGGTAAAACGTAAAAACCAGTCACATCTGCATTTATTTTTCCATCTTCATCAATAGTGATATTTTCTCCTGCAGTGTAATTTTTCAGTGAATCGAGCTTTTCTTTTAACTCTAGTGAGAAATTAACATCAGATTGTCTGACTGCAGAGACTTTTCCTGTCTCATCAATCGTCAATAATTCACCAATTTTTATGCCACCCAAACGGTCGACAGTGGCAATTGGCAACACATAGTCACCTTCTCCACTGTTTAAAATTTTTTGATACATTTCTGCAGTGATAATTCCGTCATTCTCTTCACTTGCATAGGGCAATTCTGTGATAGCATTTCCTAACCCTAGATCTTCTTTAGTAATAACAACAGCGCCAATTTTCCCATTGACAGATAGAACTTTTGCATCACCATCCATAAATTCCTCTAACCCAAGAACTGCAGAAACATGAGTGATTGGGAAAAACTGTCGTTGTACGCCCGTTTTTTCATCCGTTTCCATCATGCGTTTTGTTTTAGCCATTAGATCACCCCTACTTTCTCAAGAGTGAAAACATTCTGTTTTGGATCATCAACGGTTGCAATAATCAAAGCTCCTTCTTCAATTGGAAATTCTACTGTTCCGATCTTTTCGACTTCGTGATTATCTGAAAAAAGATCATCCTGTAAAATGTCAGTCACTTCAATTTCACCGTATTCAATCGAGAAAAGTGCTGCTTTCATTTTTTGATACAAATAGTTTAGATCGGCTAGGAAACGTTCAGAAATCGACTCATGGCGTACACCTTGAAGATCTACACGCGCATCCATTAATTCGGCTAACATTACTCCACCTGGATCGATAGACTTCAAAATATCTTTGATTGATTCAAACCAGTTCAAATAATCGGTTTCTTGTCCGTCTCTCCATGCTTCAAATGTATTTTGTTGGTCTTGACGCCATTGTTCAAATTCCTTTTTACGTGCATTCATCCAATCTGTGAAGTCGCCTTTGTTTTCATTGATAAAAGCTGTCATATCCGCAATTAAATCTTCGACTGTCTGCCAATACGATCCCATTTCGCCCTCTGTTTTTGAGACGGCTTTAATAACAAAATAGGAGAAGTCTTGCGTCGTAGCAATTAACTCATCATCTTTATAAATGATGAAATCTGCTATTTGGCGATGTAGGCATTGCATCGAATACTCATCAAATGTGTACTGAATTTTTCCTTTTTTTGCATCGATAACTTTAGTACCTAATTGAACTGGATATTTGTCTCCGACAACTGATTCAAAATAGACTTTACAACTAGTTAAATCATATGGCATTCCATTTTCAGTAATAGTTGCTTCCATAGTTTCTGAATTCTTATTGCCTTGCCGTACCTGAATCATGCCCACATAGTTATACGGCTCAGTTGTGCTGAGTACTACGTTCCACTTTGCCATTAATTACCACTCCTTTCTCAAAATCAGGTGGGATACAAATAGAAGCTATCTGTCCAGATCCGAAGAATTCACGATCATATTCCGCCACAATTCCACCTGATTCCGCATTTTGTTCATAGGTCTGAATACGCCCATTTTCTAGGCCTTTGATTACACCTGTGTGGCCGTAATATTCGTGACTTTCAAATGCATCACTGATTTTTGCATTTCTTTCCCAATTAATAATTGAACCAACAACTAGCTGGTCATACTCTGGATGAGCGATAACCGTCCATAAATACAATGACCATGGATAGGCTCGTCCAATTTCTGCAGCAGAAAATACATTGCCATGACGTACTTTAATCTCATATTTAGTGCCAGCTCCCATGTCAGGCCCAATCATCACACCGGCATATTCCGCAGATAATGCATAACATTGATGGTTTCCGATAGATTGATTCAACAAACTTTTCAAATGATTTAATCCTTTTTCTTCGATCACAAAATCACCTCTATTTCTTCGCTCTGGCGAGACAAACATCGCCACCGTTTAACAAATAACCAAAAGACCAATCTACGCGACCGATACCAACACCATTTGAATTCATACCGCCCATTTCAACAATAGACGTGCTATATCCCTTCCAATCCTCTGCTAAAATAGCGGTATGGCCATCATTACCAGCACCTGCACCTAAATTAACAATGATGATATCTCCGGCTTTCGCTTCCTTTGGGGAAATTTCAGTAAGATACTGACGTGCTCCTCTTGCATCTGCAGCCATTGAACCCGTGTACCATAGAGTCCCACGTGTTGCGGTTTTATATCCCGCTTTTGTCAAAGCTAGCCAAACAAAAGAAGAACAGTCAGCATATCCATTACGATCAGGATTCTCGACACTGCCAAAATCCCAACGCAATGGTTGAGAGTAATGGAAATAACCCATCAAGCTTTTGGCTGTACTGAGAATACTGCCAGCAGATGGGACTTGAAGATCTTTAAATTTGTTATACCAATTAACTGCCCATCCTTGTCGTTCTGGATGAGTTGTGGCTGGTCTTTCATAGTTTCGTTCAAATGTATAAGCAGCAGCTGCTGGATCAGTCATTACTTTAAATCCAGAAACACTTGCCGGTTGAACAATTCCTAACCATTGACCGTTATACATTGTCCAATCTAATAACTTTCCTTGAGCTGACATTGTTCGATAATCTTCTGTAATTCCTGCGGCTCTCATCAGGTTTTGAACATAAGTCCTGCCATCCCATGTTGCTGGAGGAACCAAAGGATATGCTGAACCATCCCATTGAACGATTCCATAAGCTGGACCGCCGACTTGTGCAACATCTGGATTCATTGCAGCACCGGCTTCTCCTTGAACATTTCCAAGGATTCCAGCAATGGATGCTTTGGAATACCCTCTAGAAAGAAGCATGACCCATAATTCCCAAGCAAATTTGTCTGCTTGACTGGTAACCTCTGGTGGATACATGCCATTCCAACTACCGCCATCATTATTTCCACTTCCGCCTTGCCCAGGGAATACTTCTTGTCCGTTAATTGTGAGTTTTCCGCGAATATTGACGTTTTTCATAAATTCCGCATCACCAAAGGCATTTAGCTTTTCCTGTAGATTTAAACTTCCAAATAATATAGAAGTTCCATTCCCAAGTATTACCCAACCTTTTCCTTCTTTTGGTGAAATGAGAATATATTTTCCATCGCCGTTTGTTCGAATGACTAACGAATTATCTTCTAACGGTGTAGGAGTTGAAGCGCCAGGAAAAGGATTGCCTGCAGAATCAGTAGTACCAATTGTGCCAATGGATTCTTTGGTATTCCAGAACTCCATCCCTTTTTTGGTTAGCTCCATGATTTTTTTGTTGCTGTTCACAATTTGCAAAGCTCCTTTTACTAGCTTGAGCTGATCACCCACAGCGTTAAATGAAGTTTCAAAAATATCTGCTCTAATACGTCCAGATTGGATATAATTGGCATTGAAGTTTCCATCAATCGTCCATGCCGTTTTGAAATTTGACTCATTGAATTTCCCATCAATAAAACCAATCCCTTCCGAATTAGCTACAAGAAAATGGTTAGAAGTATCAATACTATCCCCATTCATCCAAACCATCTGATATGGTTGACGACTTTCGCCTTTACCAGTATCCCAAGGATTCATCATGATAATTGATCCACCCTTTGCTCCGCGAATGATATCCGACTGCCATTTAGAAACTTCGGTGGACTCATAAAAGGTCATCTTCTTCTCATCAAGGGTCTGTATGGCAGTTTGAGTATTTGAAGCTTGACGTGTTGATGAAGTATTTAAATTATCACCTAAGCCAGTTTCGACTTTTCCTGTTAATCGATCAATCTTCACACTGAAAATTCTAGTCTCGTAATGATAGCCGCGGTCATCACGATGAATACGTATAATATTACCTAAACTATCTGCTCCAAAAATAGTTGCTTTAAATTGAACTAGCGGACGTGAACAGTTAACCAATTCTTGATAGGTAAGCTGAATTAGTTCAACAGGATCTTCGCAGTCTTCGAATATAATTACCTTCTCACGCTTACGACGTTTTCCGTTTTTAGTAGGAATACCATATTTTTCAGTCATCTCAGGGATTTCCAAATATATCTGGCCAGTAGGCTTGTTTAACGGATCCCCTTTTGATTTGGACCAGTATACTTGATCAAACTCAATTCGACGACCATAACCATCTCCAACCTCTTCACCACGACCGCGGCCGATTAGAGAAGTATAGATGTTACTTCGATTCACTTCTTTTTCAATTGTCAAGGCTTGATCACCGTACTCATATCGCTCATTACTGTATTCGCCAATCTGCTTGTAAACTTCTATCCATTTATCTGTGATGCCTTCTCCACTTAGATTGCACCTAAAAACAATCTCGCATCCTAACGTTTGTAGATTTTTTAAGGCTTCGCGGATACTACAGTAGTAAAAAGTCATAGAAACTGCTGGCAGTGTTGAATCTAAATGACCAACCCGCCACTCACCTAATGTAAAATCTATGACTCTCTGGATGGTTTTCTGAAAAAACTCGTTAGCCGGACGAATATCATTAATGATATAAGCATCCAATTCATCAGGACCAAAATTAATCCCAGTAAATATCAACAATGAACCCGGATTAGCAATTCCGATAATTTTATACATAGAAAAAGACGACTCGCTTTCACGAACCGCCATATAAGCTGACTCTTTAATTTCGTCATCAAACTCCATGCTAACTGCTAACTTATCATTAATTAACTCATCTTTACTTGGTGTGATTTCCTTTTCTTGAACTACAGAAAAAAGTTTATCTTCCCCTACTATTTTTATAAGTTTTTGGCTTTCATCGAAAAAATAAACATCTTTGTCCATTACAACCATACTCCTCTATATCGTATTAAGGGAGTGCCGTTATCACACTCAACTAGATCACCGGTCCTAACCATAAAGTTTTTAAAGGAGCTAGTAAGATCAAGAATTCTCGTTTTATTCACTCCATTTACAAAAACTTTTCCCTCAGCTATGTCCATCTCGATAAAGTCACCTTTTTTTATCATTGAGTTAGTCACACTAATATTTTGACGGCCATTTGTAATTCTTAAACTCCCATCATTATTAGCCTTTAAACTAATTGAAATCGGAGCTACTTCATACGGAAGATATTCTGCGACTATGCCGTTTGTTTCAAATATACGTGTATATTTTCTGGGATCAGAACAGATTATAGAGAAACTAGATATTACACTATGAACGTTTCCTGGAATATTATCACAGGTCTGATACCTTCCGTAATAATACATATCCAACTCATCGTTAAAGTGAATTTCTACATCTTTATCCCTGTAAAGCAGCCTCATCAATTTATTAAAGCTTCGTTGAAATTCAATAGGATTCTTTTCTTCTAATTTAAAATGTATAGTTAAAATCCTCTCTGGAAGTCTTTGAGAACTAATACGAACACCTATGCTCACCGCTTCACTCTCAATCTCTAAAGAAACCATTTCTCTACCTTCCACATACAAAGTCTGGTACCCTTCTATATAATTCTCGATAAACTTCCCATCATAATTCAATGCAGACGTCGGTATCCATGTTTTCTGACTGTCGTTTTTAACCGTGTCTCTGAATTCATACATTGGATTATGCCACTCCATCATATTTCCCTCACTTTCTAGAACAATAAATTAATATCCGCCTCTTTACCTTGAATGTTTGAAATATCCTCAACAAACGCTTCAAACACTTGATTTCCTAAGCGAATATTGAAAACTGCAGGACGTTTATTTTTGCCGTAGTTAACACTATGCTCTATTTGTGTTGTGAAATTTCTATTTGCATTTTTTAAATTCGCTGAAAGATCAATATCAGGTGTACGAGTAAAACTATCTGCAATCATATTAGCCATGTTTCCTACATTGCTTTGGACACTGGCAAAGCCATTAGTTAAACCTGCGTTTAGTCCATTCATGATTGCTTGCCCAGCTGGGATTAACAATTTTCTATCGTACCGAATAGGTCCTTTGTGTTCCCTAATCCAGTCACCAATACCTCCAACAAAATCTTGCACAGATTTCCATGCATTTTGTAACCCTTCTAGAAAACTATCCATGATAGCTTTTCCGGCTGCTAGTAAATCGATATTTTTCAAGTTATCAAACCAGCCAGTTACTCTATCAACCGTATCACTAACAGCATTTACTAAATTATCCCATGCCTCTTGAGCACCATTTACTAAATTGTTGAAAGTATCTATAGTGCCTTGTTTTAGGTTTTTCCAACCTTGAATAACGTTATCTTTGGTTCCAGTAATTAAATCACCAATCCAAGATTTGAATGAAGTCCAAATATCTTTAGCACCTTGAACCGTATTATTAAATAAATCTATCGTTCCTTGCTTTAAGCTGTTCCAACTTTTTATAAGAGTTTGCACGATATTATTAACCGTTTGGAAAAACCATTGTTTTAGATTATTCCAAAGTTCAATTGCACCATATTTTGTATCAATCCAAGTTTGAATTATGGAGAATTTTAGATTTATCCACATTTGAATTGCACTGTATTTAATATCAATCCATAAATTAGTAAAAAATAGTTTCAAATCAATCCAAATCATAGTCGCTTGATAAACTACTTCATTCCAAATATTAGAAATACTTTGTATGAATCCAGTCCATAAACTAACGGCACTATTTACTATTGCACCGATATATTCCGTAAATATATTTTTTACAGATGTCCAAATATTTACCACTGATTGGACAAGTGTGTTCCAGATTAGATCTAAATCCTCTTTCATTTGTTCGAAGTCACCAGTAATTAAATCTATAATAAACAGTAGCGGCGCAGCTATTAAAGACTTAATGATTTCCCAAGCATTTACTATTATGTTTTTAACCTCAGCAAATATACTTGTTATTGCTTTCACTATATTAGAGAACACATCTGAAAAGCTACTTACAAATGGACCAATATATTTTAGTATAAAATCAAAACCAGATTTGATTTTACTTGTAATTGTTTTCCATGCAGTAGATATAGTATTTTTAAACCCTTCCCATTTTTCACCAGCACTTGAAACTAAATCATCAATAACTGATATGACACCTTCTTTTAAACTATTCCACATCTCTGAAGCAGAGTTTGCAATACTTGACCATAAATTTGAAAAGAACTCTTTTGTTTCAGTCCATTTATTCTTGATCCAATCTGCCACTTTCCCAGGAGCTTCTTGAATTGTAGTCCAAACATTGTCTGCGCCTTCTTTAATGGACTTCCATAAATTGTTAAACCATTCTCCTGTAGATTTCCATGCATTCTGAATCCATTCTACTGCCGAGCTTACAGCAGACTTGATTCCCTCCCATAAGCCAATCCAAAAGTTTCTAAAATCTTCACTCGTATTCCAAAGATAGATGAAACCTACAACAAGTAGTGCTACCGCAGCTATAACCAATCCGACTGGACTGGTAAGAAAACCTATGGCGGAACCTAATTTCTTGAACAAAGAGATTCCGTTACCTAATACACCTAACCCCACTTTCATGGTTTGAAACGCTTTAACCAGCATTCCTAATGCATACAATACTGGCCCAATTGCAATAGCGATTGCTCCTATGGCCACTACTAATTTTTGAGTTGATTCTGGAGCACTTACAAATTTTTCCACTAAGCCGGATATGGCATCTGCTACTTTTTTGATGGATGGTGCTAGAATCTTTTGAATTACAATAGCTGCTGACTCAAAAGCTCCAAACATTTGCTCGATGGAAGAATTCATATTATCTTGCATGGTCCGAGCCATATCGTCAGCTGCACCATCAGAATCTTTCAGAGATTTTGTTAATTTGCCCAATGAATCAGGTCCTTTATCAATCAAAGCCATCATCCCTGATAATGATTCTTGCCCATATAGTGTTACTAAAGCATTTTGTTGTTGTTCAGGCGTCAGGCCTTCAAAAGCTTTTTTAAGTAATTCTACTTGAGTTTTTAAAGGTTTCATTTTACCGTCAGCATCATAAAACGAAACACCTAAATTATCCATTGTATCTTGCATAGCCTTTGTTGGCCTTGCTAACCTAGACAATGCTCCTCGCAACGTTGTACCTGCTTGAGAACCCTTAATGCCTGCGTCACTCATAATACCAATAGCTGCTGCAGTTTCTTCCAAAGAAATCCCCATTGAATTAGCTACAGGAGCAACATACTTCAATGCTTCTCCCATGTCTCCAACTTCCGCATTGGTGTCCGCAGCAGCACGAGCAAATACATCAGCGACATGTCCTACTTCACTTGCTTCTAAACCAAATCCTCTCAAAGCAGTAGCAGTATTTTCAGAAGCTAGAGCCACATCCCCTCCAGATACAGCTGCTAAGTCTAAAAGACCCGGCATTGCTTTCATGATTTCTTGTGCGCTAAATCCAGCAGAAGCAAGATTTTCCATGCCGGCAGCCGATTCTTTTGCGCTAAAAGCAGTTTTTGCTCCTAGATCAATCGCTTGCTGTTTCATCTGTTCAAATGTGTCGCCTGTTGCTCCTGATATAGCTTTTACACGACTCATTTGTTCTTCGAAGTCGCCACCAACTTTAGCAGCTGCTACGCCTACTCCTATAAGAGGAGTGGTAATATACTTTGTCATTGCGGCACCAGTACCTTGCATCACTTTACCTACAGCGGTTGTCATACTATTTGATTTCTCTTCAAAAGTCTTAACAGCATCTTGCGCATCTTTAAAAGTCTTTACAAATCCACTATCTGTGGCTTTTAATAAGGCTTCAACAGAAAATTGTTCCATGATTTTCCTCCTTTCCTCAAGAGTTAGCTTTAGTTAGTAAGCTTTGGAATTTTTTATCTTGTTTTGAAAGTTCGGAAACTCCCATGATTGAATCTTCGATTTTTTGATAATTGAAGAATTCTTCAAAGGATCGATATACAGGAACTGTCTTTTTGCCTACTTTTTTCTCCGCTTGGACTTGCTGATTTGCCCACGCTAATTCGTGAATCAACTTTTCTTTGTCAAGCCAAGATAACTGGGCTGCAGTCATACGAATGTTGTATTCATATAACGTCATTCTTTCGATATCTGAGATATTGGTCATTCCCAAATATCGAAAAGAATTGATAAGAATTTGTTCGTATGCCAGTGCAGAATCTATTCCGCTTGTTGTTTTTCCGCTTCTTTCAATTTCTGATTCAGGTTTCGGACTGCTAACTTTCCCGCGTTCGACTCCGCCAATTCTTTTAGGACTTCATCAAACAATTTTTCGATGTCTTTAACTTCATCGATGTAATCATCCATTTCATCCAACGTAATAGTTTCTTCTTCTGTTCTATTTGCTATTTCTAAGACTCGTGACAACGTGTTGACATTATAAGAACGTAATTCCGGTAAGACTTTTGCTGAGAGTCCCATTCCGAATTCCATATTTCCATCGATGAAAGGCATCACTTTGTCTAATTCACGTACAAATTTAGTGCCAAATTTAAACGAATATTCTTTACCTTTAATTTTTAATTTCAATGTTTTTCATCCTCCTAAAATAAAAAAGAGAGCATCTAAGCCCTCTTATGCTCCTGTCGAAGTTGCTTTCACGGTATCTTTGAATGCATATTGAACAACATCGGCTTGATCTTCTGTCAAGGTTGCATAACCATCTTGACCAACACCATTTACTGCAAATGATAAACTTAATTCAACGTTATCCTCTGCAGCAGCCGATGGAGTAAATTCAGACACATATGCTTGGTAATAAGTAGCTTTGTACTTATTTGCATTATCATCTGTTCCCTGTTCTGCTTTGTTGATTTCCCAAATTTCAATGATATCGCCATTTAATAAGGCTTGTTTCATTTCATCTACATGAGAATCTCCTTTAGCAACTATTGAAGTAGCCGAAAAATCATATTCAACTGGACTTAAACTTTGAACGTTTCCGTCTTTTGTCACTGTAGAGTCTGAATCTCTTGATAAACCATTTTCGTGTTCTGTTTGAAATGCCATTTTCCAAGCAGCTTCCTGAGTTTCTTTTTTCAATAAGCGATAAAGCAAAATGACATCAATACCTTTTAGTGCTTCCATGTTCTTCCTCCTATCTAATTCTAAATTCAAGTGTGACAACCGCCCGCTTTAGCGGTGTATTCGTTGTTGTGTCGTCCATCACTTGAATTCCACTTGCTTGATAATTTAAAGCCCAATAATAGCCTTCTGTGGCTTCTATCAATCTAGCTTCATTAAAAAGAGCAGATGCCATATTTGACACCTGCTTTCGTTTCTTCTGTAATCCCCAAACGGATAAAACCACAATCACAGACCCTTTAATGTCAGTTTTATTTACTTCATGGATGGTCTGAGTGTTCTCAAATTCCACAAAGGGATAACCAACATCCTCTAAAGTTTTGTAATCGTATGTTTTATATCCAAGTTTGTTTTGGGATATTTTAAAAAGTTCATCAAAAATCGACTGATCTCTTGTCTTAATCATCATTTCACCAAGGCTTTCATTTCAGCCATAAATTTGACTTTTTGATAATTAAAAGCTGGTCTAACATAAGGCTGTGCCGACATAAAGCGAGTTCCATGTTCTACATAAGGAGCATAGTCTGCTGTCGGTCCTACAATACCAGTTAAACCAGCTTCTAAAAGATTCATGTTTATTGATCTTCGTAAGTAACCTGTATCCACTGGCGCACCTTTTTGCATTCGTTCAGTCATTTCAGCAGTATTACTTTTCACGACTTTTTGAACGTCATTAAGCGTTGCTGCTTTTTTCAGATGTCGCATCAGCTGATCGATTCCTTTATATTCAAGTTGTGCCTTCATCAAGAACCACCTCTTGCACAATTAAACTATTTCTATATGCTGGATTTCTAGCTGTTTTTTGTTGCCAAGTCTTTCCTTCAATCTCGATATAGTCAAATGTAGGGATAGAAAAAAGAGGCTGCGTCCTAATGACCTTCGCCCCTTCTTCCACACTACCAAAAATAGTCACACTTCTATCAGTGCCAATATCCGTCACGTTTGCCTCTGTTCTTGTTCTTTCTGGTTTGCCTTCAACCCACTCACCGAGATCTGGATCATATTTAGAGTCAGATGAACGTTTAACAAATATAATTTCATCTGTAAATCTCATATAAATTTAAACCTCCCTCGATTTGGCTTGTACAACTCTTCCTGATCTTTACGCTTAAATTCGTCAATCTCATTTTGATACTCTGAAAAATCCGAATCAGGAAAAGCCATAGATAAACCTTCTTGAGAATATGACTGCATACCTTCTTGACCAATTCTATTGAATCTTTTCAACGATACTTCATATACAACTGTTTCAAATTCTTTAGGAACTTCTTGCGTATTTAACAAGGTTTTCATACGCTCATTCGTTCTTCGCTCAATAACTTCAAGCTTTTCATCTAGTGTTCCTTTAAAAAGTTTTTTAATATCCTCTGCAATCGTCATATTTTTACTTCCTAACTAGCAGGTTGACCTGTCACATTGATTGAAGTAGTGAATTCTCCAGAAGTAAATGTGAATGTTGCTGATCCTTCTGCTGCAATCGTTCCATCAAAACCACCATTTTCATTTTTGGTCACTGTTGCGATAGCTCCATCACTTGAAGTTGCTGTAGTAGCTGCAACAACAGTAGCTGCATCGCTAGCATCTGCAGGCACAGCTGAAATAGTAAATGTTTTAGTATCGCCTACTTTACCGGTCCATGTCTTTTGATTTGGCACAATACCGGTAGCAGGCGTTACGCTTTTGGGGAAATCTTCCCAAATGCTTCATCTTTTACAATCATAAATCCAACATCCATTGTTGCACGCAAAGCAATCAGTTCTTGCTCAAACAAGTTAACTGGGGTTCCATCTTCATTATTTAAAGTAGACAATTGGGCTTCTTCAGAAATCTTAAATGAAATATTATATGGGATCCCATAAAACATGTAGTTGAAGTCTCCAGCGTAAAGAGTCCCTTTATCTAAAGACTTAAGGTCTACTACTGGTAATCCGTCAATTGTATTAGCAGAGCGATCATAAATAAACTCAACATTTGACCCGACTGTTTGAGCTGCAGAACGTAATTCTGTACGATTTTTTCGGTTTGAAATAAACGCATTAGGTTCGAATTCATTTTCTGCTAACTTGTCTTCTAAGGCTAGGATATTATCATAAGTCAATCCGCCTTCAACCACATTCCCCGCACTAATAACTGATTCGTCTAGTGACTGAGGAAATGGATTTTCTTTATTTAATAAGGCAGCTGCATCAAATTTTTTATAGAAAGCTTCAGCAATTTTTGGCTGCATCTCAGCAAAGAAATCTGATAATTTATAATTTAAATATTCACGAGAAACCGGAAGAATGACACCGAGTTTTTTTGCAGTCATCGTAGCTTGTATCCATTTAGGTTTAGATGTTTTAATTTTTTCACCTTCACCCACCCAATATGCGCCTGGTCCTTCTGCAAAGTATTCAAATTTCTTTTCTTTGTCAGTCATTTCTTCGTATTTTGCTAACTGCATGATCTTAGAGTTTTCCATAACTTCACTCAAAATGAGCGTATTATATTTATCAGGAATTTTTCCCTCTTTCGTTTCATATACCATAACATTATCTGGATCCCATGTTTGAGCAAACATTTGCAAGTTCATTGGTAAAAGTTGTTTCTTTTTCATTAAGTTTTCCTCCTATTTGATAATTCGATTTTTAGCAGCTAGCTTAGCCACTGTTTCTTTAGTATTTTTCGATGCTGTAAATTGTCCACCTTCATTTGGTGGTGTTTGTCTTGCGTTTTCTCTCTTAATCAAAGAAGCAAAGTTAGCGATGACTGCTACAGCTTGTTTTGTGGCATCTGCATCATCAGAAACAATCAGCCCAAGTAAATCATCATCGTGTGGTAAATTTGCATCTGTCAGCATTTTAGAAGCTTCTTTCGTCATTTCAGATAGTGCCTGTCCACGCTTTAATTCAGCGATTTCAGCTTCTTTTTGTTTCAACTCATGCTGTAGTTTTTCTTCCGCATTCATTTTTGCCAGCTTTTTAGCTTCTTCTTTTTTTGCTTCTAGTTCTTTTTCCCACGCTGCTTTTGCTTTGTTTGTCTCAGCAGCAATCATTTTCGCTACTTCATCACGAGAAAATGTTTTGCCAGTATTGTTTTCTTCTTTTGCTGTGGGCGGTGTCTCTTGTGAGCCAGCTGGTAGGTTTCCTTTTTGTCCCTCATCACCAGATCCATCATCTCCTGGTTCAGAAAAAAATTGTAAGTTCATTGGCATAAATAAACGTTTTTTCATGATTAATCCTCCACGGTTACGCCGCTACCCGATAAATTTGACCAGTTACGCCGGTCAGCCGAAAAATAGCTTTCTCTTTAACGCCTGTAAGCTGTAAGAAGGCACAATAAAAAGCCGTTAATTTGTATTAACGACTTGATATTCGTTCTATATAAGGTGCTGTACTGCATCGACAAAATGGATGCATATTAGGAGCATTACTTCCTGGCTGCATATCGGCAACATCAAAAACTTGATTATTTAACGGTATACATAGCTTGCACGCCGTTGGTTCTGCTATATAGATGTACTGGGTAATGCTTGCATCTCTATAACTTCGTTCTTGAATCCCTACCTGAACTCTAGTCGTTTCAGTCACCATCAAACGTTGAGTGTTGAACTTAGTGTTTTCTCGTCCTTCAGCTGTTAAATATTCTGCCAATTTAGATGCAAGTTGCTTGGGATTTTTCCCCATCGTTATACTTCTGACTAACAACCTATCTAATTCTGATTTCAATTCAGATTGATACATCCATAAGCGATCACTAAAAGACACGTCATCACTCAAAAAGGAGCTGTTTATTACTAGTTCTATCAGCTTTGCATATCCACTTGAAGCAATAGTTATTTCTAAAATACCGGCTTGTCTCTTCAATTCAGCTAAACCAGCTTTTGTTAATTCATTCGAAAAGTATTTATCCAATTCATTAAACAGTGAAATCAATTCAAGCCCGATATTAGCTTTTAAGAGCTCTAATCTATTTACACGCATCGTAAGATTGTATAGCTTTAATTCTTGGTTTGCTGTAGGAGAAAAATCTTTCTCTTTGACATACTTCTTTGCTTTGCGAGCGAATGCTTTGACATCCATTTCACTAGCACGCTTCATCGCTTCGCTACGTGTGATTTTCTGACCATTGGAGAAACTGTCCCACTGCGCGTCTATTTCTTTTTGTATCGCATCTTGTGCGTATTGCATGCGACTTTTAATTTCTGCCATGCGCTTTTTATCATCTTTAATTTGTTGCTTTTGCCATTCTTTTTCCCGTTTGATCCAATATTCTTGGGAGTTCATTTAATCACTCCCCTGTTTCATCTTTTTTGTTGTTAATTACTTTTTCAACATCTGAATCAAAAATGCCAATCTGCTTTTGCGTTTCTTTATTTACTCGTTTCAACTCTGCCTGTACATCTGGAACAAAAGAAGCGAGTCCTAAGATCGTCTCTTGACTGAGTTCAGCTCCAGCATCAACCAAAGATTTCAACTCTTCCAGAATGGCTTTAGGTAGATTAGGCGTAAATATTACACGTAAGCCTTTCAAATCGGAGTTATCCATTTCAGAAATACTTGATTTTAGGCTAAATAAAAGACGATAACGCCGCATAAGACCTTTTTTGAATAGCCTTTGCTTTGTTGCCGTCATTTGTTCAAATCCAAATAATTTATATTTCATTGCTTCTCCTGATTGCACTCCGGAAAAATTGTCATCAGTAAGATCAGGAACCATTGAGATTTCGTGGATATCCTTGCGCACTCTGTCTTTGTATGCTTCTACACCGTTCACATCATATTGTTTGTAAATATATCCTGCAGTCACACTTGTTTTATTACCGTTCACATCAGTTCCAGATTCAAGCAAAAGCATATTCGCTTCTTTCTGCTTGATGGCGTCCTCTGTGGATAGTCCTGCTGCTTCAATATCACCACTAATAACTAGAAGAGCATCGTTTAGATCAGTCATATAGTTGGCGGTATCAGACTGCCCTGCATCGTATAGATCAATCAAAGATAGTACATCTTCATACAAGCCCATCCGAAAACGATTAGGAGAATACTCTGTAATAGGTACCTCTTTATATTCATGCGGTTCATCTTGAGGATTCTTTAACTCAATTGCTGTTAGTGTCGTCTCATCATAAGTGATACTTTTTTCTTTTGTGTATACGATTGGTTGAATGTACTGTTTATCAGCATCCTTGCTGAATCTTGTCTTAGGATACCGTACAGCCAAAATAGGCTCTCGTTTTACTGTAGTATCATATACAACAAACGTTTCAAATACATTAGCCAAATCGACATAATCTGTATCATCTGAATCTCGATAGATAATCTCATAGGCTCTCCCATACTTATCCATATCAAGCCAGAGTTCAGCATTTAACCCATCTATGTCATTATTAGTATTAAACTCTTCGATTTCTTTTTGTTGATTTGTGTCCTCGATTTGCACTTTTATAGGATTGCCTGTGTTGTACCCAACATCAAACGTACAAAGAACTTTTCCAAAGTTATGTGCTGATCGATGATCCGCTTTTTCCTTTTCTCTACGTCTACGGTTATCCATGATATTTGTATTTCTAGCTTTGTAATAATCATCTAATACACTAAGCCGCTTTACCTGATATTCATGATGATGTTTTATCATTGCTGCTAAAGTATCTGAATCGTTTAGTAAATCTTCTGCTGAGCTAAATCTATAGTGAAGATTTGAGTCTACGCTAAACTTTACATAATTTGTGTTTACGTCGCTAGAATAATGTATATCAGATCCATGTTCAAACTCGTTTACCTTATCCATTTCTCACACTCCTTAAAACATGCGCTTAACACGTTTAATCTTTTCGTTGATATTAACTTTTGGTTTCTTAAGAAGCTCATGAGTATATATCGCATATCGAACGGAGTCTAGCACATCATCATATTCTTTTATTGGCTCGCCTTTTTTCTTGTCCCAAATGTATTGATAAATTTCATCCCGAAATTTCATCACTCTATCTTGACAGATAAACAATTTATCTTGTTTAAATCTCTTGGCGACTTCCTCAACTCCAGATAACCGTGCTTTATGAGCATTTTTAGCATTAATCTTTTCTCTTACAAATCTAGCCACATGCTCCGGTCTCGCAGAGTCACAATAAAAAGGCACTCGTAAGCCGTAACGCTCTTGAATGCCTTTTGCTACATCTACCCAATAATCAATCTCTTCAAATTGAGTAGCATGTTCTTCGATTAAATAAGCTGTTCCGTCATCCGTTTCACCTATAACTACGATTGAACCCCAGTGTTCATATCCCCAGTCAACACCACAATAAAAGTTGCTCAAAGGTGGTAAGTCTTTTGACTGGATGTAGTGCTTGCTAGCATCAAAATCACGATAAACGACACCTTCTGCAGAAACCCATAAACCTTTGATATCACGATCATAAAACATGCCGCTTGGTGTTGATTCTTTAATATTATTTCTATAGCGTTCAGATAAAAAAGTATTATCATCCAATTCAAAGTGGAACGATTGAATGTTTTTACTTGAATTGTCGATATACTCTTTCTTCAGCCAGTGTTCCGGGTTGTCAGGGTTTGTGTCAGCTAGGATTCTCGCTCCTGTTCCTGAACAACGTGAAACGATTTCAGCAAATACTTCTTGTCTAGCTAGTGATGCCTCATTGATATAAGCGCCATATGCTGTCATACCACGAATTGCACCAACACCGCCAATGTTTCCTGTATAAGCTTGTACGACCTTAACGCCAAATAACTTAAAGTTTCCATGTTTATCGAATTTAGGTTCTATGCTGTACATGTTGTATAGTTCCTGTAAGATGTTCTTTTGGATTGTTGCACTTGAAACTCCTGCTAGGATATACATTGGTTCCTTAATGTCTTCTTCATCGGCAATCTTTCGCACACGTCGCAATTCAAACAAGAACAAATCATTGTTTATTTTTGTTTTCCCAGAACGTTTTGCTCCATGTAATAAAGTAATAAACCAATCATTCTTAATGGTTTTATTTAACACGTCGATTTGCTTTGGGTTATAAATATCAACTAGTCCCATCTAATTCACCACTAATCTTTTCTAACAACTCATCAAGTTTTTCTTCGGTAGAACGCTCTGAGTTTATCTGTAATTGTTCTAATTTTGCTTGCATTAATTTTATTTCTGTTTGAGCTTTTTCTAATTGCGTTTGTGATAACAGCGATTTATACTTCAAATACAAATCCAAGGCTTTCAATTTGCTTTCTAAATCTGGTGTATATTCATATTGCATATGTTTAATAACCTTGTTTTTCTCCAAGCGGTCTATTTGCTTGCTCACGCTTATTTGTACTTCTCCTTGCCAAATATCTATCAATTCATTTAAAGCGTCCTCAGCACTTAATTTGCGCTTCTTTTCGATAGGATTTAGCCGTTCATTAATATACTGTATTATGTTAGGTTTAGTTAGGTTTTCCTTACCTATTACTCTTGCTGATCGTTTGCTATAACCTGCTTTAATGGCGGCTTGAGTAGCATTACCACCATTTTTTATATATTCATCCGCAAAAGCTTTTTGTTTTGGTGTCAAATTTACCACATTCAAGCCACCACCTTTCAATTTTATTAACAATATCTCTCAATATTTGTCTGTATGTTCTGCTCACTAAAATATCCATGGCCACAGTAACGAAGATTGTACTTATCGATCTCTTTCGGTGTAGCTTCTCTGGTCATTTCAATGATGGAGTACTTCTTTTTGATTTGGACTGACCGAACCACTCTTATTGGATCATCTGCGTTTGGTTGTGGGTACTTATTTGTTAGTGATATATACCAGTAGTTTCTCATTTGACTTTTCTCCTTCTGCGAAAAGGAATAACTTCATTGTTTTCCTTTCGTTTATATGTATCGCTCTTTATTGGTCTCCTAAACTTTCGTACTATCTCACCGTTACCATTTTGCACAGTGGTTACTTCATACTTCTGTTCTAAGTATTGTGGTCTATACATTGTTGTTACCTCCTTTGTGCAAAATAAAAAGACCACTCAAAGAGTGATCTGTAATCCTTTTTATTCAATATTGATGAAGACATAAATTATTTATTAATTTCCTTACTAATATTTGAAAAAAGCTCTTTAAATATACTAAGCATCCCGTATAATGCTGTTATTAATAAACTAAGCCATGATGAGTACAATATAGTTTCGTCGAACAAATTCAATAAATCAGAAAATACAAAAAATAACGAGATAATAGATACTAAAAAAAATATAAAAGCATCTAGCATTATTCTTTCAAGCATTTTTACATCTGTTCTTAAGCTTTTGAATAAAGGAGATTTTTCAGCCATTACAGGTATAAAGGAGACTGTAAAAAACAAAAATGCTGTTGCTAATGAAGCAAACGATAATACTGCATCAACGGACCTGTTTAAACTATCTAATTGCTGAGTAGACATTAAATCTGTATGAATAGGAAATTTCCATTGACATAAAATAAATCCAAGTACTAAGGGTACCAAATAGTCTTTATTTCTCCACAATATCATTTAAAATTCTCCTATCTATTTTTTATCATTGTCTATCCAAAGCTATAATTAATTCATTATCTTTATAAGCCATTTCTATTGAATTAACCATATTTTCCACGGTTAATTTTCCATCTCTATTTAATGGTATCTTATCATCAATATAAATCAACCGATTATTAATAAGATCAATTACTTGTTCGCGCTCGCCCGCTAGCCCTTTCAATATTAATTTATCTACATCACTTTCTTTGTTCTGTTTATTCTCAAGTAGTTCTTTACAGTATTTAACCACGTTATGAATATTTAAATTACCTGTGTATACTATTTTCTCTTTTTGCGCTTCTAATCTTTCGATTACTTTTTTATCTTTTTTAACGCTGTTTTTAGCATTAGTCAAGTTTTTAGTATCAGTGATTCTATGTATAGAAACATCTATTTCATGTATAGAATCTATCTTACTAATATTTTTCAAATCAGTATTATTAACAATGACGGATAAATCTCCACCTCTTTTTTTGGTAAGCTTATAGAAAAATTTTATTAATAAATTTTTGCTTACACCACCACGATTTCTTGGTACAATTACTACTCCGTTATTTGGATTAAACAAAATGACTGTCTCCGTTGTTGGACCTTCCTCATTTGATTCCGCGTAAACACTTCTACCATCTTGTACAGGTTGAGAAATATTATTTACAATCGCTAATTTTTGAGTATCTACTTTAGATAGACAAAAAATCCAAACCTCTCCAGTTTCACACTCTATTTTTTTTATATAACTAAACCCAACGTATAAAGAACTATTACATTTGATAAAATTTACATCTGATTGTCCGTCACCCTTTAAGCAAATATATGCTTCTTCAATTTTCTTGTTTAGAGTATTGTAATCTGTTACATTTTCACCATTTTTAAAATGTTTGTACATAAAAAAATCATAAGTTTTAGTCGTAAGTTTCACCATTTCGTTTAAACTCCTTATCAAATTATTATCTGCTATATTAATTAAATCAAAAAGAAGTCAAGAAAACAATCGCTTTCTAAAACTTCTTTTCTAGCAGATATAATCATAAGGATTATGGAAATAAGATATCACAAACGTACGTTCCCGTCAATAACAAATAATAGACAGCAACACAAAAACTATCTGTAGGAGCTGAATCCCACATCCTAGTTTATTTGTTGCTGTCTAACAAAGCTCAATTACAACGATGAGGGAGATTTCCTCCCTTACATTTTATTTTGTCGAAGTCCTGTTTCCTAATCTTTCGACACTATCATAATATCACGTTAAACCGCTCAAAAACCCTACACTATCCCTACAAAAACCCTACAAAATCAACGATACTTAACTAATACGCCTTTTTTATATGCTTCTGCAAATTCGATCAACGCGATGGATTTCAACTTCTCTACATTCTTCTCTCCGTATCCTCGTATCAATTGACCTATTTCATAATTAGAGTGCTTATTTACGTCACAGAAGCTGTAGTAGAGTATCTGACGACTAATCAGACTAAGAGACATCAAAGCCGCTAGAATCGCATCTCTCTCCGCTTCTATATCCATCATCTGAATGATAGCGTCTTCTTCCTTATTACCGTGCTTCGGCGCCTTCGGCATATCCGTAATAATCGGCGACTTAATATCTATCAAAGAGCGACCTGCCATCCGCTCCAAACGCCGAAAGTTCTTCAGCACATCTCTCGCATTACATCTTGTCTGTTTGAAATCTACCTCTCGTAACAATTGCATCAAGTCAAACCGCTCCTTTATGTGATATAATAAATGTGTTGGATTTATTGAATCAGTCGGAGCGATCCGGCTTTTTTTATTTGCCGAGTTACACTTCTCGACTTACATAGCTCACAACAGCTGCATAGTAATTTGCATAACCTCTCTTAGAAGTTGCTAAAGATATATGCTGAATCTCATTGTTTTTCGCAAAATCGTTTAATTCTTTTTCTAATTTATAGCGAGTGTCCTCTTCAAAGATTTTAAATTTCATTGTTTATAACCTCCATATCCACCAATCTCACCACTGCTAAATTCTCTTTGCTTTTAGCTGTCCATTTATCACATTCCATCGTGTTTTCAATACGAATGATTGCTGAGTGATTATAGAGATGCTCTACATATCCACGAAACGGATAGATGAACCCTTCTGCTTCGCAGCGAACCATGTCACCGATTTTGACTTTTGGTTTCTTACGTGTTTTAGGGTTCTTTGTCGGCATATCTAGCATTAAACCGCCGATACCATGACTACTAGCGTAAAATCCGTCTTTTAGTTTCATTCTTTTTCCTCCAATCGAATTGACAATGTTTTCGCAGATGGTGATTCTGCTTTTTTTAACTGCACTATATCTTTATTTGCTGATCTTTCATCAAAATACTCCTGAGCTCTCCTCTTGTTTTTTGTAAAAACTGGCTTGCTATCATTCCAGTGATGGAAATAAGCTTTCTTAAACGAACCATCTTTGTAATCGAACAGATAAAATGCTATTTTGAACATTCATTCCGCTTCCTCCAAATCACTCGACTTCACGAATACACCATCTACCATTTTCCCTGTGCGTCCTTTGATTTCGTTGTATGCTTGGTTCAGACACTCGTACAAATCCATATCATTTTGCATAGCTAAAATAATCAAGGTTACTACTACGTCTCCAATTCCGTCTCTTAAACCATGTTCATCTTTTCTAGCTAGAGAAGCGGCAACTTCCCCAATCTCTTCGATCGTTTTTAACATTTGCTTGCTGGAATCAGCTTGATCCAATCCCTTATCTTTTGCCCACTGCTCTACTTTTGTGATTAGTTCGTCCATTATTCATTCTCCTTTATATATTTAAGTTGGATAATACAACTTGTAACAAATGAAGCTAATGTTAAAATTGTGCCGATTGGTGTTAAAAAACCGCTTTTTATCGTATTAATTAATATAGCTACAAATATCGTTATATAGAATAAAAAGTGAATTGACGCTAACATTAAATTAAATATCTAGTCCTCCTCGAAATACTCATTCAGTATCTCTCTATACTTTTCTACAAATTTGAAACGATCTTGATGAAGTTTCTTGCTCCAATTTGTTTGCCGATCCAGCTCACGCATCTGATCGAACCCTTTTTGAATTTCGTTGTAATAAAATTCAATGTTTGCTGCTGCTTTCCAATGCCTGCTACTTCGCACTCCTGCTCCTGTTTCAGCCATTTCCAACTTAACTAATTCCGCTCGTTCTTTTGATTTTTTTTCTTTCTGAATCTTCATCATGATTTTCTTGAGGATGATATCACTGTATTGTGTAATGAGATCCATTATTTCTCCTCCACATACCTAAACTGTCGTCCCTTTGAATCAATCCATAAGCTCCTAGCTCTATCCCAGATGATGTTTTTGCTCAGACCAGTAATTTCAGATAACTGTTCAGCAGTACCTGTTACTAGAATTCGATCACCATGCCAGATTGCAATCTTTCTCGGTGTTCTCCGTTTGGTTTTTTCAGCCCACATTGATTTACCGAGCTTTTGAACTTCTGCAACTATTTCTTTGTCTTCTTGCCAAGATTCTGACTTAGTTAATTCAGCAATTCGTTTCATTGCTACTTTCTTATCCACATTCATTCCTCCAATCTACGAATTTCTCTTCTTAAATTCACTATGTGCAAATCGATTGCCTTTTTCGCCGTTTCATTGACCATCACTGCCTTTGTCCGTTCCAGATCGTCAATCTCACGCTGAAGGCTTCGAATACGCATTTGAATCACTTCTTCTGTTGTCATGATGGACCACCTCGTTAAAAACGCTCTTCCTTGAACGTATTCCGATATTTTTTAGCTAAAATCAACGGAACTTGATATTGATGACAAAACAACTTTGCCTTGATCTTAAAGTCTTTTGTCTGCATTCCTTTAACATCTACGACTTTGACAAGTTTGCCGTTTTTATAAAATGTGAAGTCGGGAATATACTCGATCTTGCGATACTTCTTTCCTTCTAGTTCAAATTTCGGCATCAGCTCAAATTTTTCCTGAAGTTTTACTTTCCAGCCGTTCGCTTCCGCTTGCCACAAGGCTAGATCGTAATACTCTGCTTCTGCGATAGAATCAAACTTGATACCTCGATGAACAGTCTTTTTATTACGGTATTTATTCATGCGATACTACCTTTCACTGGTTTTATGCGCTTGTCTGTTGTTTGTTGGAATTTCAGCGCATAACCTTCTGAATTCTTAAATATCCTAGAAACAATTCTTTCACCGTAGGCTTCTCTTAGTTCAGGACCAGATAAGTTTGTTGTGATAATCGTTGCCTTGTTCTGTCTTGCTTCCAAGAGCGTGTTTAACGTGTTGTTTGTAAACTGCCTACTATTTGATACCCCGCTACCTAATTCAGCTCCAATATCGTCAAAAACCACCAAATCAGTTGTTTTGATATCGGCTATAAGCGATCCTTCAATTTCTTTTCTCAGTTCAGCATTGTTATAAGAGAACTTTATTTGCTCTAATAACTCTTGATAGCTTATAAAAAGTATTTTCTTGTCATAATTTGAGCGCTCAAGTATTTCCCAAGCTGTCGCCATTGACAAGTGGCTTTTCCCGCTTCCTGATTTCCCTGATAGAATGAAATGTGCAGGATGGTTCAGTAGGACATCATTTACATAGCTTTTAGCTCTTTCTAAAGCAATTTTCGTTTCTTGGTCTACTACGTGATAATTCTCCATTTTGCATTTAAACAAAGTTTTATCTGTTAATACCGAACCATTTTGAAAAAAACTCAACGCTCGTGCTTTTAAGCTGTCGTTATATATCCGTTCGGTCTGTATATCCTCTTTCACACGTAACGCTTTATAACCACAACTCATGCATGTTGGTTTACAACGTTCTGACCCGTCCTTATTTTTCCCTCGCCAACTATACAAAGGTTCGCTGCACTCTGGGCATTTTCCACTTTGTACTAAAACTCTTCTTATTAGCTTTTCCATAGTACTTGCTAGGCTTTCCATCAGTTGTATCTCCTTTGTTAAATTGGCAAGTCGTCATATTCACTAGGATTGCTGTACTGTAATTTTTGACTTTGCTTTTTATGATTATTTTTATCTGCTTTGATTTCGAATTTGAGCTTCTCAAATTTTTCTCTCAATTTCTTAGCACTTCTAATATTTCCAAACCAAAATTCATTTGTAGGTAGCCAATTGATCACATACTCAATCGCTTCTATAGATGCTTTGTCTCTTTCTTCCATCAACCTGATTGTGTCTGCCCATTTTTCGATATCTACTTTGTTCATTTCTTTTGGAAAATCTTCAGTTAAATTACTTTGCAATTTTTTAGCAAGGCGTAAGTGTTCGTCAGAATACTTACCTTTCTTTTCTTCTTTATCTATATCTATATCTTTCTCTATCTCTATCTCTAACTCTGGTGTAGTTTTGTCTGGACATTTGTCCGACACTTGTCCTCCAGTTATTAAATTCCGTTTTGCCTCTTCTATTTTCTTTCTGTATTCTCTTTTTCTATCTGCTTCAGTTGAGGATTTTCCAATGAAACTTTGTATATCAGACATATAAATTGCTCCGTTATCTAATACGTCAATAAGTTGCAAATCACGGAAAATTTGTACCGCTTTTTCTACGACTCCTACAGAATGTCTTGTAATAGTTGCGAGCATTGTAGAGTTAAATGGAATCCTGTCATTAAACATCAACTTACCTTCGTGTTTTAGACTTCTTAAATAAAGTTTGAGAAGAATATTAGAATAAATATAGCCATCTGGCATACTTTCTAAGAGAACCATCTCGTCACTATCGAAAAAATTCTCTTTTAGTTTTAAATAGTAGTAGCGTTTGTTGTCAGACAATATTTTTTACCCTCCTATTCTAAGTTTCTTAATTGTTTCCTGGTTTAACTTAATCCCTTTGATTTGATATTTATTTTTGAAATTGATCACACCTATCTTGTGTTTCTCCGTGTGATGAATCCTGCAGAGTGCTGCAAATGTGTACTCTGAATGATCAACTTCTTTGCGCTTCCGTCTTCCCAGCGCTTTGTCAAAGTGATCAATATCAGCTCCTGTTTTGCCACAGATACAGCAGACTCTTTTTGTGATGCATTTGTAGAAGTAATATTCTGGATTCGCTGGTAAAATCTCATAGCCTTCTTTGAAAGGAATATGATGTTCAAAGATGAAATCTAAGATGATATTTGCTAAGACATTAGCATCACTCACAGTTGTATTCGATTCGTCTTTGAGGCTTATTTTGCGCCCTGTGACACCTTCAAAACGGAAGTAGAAGAATTCCTTCCAGAAGTCCGTTGGCATGCCTGTATCGATGAAAATATCGTCTATGAGTGCATAGATGAAGTTTCGTTGCTGTACGGTGAACCGACGTGGATCAATAAAACGAATTTCAATGATTCGATCGCCATCATAGCCGTCATACATCGTTTTCAGCCGTTCGATATTTACTTCTTCGTTGATTGTTGCACCAATTTCGTTACCTTTAAATTTCTTTAGTACCGCCGAGTATGAATCTATTAGTGGTTTAAACACTCATATCACTTCTTATCCAATTCTTTTCTCTTAGCTGCTATTGCTCGCTCCATCAAGGCGCATTGCTCATAGCTTAACTGTTCAATAGTTTCAACGTTATCAGCTAAGAGCCCTAATTTATCTGTCTGCTCATTAACATATTCGATTAAGGTTTTGGTCATATCTTTACCCATCTGCTCATTGAAAGCTTCTAGAATCGTCTCTAGCATGTTTAATTTCTTTGTATCGATTCTAGGTGGTGTTGGAATATCTTCCCCTTGAAATACATATAATCCCAGTCCGTGTAGAGCCAATGCTTTCACAAAGCATCGCTTCAATGAGTTATTGATTTGCATAGCATTTGGTTTAACAACTGGTTGGTTTCGATAATCTAAAACAGGAAATAACTCGGTTTCCGTGTGTCCTTTAACCGTTACTGAGACAGATACATAAGTCCCTGTTTCGTCCATAAGAAAAGGTTTGTATTCCTCAACAAGAAAGTCTTGATGAGTTCCAGAAACAACTCTGTAGTGTTTATACTCATTAATAGTTACCGTTGCCTGTGGATCATTCTTTTTCATAATCTCCCATGCGTGAGCCCAAGATAAATAATCAAAATTTCCTTTTTTCTTGAGAATTTTATTTAACTTGCGACTAAAAAGTTTTTCAAAAGTCGATGTCCCTTTGCTTTCACTCATCAAATTCTGCCTCCATTTCAGCAATGTATTTCTTACCTGGTCCGTAATAAGAGATATCAATCAAGTTATCTCTGTCGTACTCTTCTAATGCGTCAATCAAGCCATCTTCGATGACATAAATATATTCAGGTTTATTTGAATGTTTTAATAGATGAATAAGGTAAACATGATCCCAAATACTTACAAAATTGCCCAAATCGTCTTGATCGTACGCTAGCTCTTCATTCGTCAAAAGATTTCGTCTGATTTTTCGATTATTTGTTTCCTTGATATTCGACTTGCCCCATTCAGAATCAGTCAAATATTGATCTAAAGTGGAAAGTTCTTTATTCATATGCTAAAATTCTCCTTAGATATATTTTGTTTTGTGACTCTATGCTTGCCGGCTGAGTCACTTTTTTATTTGTTGCCATGCTTTTTGCTTATCAATATGTTGTTGGCTTAGGATGCTTGGTTTATTGTGTCTCCACCAGCGATTAGCAATTACCGTCCCTATTCTTAGCGCTTCAGCTCTATTCATTTTCATCACCGAAAAGTCTTTGTTGTCTGTTCAGTTGATCAATTTCCATGCGGATCGCAGTTTCTGGTAACCACATTTCAATAAATGAAACAGCATCATCGAATCTCTTACGAGGTAACTCGCCATATCTTGGGATTGAAAAGGTACGTTTAAATTCAGACCAAAATTTTGAGAATACTTTTTTGCTGATTTCTTCATAAGCTCGGCTTTCTTTACCTCCTAAAACTTCCATAACTTTCATATTTCCTTTTTGCTTAATTTCAAACTCTTGTTGTCCGCTAATTCGCATAGTATCTTTAAGCATGGAGACATCTTTTTTAACATCTTTCATTTCTTCTAGTTGGTAGATCATCATATCTTCAATTGTTTGAGGAACAGTATTCTTGCGAATAACATCTTTCATTTCGTTGAATGCTTCAATGTATTTTTGTTTGAAGTAAATAGCTTTCTTTCCTGTAAAACCCATAGCCAACAAGAAAAAACCATCTCTACTAATGAAGAAAACTCGTCGATTTCTGCCGTATGAATCTGGTTCATTACCTTCCACAAACATCTGCTCAAAATTGAGCACATCTTCTTTTAACTTTTCAATATCTCTCAAAACATTTTTGTGTTCTTTTTCAAAACTATCTGCGACTTGCAAACTCGTAGTCATAGCTTCTTTATTTTTCAAAATTACTAATTCTTGCATTATTTCTTCTCTCCTCTTTGATATAATGTAGATAAAAAATGGTGGTGGTATAAATTGAGTCTTATTGACTTTATTAAACAATTTGGCTGGAATAACATTGTTAAAACCATTAAAGATTTTATTTTGCCTATTACGTCTCTAGTATTTTCAACATTTGCTTTTTATATCTCCTATACAGATAGAAAAAACAAAAAATTTAATTTAAAATTGGATTTCTTCGCTGAATGCGAAGAATGGTTGATAGATAGAGAAAGTGATTCCAAACCAGATGTTTACCATCAAAATAAATTCAGGATTATAGATTCTGTATTGTTAACAAATAACAGTTCTTTACCTGTTACAATTATTGAGTTTTCGATTTCTGGAATTCCTGATCCTTTAAACGCTTTTACGATGATTGGTGATAATTATTCTGTAACGGTAAAATCAATGTATGACGAACTTCCACATGGTATACGTGCGTATTCTGGTAAATCTTTAAAAAAAGGTACTGATCTATCAAAATTTCCTCCGTTGTCATTACCTATTACCATTCCACCGTATGAGTCAAAAATTACTACGTTGGTTTTTAGATACGATGAATCTTTAGTCGAAAAAAACATTACAATAAATGTTCTTACAAGTAGAGGTACTGCTAAATTCAATAGATTTGTTTCTTCATCTCAAATTTCACAGCTTGATACTGACTATGCCCCTCCGCAACTAGATGAATTTGATTAGGAAATTCTCCAGTTTCTTTTACAAATTCTTTGATGAGATCATTAAAATTTTCTTTCAATTGTTTTTCGTTTATAGTCATTAAACTTTTTTTCATTAGTCAGTCCCTCCCGACTGGCTTTTTTGTTTTGTACTCAGCTTCATCAAGCCCCATAAAAATCCAAACCATGTACACAATCGTTCCTATCAACGCTTGTCTGCTTCCCCAAAGTCCTAAAGCGTAGATGATTAGCGGTGCGCTGAATACTAATGCTCTGTTAAATTTTCCCATCCGCTTACCTCCTTAAACTTTATATTTCGACATGAATTCATCGATATCTTTGATGTCGTATTTCGGACGGCTATTTTCACCGAAGATGATTACTTTCAACCCTTTTTTTACCCATTCGTTAATAGTTCCTGCTGACGTTCCTGTATAATGAACTGCTTCTTTTTGAGTCAGATAGCGTTTAGGCACATATCCTACAAGTAATGAATCTAGCTCGCTTTTGTTGATTAGTTCCTGGTTCATGTTGCTTCCTCCCTATCGAATTCCTAGAATATCTTTTACAGTTTCGATATGCTGTTGTGCTTTCTTTCCATCACGATTGCCGTTTAGAATATCTGATAAATAAGCTCCTGAAATACCAACAAGCGCAGCTAGTTCTTTGAAAGTCATTCTTCTTTTTCTCATCTCCGCTCGAATTTTTAAGTCTAAATTCTCAGACATAAAAATAGCTCCTTTCTAAACAAATAATTTGTAAGCTAAAAAATTAGCTAAATCGTTGACACTTATTAGCTTTTAAGCTATTATGAATACATAGTTAAATAAGACTTATAAAAAGCCTCTAAAATAACATTTCTAAGTTTGCCGACCGAGAGAATGTTTTAAATTAGTAGAGATTTTTGTTGCTCTTATTTAGCTAACAATTTAGCTTACGAATTAAATATACTAGCTTAAAAGCTAATTGTCAACTAAAAATATAACTTTTAAGCTATTTATTTTCTTTTCAGCTTTGAAAGGTTGATAATAATGAGTTTAGTTACTAAGATTAAAGAATTAGCAGACGAAAAGCATGTGACTATAGCAGAAGTAGAAAGACAGGTGGGCATCTCTAATGGACAAATAAGAAGATGGGATAAAGCTTCGCCGAAATCTGAGAACTTAAAGAAAGTTGCTGATTATTTTGGTGTCACAACTGATTATTTATTGGGAAATAATAATGTTCCCAAATGGGCTACAAAAGAGGAAGTGGTTGAACTTGATAAACTACTAGACTCAAATGTTAATATGTCTTATGGTGGGGAAACATTGACACCTGAACAAATACAGCGCGTAAAAGATATCCTTATAGCGACTTTCTGGGATATTGTGAAAGAAGACAAAGAAAAAGGCAAAAAGATGTGAGTTTATGGAGATGGATACGATTAATTTAGTCGAGGAGTTGAAGCGTAAATACCAGTCCGCTAATCCTTTTTATATTTGTGAAAAGATGGGCATTAAAATTCAATACGTTCCTTTTATCGAAAATCCCAAAGGACAGTTTCAAGAAATTAGAAGTCGTGCAATAATCTTCTTAAATGATGAACTGCGAGACTCTGAGGAAAGATTCTACATTTGCGCTCACGAATTAGGTCACGCTATTTTTCATCGTGGCTTATCCAGTTACTATGTATCAACAAGAACATCTAGAAGCAAATCTGAAAGCGAAGCTAATTGCTTTGCTGCTAATCTCATTGTTTCTCTTTATAAAGAAGATAATGATCAATATCCTAAAAAAATCGATGAATTAAAGAATCTTTACGGACTTCCAGAAAGCGCTTATCGTTTTCTTATATAAAAAAGCTCGTGTTAGCACACATATTACAACGAGAAAGAGGAATTATAAAATGAAAAAAGTTAGCGTTATGTTGTTGTTAAGTACTGCTCTGCTACTTTCAGCTTGTTCAAATAATAAAAAAGCTGAATCAACAGATGCCACTTCTAACCAAGAAACAAAAATAAGTAAAACAAAAGAAACAACTGAAACCAGTTCATCTACTAGCAAATCTACATCTAAAACAGATTCTAGTTCAACAGTTACAAGCTCCAACCAAGTTACGGCGGAACCTAGCCCAACAGTTATAAGCTCCAGTCAGAGTACAATCCAAACCGCACCTCAAGAAGAAACATATGAACAGATGAAACAACGCACTTTACAGTCAACTCCAGCTGATCGTGCAAATTGGTCCAACAAAGAGTGGGAAGCTTTCGGCGTGGCCCTTTATGAAAATGGATTGACTACAGATGATGCTGGCAATATTATCAGTCAAGATCAGAAAGAACAACAAGCAGCATCTCAACAAAATCCAGAAGACCAACAAACAAGCGCTCAGCAAGACGCTGACACTTTATCACTTACTGATTTTGTTAACAAATACGGGATGTCGCCTGTTGCATGGAAAGTACAGAATGGAATGTCTGAAGAAGAAGCATTGCGTACAACACAGCAAAAGACTTCCGGTGAAGTTCAATTAGGATTTTCTAAATACGGAATTCAATAATACATTTTTATGCCCTACTATTTTGCCTATAATCTCTAAAAAAGTTATAAAGAAAAAAGCCCGTGCTGCAACACGGACTCATACCTCATTTCTGAGATCACAAATATATTATACCAGAAAAGAGGGAAACGAAATGAAAAAGTCTATTTTATGCGTTGGGGTTTTAGGTTTGAGTTTAGCTGTTTTAGGGGCTTGCTCGTCTAATGATGGTGGCAATAAAACCGCTGAGGAATCAACTACAACAATTTCAAGCTCTACCACTACGGAAATCCAAGCATCGACTCAACAAACATCCGAAAGAGATGTGATTGAAATGTCGTTTAAAGACAAAACGTTGACTGGACCTGGTTACAAACTCACTATCGATAAGACGCAGGTCGGAAAAGACAATTCTTCCGGAGAAGACGGATTGATTATTTGGTACACGCTAGACAATCAGACAGAAGCAAATATGGTGCCTAGTGATATGTTTTCAATGCTCACTTTTAGCCAGCAAGATGATACGTCCGAATATGATCTAACATCTAGTGTAGGTACTTTTGACGTGTCTGAGGCGCTCTATCCTATGTACAACGAAGACGGAAGCCCACTCGAAGATGACGCTGCTTATGATGAAGCTGTAACTAATCAAAATAACTTTTTGGATGAAGTAGACGCTAAATCTGACGCTGAACTGTTGCCGGGTAAAAGTGTACAATGCGTCACGGGAGTCGTTTTAAATAATACTCAAGGCGAAGTAAAAATTAAGCTTGGAGAAGACTTCCCCGCAAGCGAAAATCAAGAACTGATAGTTAGTCTAAATTAACAAAAAACACGCCCCACCGACCAAAGCGAGAGCGTATTCTAAGAAAAAAACAAACCTACACAATAGGCTTATTTATAGTGTCTATTGTATCAAAGAAAGAGAGTTGATTCAATTGGCTACATTTGAACAGTATAAGAAAAAGAACGGCGAAAAAGCGTGGAAGTTCCAAGCTTATTTAGGAATCAATCCAGAAACAGGAAAGTCTGTTAAAACTACTCGTCGAAATTTTAAAACTCAACGTGAAGCAAAATTAACGCTCGCAAGATTGCAAAGTGAATATGAAAGCAATTTATTAAAAAAAGAAAAGCCAAAAACCTATAGAGACGTATATGATTTATGGATGACTGAATACAAAAGAACAGTACGAGGATCTACATTGTTAAAAACAGAAAGAATTTTTAATAATCATGTGTTAGAAGAACTCGGAGACATATATATTTCTGAAATCACCCCTATCAAAATTCAAGAACTAATGGATAAATGGGCAAATAAATATGATACAGCTTCTAAAATGATGAATTACACAGGACTAGTTTTTAAATACGCCGTTCGATTTGGAATGATTGAGTCCAATCCAACAGATTCTATCCGTAAACCCAAAAGAAGGAAAAAAACTACTACTGAAGAACCGTTTTATGATAAGAAGCAATTAAAATTATTTCTCGACGTGCTATATGAGCAACCGAATATCAAAGTTCAGGCTTTTTTTAGATTACTTGCCATGACTGGTATGAGAAAACAAGAAGCAGGTGCTCTCGAGTGGAAAGATATAGATTTTAAAGCCAAGACAGTCAATATTTGTAAAGCTGTTACCAGAACAGCGAAAGGACTAGAAATTGACACAACTAAAACGGTTGGATCGAGCAGGATTATTTCAATTGATCAAAGCACTTTAGACAAGTTATCTGAATGGAAAGAAGTAGCACTTCCCCCATCTGATGATTGGTTGATTTTCGGTCAAACTAATGCTAAAAATCCACACGATATAATGAGCCTTGATACTTCACGAAAATGGCTTTTAAACATCCAAGATCAAATGGATAAAAAACAAAAGAAAAAACTTCCTAGAATCACCGTACATGGCTTCAGACATACTCAAGCTAGCTTATTAATAGAAATGGGCGCCTCGCTAAAAGAGGTGCAATTTCGTTTAGGTCATGAGGACATCCAAACTACTATGAATACCTATGCTCATGTATCTAAACTTGCCAAAGAACAATTAGCAGATAAATTCAATCAATTTATAGATTTCTAGCTATGTGGCATTCAAAATGGCATTCAATTAAATTTAAGTATTGATATAATAGCATTTAAGCAACTCCCGCCGTCTCCATATATGTATGGTTGAGACTAATAGATACTGTAAAAAACGTTGATAAATCAACGTTTTTTTATTTTGGCTTAAAAAAAATTTGAATTTTTTGCTTTTTATTTAACAATTAGAATTTCGCGTATATTGTCACACTTAGTTTTTCTTTGTCAACAGTCTTTCCTTCAATAATTTTCTTTATAGATTTATCCGTTTTAACTTTATTAGTTCCTATAAAAAAATACCAATCAGAAATTACCATAAATAATGAGTATCTATCAAGAAAACATTAGAAATAACCAGTAAAATGAACGGCCAATTGTACTTTTACTGGTCATTTATAGAATTTTTTTAAGGAGATAGAATATTATTAATACGTGACACTTCCATTTATGTCAAATGTTTTGGTCCGCTCATTACTTTCAAATCGAAGAAAATACGTGCCAGAAGTTAATGAACTTGTGAAAGTACCGTTGCTAGTTCCAGAAAAATTCCTAGAAGAAACTATAGTTGAGCCTATCAGATTCTGCCGTGCAATAGCAACATTCAACACAGTAGATGCTCCAGCACTCCGTCTAGTTAGATTATGCCTAACAGTATACGAACGTGTAGTTGAAGTAGACCACTGTTGACAGATCTCCATGACCAAATACCAGTCCCACTATATGTCATAGCGGTAGCAGCGTTTACAACTGTTGCAGAAAAAAAACTTAGTATTAAAAATGCGAGCGATAGTTTTTTTCATATATTTTTCATAGTATAGCTCCTTTATGTTTTTTTGTTATAATAATAGAAACAAATTTGAAAGGAGAATTCTACTATTAATAGCATAAAAATTAAAATAAAATTGTTATTTTTAAATGTTTCATTACTATGTTTATCGTTTTTGTTTTCCAGATGGTTTTACATGAAATATCTTTATTTTTACTCACTCTCTATTTTTCCTCCTAGTGGAGATGTTGATTTTTGGATTCCATTTATCCAAATAATAATTATTACTTTTTTTCTCTATATTTTTTTACTAAGTTTTTTTACAAAGAAAATTTATAAGGAAGTAATCATTGGATTTTATGTTCTTTATTTTTTAGTATTAATTTATCTGCTCTTTTTAAAAAACATTGGAATAAGAGGACTAGAATCCAATCCTTTATCATTTCTTTCTGATTTTATCAATGGGGATGCGATAATCGTGATGCTGAATATAATCATGTTTATACCATTAGGCTGGATACTATCATTAAATAAAAAACATCTAGGCATAGTGGTTTTGGGTATCTGGTTAATTGAAATAGCACAATATGTTTTTCATTTAGGAATATTTGATGTAGGGGATATTATTGCAAATGCTGCTGGTTTCGTTGTGGGCACTATAATAATGGAATCTTTATTCAATAAATTTTCATTTGAAATTACGTCTTTTAGTTTAAATAAAAAAATAAGATAAAAATAGAAACATATACTGGAAGCTAGAACAAGTACTTGAGGATATGGCAAAAACTTTTTTAATGATTATGTTTGTTATTTAAAAATAATGTCTACAATTAAATAAAGTGAAATTAGAGAAGCTATAATCATTATACTTTATTTGTTATTAAATTTTGGCAACTAAAAGGACTTTAGAGATACCTTGTATATAATCTAAAAGAAGCGAAGGAGAATTTCTGACAGTGAAGCAAACGAAACTAGTTTTTATATACTGAACTAGATTCAGGTTGCATAGAGAATCAATTAAAGAAAATTTACAATTATTGTGCCACTTAAAAAGAAAAGAGACATATAAAAAACAACGCCAACTAAATAAAGTGCCTTCAAAAGCTTGGACTCCTCGCTTTTGAAGGCACTTTATTTAAAATCTTTATGAAACTAAAGTATGTTCATATTTATTGCTGTAATTATATAGACATTCTGTCGTTTCCAACTCATAAACGTGAGTGTATTTTGCCACTACTTTTCCGCATTTTTCTAATATTTCATTGCGATCGACGTCATGATATTCGTCTACGCAGATCACAACACAATTTTCTAATTTACTGATTACTTCTCCAACCACTTTTTGTTTCAAGCCAATAGGTTGGCAAATATATTTTTTTCCTAAAATGATAGTTTCGTTATTCATATTTCATCCATCCTTAATGTGTTTTTCATTATTTAAAATGATAATACCATTAAAATATGATTATGAAAACCAATAACACTTGTGATTTTATAAAAAAATAAAAAAACCGAAAAACAGATATGTCCACTGTCTTCCCGGCTCTTTTTATTTTTGATTTCTCTTCTTTTTTGTTTCAATAGTCAATTTTAGTTATTAATAAATGAAAAAGCATTTATATTAAAATTTGCTAATAAAAGATCTACATATTTTTCTAGAAATGCTTGATCGATTTCATCATACCCTTTCGTTACTCCGCAATCGATATCTAAAACACCGATTAAATGACCTTCTTTTACCATTGGTACAACGATTTCTGATTGTGCGGCTGAATCACAGGAAATATAATTTTCATGTTTTTTGACATCGTCAACGATCAATGTCGCTTGTTTTTCAGCTGACTCTCCACAAACTCCTTTTCCCATCTTGATACGTGTGCAGGAAACTCGCCCTTGGAACGGTCCTAAAATCAATTCATTGCCATCAAATAAATAGTATCCTGCAAAGACGGTCTCAGGTAATGTTTCATTCAACAATGCAGATGAATTTGCTAAATTTGCTAACCAGTTATCTTCTGCTTCTAATAATCCTTGTTGCTGTAATAATAGAATTTCGTATGCATCTTTTTTCTGTTTTTCTGTCCACATGATAAAAACCGCTCCTTTTTAATCTATGGAAAAGATTATAGCTCAGTTTTTTGGTAAACGCTAGGTTTGCTTCTCAAAAAAGCGAGATACGTTAGGTTGTTTACCTTAAACGCATCTCGCTGTCTTTTTTATTCTGCTTGTTGGATTTCTGCTGCTAAATCAGCATAATCAATCGTTTCGTGAACAAAAGTCGGATCATCAACTGGAAAGTGCTGTACAAGGGACGAGATGCGGCTAATCTCAACTTTTCCTTCAGTTACTTCAAAATCCATTACATGTCCGCCAAATGTATGTGTATCATCGATAAAATGCAGATGAAATCCCGCTGCAGCAACTCCTTGGAATAATTCAGGCGTAAAGAACCCGACTAATGTTCCATGAATGTTGCTTTGTTGGAATTCTGGTTGAGACTCTGAAATTTTTGCTAGTCTTCGATAAGGTTTTTCTTGTTTCGGCATGATACGGATATGCATGTTTTTGAATAATCCAGTTATCTTCACTGCTAAAAATAGATTTTCCCCATCTTCTTTTACTAAGATGTCTTTTTTCAATTGTTCTCCATCTGCAGATTCTGAAACAGAAAAACTAGTATCTGGCGTAAAATCTGTAATTGCTGCATAGGGGGTAAGTTCACTTCCATCTAATTGGACAACTGAGCCATCTGATCTTCCTTGATAAGCTACGCCATCTAAAAAGATAACTTCACCATCAAGTCCATGCAATGTTCCCAATCCCAGAGTTCCTTTTTCCAATATATGAGCAATCGTTTCTGTTCCATCCATCAAGCCGGCCATCAAAGCTCCTAATGTCCCGTGCTGGTATAAGATTTTTTCAGTCATGTCGACACTTCCTTAATAGAATTGATCTGGTAAGATTGTTTCTCCCAATTTCTCATTATCACGGTAATCGATTGGAATATCAATAATTACGGGTCCTTCTGTCGCAAATCCTTCTTCTAAAGCTTTTTCTAATTCCTCTACACTTGTAGCTCG
>OLPP01000211.1_pt1 | contig 64578 bp, 44 predicted proteins | sample 1643151 | NCBI WGS metagenome assembly OLPP01 (sample SAMEA3136679, study PRJEB25190) | human gut metagenome | biome: human gut; feature: human-associated habitat; material: faeces | place: Austria | collected 2013 | reverse complement strand
TTCCTGACAGGCAATCCTGCTCGACGCTGTGCCGTCAGCCTTCCGGCTGCGCTCGCTCCGTAGTGGTCGTGGCGGTTTATCCTTCGCTTGGCAGCTATTCAGTTGTAGGTTTTCCTTTCAGGCGGCTTTTGATTTTGCCCTCCATATATAAGGGAATGAGAGAGGTCAAAAGTAAACCCGAAATTCAGTTTTTTGAAACTCCCTTCACTAAGTAAGGAGCGGTAAGGTATGTTTTTACGGGTAGCACTCAACATTTTGTAGACTTGTACAAAACCGGCTCTTGGTTTTGTGCAGTACGACGAGTCGAAAAATTGTCCCCTCACTTGTTACCACTGGGAGAAGGTAAAATCGAACCCTAATCAGGAAACTTTTTTATATTTGTTGTTTTGCACAAATCAAGTGATCTGTTTTTGTGCGATATTCAGTTTTAAAAAATCTCCTTCACTATTACCCACTGGGAAGCGGATTGTGTTACCCCATTTTGAGAAAAAATATTTTCTTCTTTTGTTCTATCGGGATATAGATGTATTCGTTAATAAATTATCCCCTCACCCTTAATGCAAAAAAATCAGGGAAAATATGACCATACGTGAAAAATGTCTTTCAAAAAATTTTATCTCTTCACCTATACCCAATGGGAGAGGTCGATTTTTAAGTCTGTTTCAAAAATTTTTGCAAAAAAATACACCTGCCATAACTGGCAAGCGTAATCTGAATGGATAATAAAATTCAATGAAATAGGATTATTGTTCCTGCATTTATATTGCGTATCTATAATTTACGTGATAGAATGAATATAAATAGCTTATTTAGTGAAAGGGGCTTCCTATGGAATATACATATACGTCCAATATAGAAGAAGAATTCTGGATTTTAGCGAATCAACTTGACGAGAATGATGAATGTGAATCTGTAATTGATTTCCTAAACAGCAAAGATAGCTTTCAACCTTTTGGCGCAAGGCTTGCAGCGTTTATTTCACAAAAGCTCTCTTTACCTTCAACTGATAGAAAAACAATCATTGCAGCTTTATCGGAACAATGTAAAAAGAATGGTGTTCCCTTATCTGAAATAGCCTCAGATGGTACCTTGCGCAATTGGCTTGAAAAGGACAAGCGTCCAAAAAAAGGCATTGCTTCACGTCACTCTATGTTTGCATTAGCGTTTGCTCTTAATCTCTTTGTTGATGAAACAAAGGACTTGTTCCATAAGATATATCTGGACAGAGCCTTCAATTATCGTGATGAAAAAGAAGTCATTTATTTTTTCTGTCTAAAAAACAATAAATCGTGGACTGATGCAGCAAGGTTGATTGCAAATGTAGACGGTTTATCAAAAGACTATTCCGATCATACACAGTACACACAGGCAATATCAAGTAGCGTTGACAGCTTTCAGGCGGAACAGGATTTGCTTGACTACATATGTCAGAACGGTCATAACTTTGAAAAAAACAGCGTGACTGCAAGCAAAATGTTTAACTTTTATCTTTCAAAATCAAAGTGTTTTGCCGAAGAGGAAATCCAAGAAATTCGTAATAATGAGGATACTTTTAATGATGATGGAAAAAAGATTTATTCCTATAAAGGCAAATGGATTGACAATATGTCAAACAACACTCTATATGAAATAATAACAGGATTGAACATCACAGGAAAGAATGGAACCAAAACAGTTTTCAATAATTCCACTCTCCCAAAAGAGATTAAAAACCGGTTCCCTGAAGCAAAGACATTTGGTGAAAAGGATTTAACTTCGGAGGAATATCGTAAGGCGATTATCCTTTTGTTTTCCTACAGTTTTTGGTATCAGATTCAACGAGAAGAAATTGACGGCGGAATTGACGATTACACTGATGATTTGAACGCCATTCTTGATGATTGTAACTATTCCAACTTATATTATGGCAATCCATTTGATTGGATGTTTCTGTTTTGTGCTCAGTCGAAGCAACCTTTAGAATTATTCAGGGAATTATTGGCAGAAGTACTTGAATAGAGTTTCAACGAAAGTTACAGATTCGTTTTTATATTTGTTATCATAGATTCGGGTTGATGTTTCAGCCCTGAAAGGAGGAAACAAATGGAACAGCGAAATCCATTATCACAAGGAACACAAGTTAATCGATTTGTGATTGACCGTGTGATAGGTTATGGTGCGAGCTGTCTGGTATATGAAGCGCATTACCTTGGCAGCGGAAATCACCGCAAGGAAATCATTTTGAAGGAATGCTATCCGTACAATTCCAGTACAACACGAATCGGAAGCAAAATTGTATGGAGCAGTTCAGAGGAACAGGAGAAGGCGTTCTGGCGCTTCAACAACGCTTATGAAATCGCAGCTAAAATCCAAAACGAAGCAGGAGCGCAATCGGTATCGGTTTATTCACTCGACAAGTTTGAAGAAAATGGCACACAGTACGTTGCTACAATTCCCAACGGTACGAGCTATGACAAAAACGAATCCAAGGACATTACAGATATTATCCGTACAGCTTTGGCTTTAACTAACGCTATCGGATTTTATCACAAAGCAGGGTATCTGCATTTGGATATCAAGCCGTCAAACTTTATTGCCACCGAGGATCAGACGGGCAAGGGTAAAAACATCGTCCTGTTTGATGTCGATACCGTTGTATCACAGAATGATATTCAGGAAGGCAATCTTCGCAGCGTGTCTTACTCAAAGGAATGTGCGGCACCTGAACAGAAAATGCAGCAGATCAAAAAGCTGTGTCCGGCAACAGATTTATTCGCTGTCGGAGCAGTGCTATTTGAGCGAATTATGAACAGACCGGCTGACAGCTCAGATTCTACGCTGTTTGCAGAATGGGAATTTGACAGCCGCTTTGAGGCTAAAAAGGTCAATCCCAAAGCCAAAAGATTACTGACAGAGATTTTTCACAAAACGCTTGCGGCAAATGTAAAAAGACGTTATCAGTCAGCGGAGGAATTAGCAAATGCGTTAGATGAGTTGCTTTCGGTTGTAACTAACGGAAAATCATATTTAGTTTCAAATATTAGCAACACAGTTGATGTTATCGGTCGTAGAAATGACATTGATCTTATTTCAAAGGAATTCTTATCGGGCAAAAGATTTGTGTTTTTGCACGGCGTTGGCGGAATAGGAAAAAGCACGTTAGCTGTTGCTTATGCTAATGAGTATAAAAAGAATTATGATGCTGTTCTGTTCCTACGTTATCGTGATTCTTTAGTAGCACTGTTAGATACAATCGAGATTCATAACTATGAAGCAGCAAGTCACGAAGAAAAAAGAAAAGTATTACGAGGTTTACTGGATCAAAATGTGCTTATCATCATAGATAACTTTGACGTACACACTGATCAAGATGAATATCTATATGATTTATTGCAGTATCATACAAATATCATTTTTACGACACGAACTGATTTTAGCGACACACTTAACGGCGATGCAACGCAAATCGAGGTTAATGCTCTCGGTCAGTCGTTCCTTTTTGAGTTGTTTTCTCATATTAGCAAAACCGATATTACAGATGAAAACGAAAAAGCCTTAAAAGAGATGTTCCGTTTAGTGGGTAATAATACATATGCTGTAGAATTGCTTGCACGGCAAATCACTGCTTCAGACTGCACTATAGAAACACTTGCTAAAAAAGTTGCAGACGGGCTTTACGGGCTAAATGGTTTAGAAAGAATCAGAAGCAATAAAGACGGACGAATCATAAAGAAAACTGTACCGGATATTATTCGTTCACTATATAATATGGCGAACCTCAATGAGAATCAAAAGCAGGTTTTGCGCAATCTTTACTTGCTTAGATTTCTTAATATTGACAAGCAAACATATCTTGAGTTTTGTTGGCCGCGTCCGTACAATATGGATATTGTAAATGATTTGGTGGAGATTGGTTGGGTTCAGAAAAACAACCGATACTATTATTTGCACCCTCTCGTCGAAGAACTGGTTAACAACGAACTAAAGCCCTGCGAAGAAAACTGTTGGCAAGTTTTCTCAGTTATGCGAGATAGAATGAGTCGTTGCTTAGAGAGTTACGGCAAGAACATCAAGGCAGAAGAACGTGCATTTGAAATGAATTGTATGATTTCAGCATATTTTCTTGCAGGTATAAATCTTGAAATCGAATCAAATTGCTTTTTAGCAGTAAAATGGCTAATATCATTAATCGAGAACAATGACACATATTATGGCTTTCCTGATATAGATACCATTACACCTTTACTTAGCAAACTAAATCAGCATTCACATTCATCTTATACATTTGAAATTAAGTACATTATTTTTTCGGTTTGGCTTTATGAATTCAGAATAATCTATCTTTATGATAGTGAGCAACGTTCAAAAAGACGAATAGAAGAATTATATCGTTCATTTTCAGAAGCAAAAGAAAGTATTTCAAGTTTAACAAAGGAGAAGCAACAAGAAGCTCTCGCTCGTTTGTATTCAGTAATTGGCGTTTTTCTTGACGAGTATTCGGCAAATGTTCTCCCAGACGAGTTTATCATTTTGCGCTATAATGAACATCCGGAATTGTTTGAACATAATCCGATTGAACACAGAAATGAAATAGTTGATGCGTGGGAAGAAAGAAATAATCAGCCTACTGAGGCAGAGATAGTAGAAAAAAACACAATACTGGAATATTCTAAAAGCAATGATAAAATAGCATTAATTAAAAGCATTGCAGATAGTGGTATTCTATCACTCTATGAAAAAGCTGAACGTATTGGATATTGTACAGAGATGTTTTTTGACCATCCGTATTTGTTTGCTCAAAATCCTCAGGATGACTGGCAAATGATAAAGGATATTCTTTTGATCGAAGAAGCCACCTTAAAGAAATGCTTAAGAATGACTTTATCTAATCACGAAAAAGAAGAGTGCTATTCAAGCTTAAAGCAGAATTATTGTAATAATTGTGTTGTTTCAGCAGTGTTAAATCAACGTTTAGTGTTTAAGAAATATGTTAATTTATTGTTTGAATTAACAGAACGAGAAACAGATTGGTATTTCAATAATCCAGAGCAACCCATAAGTTCAATTTGGTTTGATATGCCGTTAGTTTTTCTTTGGGAGTTTATTACTAAGCTACGTTATCTTTTCAAATGCAGTTGGTTATTACCTTATTTAGTAGAATATGGAGAAAAATGCAGACTGAAATTTTCTGATAGTAGTTTTGAAGACGAAGAAGTGTTAATTAGTGTATACAATCCGATTGTAACGTGTGCCAAAAACGCTTCAGATGAACCTGATATTCAGGAAATACAGAAAAAAGAATACCGGAGAATCGCAAAACAATATGAAAAACAAATCAATATAATTCAAGATGTTGATTTCAGTTTCAAGTCAGATGATGAATAACTAAAACACGACCGCCAACGGGATAAAACCTGTTGGCGGTTTTTCAATGAAAGTTACAGACTGGATTTTGCGTATCTTATATTATAATCAAGCTCAATGACTAACGCTCAATAACATCACAGGAGGTCTTATTATGACAGCACCAAAAGCAGAGAAAAATTATCCAAAGAAATCATCAACAAACAGAAACAAAGAGAATGATTTTACTTCTTCGCCAGTTTAATGCAACCGGGTTTCAACACCAAACGGAACACAAGGCGAGGAAAAAGTGAATTCAAGGAATATTTGAAAGAAGGTTCAAATAATTTCGGTAGATACTATTTGGAAAATGATTGGTGGGACTAAGATGGATATTTTCTATGAATTATTTGGCGGAGTTTTACCAGATGAGGACATCAGGAATATGATTTTTTTCAGGAATAACGGTATGCTGCGAGCATCGTATAAGGGTGATCCCAAACTAAAGCCCAATAATGAACAGCTTGAAATCTTTTCTGAAGTAATGAACGATGTTTATAGGCTTGCGGAAATAGATACCGATTTAAAAGTAATTCCTCCTGATATTACTCCCGATACGGCTTTTCGTATTCACGCAGAAGCTCCAATTGGAATGAGTTTTACATTCGAATCATTAGAAATACTGAAAAGAATTCTTCCTAAAGTGTCTTTGTTTGGCTTTGGGATAAAAGACGAAGAGTTAAATACAAATTATGAAGGACAAGTCGAAACAATTACATTTGAATTCGTTATTCCTGATGTTTATACATATCCGTTTGAAGAATAAAGTGTTTATTTAACGAAAGTTACAGACTGATTTTTATGTGATATATAATTATCTCAACAAGTTAAGACAACCAATCAAAATAAGGAGGTCTCGATTATGGGATGGGCAAAATACGCAGAAGACAACTATGAGATTCATTTGGAAAGAATCTATTACCAAAGCGAAAAGGCACTGGAACCGCGGTTCCAGATTACAACAGTCATACCGTCAGTTGTTCCGACGAAAGTTGAAATCTCTGTTCAAAGTTCAAAATCGCCTGAGCATAAAAACCGCACCATCGAATGCTGTGATTGCGGAAGAAAATTCTTATTTACAACCGGGGAGCAGAAGTTTTTCGCATCACATCAGTTACACACACCTAAGCGCTGCAAATCTTGCAGGCAAATTAACAAGAGAATAGCAGAAAGGAGGTTTTGGAATGGGCTTCTTTGATCCGATTGACTGGAACGGCGACGGAAAGCACGATATCTTTGATGCTATGCTTGAGTTTTCCATTTTCAATGAAGTAATGAAAGACGATACGGATTCCGACGATGAATTCGACGACGATTTTGACGAGGAGGATTGGTGATGAACTACCCCGTTTATGATTACTCCTACTTTGACAACAAACAAAAACAAACACACAATCGCCGCACTATCGACGGCTCCATTTCCAGCTGCGGCAAATGCGTCGGCTACTGCCAATTTTCCGAACACAGCGGATTTTTGACAAAGGAACAGCGAAAAGAACACAACTGCATCGGCAAGGGATGTCACTATTACCTTTCCAAACCGAAAACAGAAAAAGTAAAATCTTCTTGCAAAAGCACAACAAATGAAATAATCCAAAAATCATCCGAAGTAATTTCAGATTTCGAGGGCATCAAAATTATCCGGGCAGAAGAAATCACGCAAGGCGGCTGGAAGCTCAAATACGTCACACTGACAAACGAATACTCCATCGCCGATTTAGAAAAACTGATTTCTTCTGTATTAGGACAAAAGGCAATTATGCAAAGGCTTAATTACGACTTTGAAATTGCCGCACAGCTGATTTATTCATAAATGAAAGGATTTGAGAGTATATGTTTTTTGCTTATATTATGGTTGCTGTCATTTCCTGCCTTTTCCCGCCTGCGGGCTTGTTGGCACTCTATATCGTGGATAAAATAGATCATTAAAAACAGGAGGTAATTATTTTGAAACTCAACAAAGATTTATGTGAACTGATTGCCGAATTGGAATATATCGTCGGCAGTGAGTGCTATAATCCAAATTCATATGATGGTTGGAATGATGTTGAAGGCTGTAGCTTTCGATATCCAATCAACGTCCCAAATTCCGAAGGGAAATACGAAAAAACAAGAAGTAATATCAATATTATTTATAAAGTAACCGTCAAATCCACCACCGTATTGCTCTCCACCCTGAGAATGTGCGATTGTAGTCCATTGTATTCGAACGGATATAATGGACTACAATCGCACATTCTCAGGGGTGGAATCATGGCAAAAGGATTACAAATCATCAAGGAAAACAAAAATCTCGCGGAATGGTCACGGCAGGTTGAGGAGTGCCGCAATAGCGGACTGAGCGTGCGCTCATGGTGCGAACAGCATCAGATCGCTGTCAGTACCTTCCATTACCGACAGCAGAAGGTGTGGAAAGCGCTGCAAAAGAGTTCTCAGTTCGTCGAAGTTCCGCTATCCTTTGACGAAAGCCGGGACAACATAATTGCGGCGAATAAAATCGCAGCGTCTGTAAGAATTGGTGGCATCTGTGCCGAAGTTCACAACGGCGCGAATAAAGCAACTCTTACGGCGATATTCAGGGCGCTCAAATCATGCTGTGCAATTTCAGTGGATCGAAGGTCTACCTTGCCTGCGGCTACACCGATCTTCGCCGTGGAATAGACGGATTAGCGACCATCATTGAACAGCAGTTCAAACTTGACCCGTGTTCCGACGCGCTGTTCTTGTTTTGCGGCAGGCGAACCGACAGGATCAAAGCGCTCTGCTGGGAAGGCGACGGCTTTCTCTTGCTCTACAAACGGCTTGAAAAAGGCAAGTTTCAGTGGCCTCGAAGCGAGAATGAGGCGCTCGGCATTACTGTTCAACAGTACCGGTGGCTCATGGAAGGACTGAGTATTCAGCAGCCGAAGGCGCACCGGAAAATAGATAAAATAAAGTTCGGATAATCACTGAAAAATCCGCATAAACACTGTACTTTTAGCGATTTTTGTGGTATAATAAACACATAAAATAGAGCAGAAAAGTTGGGCGTTTATGAGTAAGAAAAGCAGTGAAACTGTAACGATTTTCAAAGCTGAATATGAGTCTTTGAAGCAGATTGAATCAGAGTTTAAGTAGCTGAAAGAACAGCTCTTGATCAATAAAAAGAAAGCCTTTGGTTCGAGCTCTGAACGTTTAGACGACCTTTATCAGGGAATCTCCCTGCTCTTTAATGAAGCGGAGCTCATAGAAGATATAGATAAGAAGCCGACCGAGACGACTGTCAAAGAGCATGCCCGAAAGAAAAAGACAAGCTGCTTTGACAAGCTTCCCGAGAACATGGAAACCTACACCGTCAAACACGAGCTCAGTGAAGAAGAGCGCAAATGTCCCGAGTGCGGCGAAGAGATGGAGGTTATCGGTAAAAAGGTCACAAAACATCTGGAGATGATCCCTGCGCAGGTGCGGATTCGTGAGGATGTTTACTTCACCTATGCCTGCAGGAAGTGCCATGAGAACGAGGCGGATACACCACCCATCGTTGAAACGCCGCAGTCAAATCCTGTCATTAAAGGAAGCTTTGCATCTGCGGAAGCAATAGCGCATCTGATGACGCAGAAATTTGTCATGCACTCTCCGCTCTATCGCCAGGAACAGGAATTAAAGCAGAAGGGGATTGAACTGACAAGGCAGACAATGTCAAACTGGTTCATCACCGCTACGAAGCTCTGGCTGGAGCCGTTGTATGACAGGATGAAAGAACAGCTTGTGCAAGAAAATGTTCTCCACGCTGATGAAACGACCTTGAGGGTTCTACGGACAAAGGAAAAGCCGACAGCGACCAAAAGCTACATGTGGCTGTACAGAACAAGCGGATGCAGCGAGACGCCGATCGTTCTCTATGACTACCGACCGAATCGCAAGGCGGAGAACGCTGAAAAATATCTCGAAAACTTCAAGGGATATTTACATACCGACGGCAGCTATCGGTCTGGATTACTGCGGTAAGCTGTATGCGATCGAAAAGAAAATGAAGGATGAAAGCCCTGAAGACAGACTGAAAGAGCGACAGGAGCAAGCAAAACCGCTTCTGGACGCGTTCTTTGCATGGGCAAAATCGCTCCGAAACATTGCGCCGAAGAGCAAGCTTGGCAAGGCGGTCAATTATCTGATCGAGGAAGAGCCGTATCTGCGCCGCTACATCGAGGACGGCAGGCTGGAGATCGACAACAACCGTGCAGAGCGCAGCATCAAGCCTTTCGTTATCGGCAGAAAGAACTGGCTCTTCGCCAATACTCCGTCTGGAGCAAAGGCAAGTGCGACGATTTTCAGCATCATCGAAACAGCCAAGGAAAACGGCCTCGACCCATACGAGTATCTCAGATGTGTTTTCACAAAGGCGCTAACCTGAAGGAAAGTGAATCCGTAGATATCCTCCTGCCGTGGAATACACCGGATTGCTGCCGCTCAAAATTGGCACCATCAACTGAATAAACTATCCCCAAATAATCTCATCCGCCACAGTACCAAAAAGGTATCTGTGACGGATGTTTCTTTATCTTATTTGACGGTTACTTTATAAATACTATCCTGACAAGATTTCGCCCGATTCCATTACATATATGAAATACAAATTCGGCTCTAATGAGCTTTATATCGGCAAGGGGATCATTGGCATTTTAGATTATTTGGAAAAACGATATGGTTTAGATTTTAATCAACTCGAAGAGCATACGAATGAATAAGAACGGCAGCATATAAAGCAAAGACCGGACAGCCACAAAAGGTTGTCCGGCCTTTGCTAGTTACTTGGGGCAGTAATCCACGATAACTAATTTTTCAGTTGAATAAAGTTTTTCGAAGTGTAATTCCCTCAGGAGTATTAAATCCTTGTCCGTACACTTTAAGCGTATCGGAAGATACATATATAATCCTGTCTTCTTCAACAACAGATACACTTACTATCTTCTCTTTGCCGTTCCTTGTTTGTGGAACAAACATACCTACTACTTTTTTAGCTGTATAACGCTTAAGCTTTCCGGAATAAGGAACTAAAAAGCAATATCCGTTAATAGCACCAGAAACTGTTATGGTTATAGCGTTTCCTCTTAATTCTTCAGGAATTAGAGTTTTATCCAGTATGTTTGATTTGCTGTTTAGAAACGTTTTTCTTGTGCCGCTCAAAGGCTGAACTCCAGGTGCAGAATGTCCCGCCATCCGATGAATCTGTACATCAACAGCATTGTCTTCTGTTCTTACTTCGTATTTCTTTTCCGGTAAACCATAAACATTTACGCTTTGATGCCCTGTGGAAAAAGTGTTGTTTTCAAGGTAATTAGAATCGCCAAACACTATTTTTTCCAAATCCAGAGAATCAAATTCATTCCAGGAATCAGTTCTTTTGATAAGGCTTTCTACTCGTTTTACCAAACGAAGATGATTGATATTCTCTGTTTCATCATTAGGCATAATAATAAATAGATAATCTCTGGCTCTGCTAATCGAAACATTAATGATATTCATTTTGTTTAAAAACATTTCTTTCGTAGTAGATATGGAAGGCGGTGTGTTGAACACATCGAATATAATATCACATTCATCTCCCTGAAAGCCGTGAATTGTTCCGACTTGCACATCCACTTCATCAGGTAACTTTTCTGACGATAACAGTTTATCTATCATATCTGCTTGTGCCCTATAAGGCGCAATGATACCTATTTTGAACAATGAGCCCTTATTGTTTTTAGCTATTACACGAGACAGATAACTCACATATTCAAATGTAAAAATTGCGGAATATACCTGATAAGAACTGCTGTGCTGCAATCTTTTGCACCGATAAATACTCTCATATTTACTTACAGGGAACTTTATTATATTCAGGGTTTTGATTCCAAAATCCTGTCCGAGATTTAAAGTCCTTTGGCTATCGGAATCACGATAGTGCTTTAAAATGCCTCCATACGCAAACTCACTAAAAATCCCACCTATATTGGGAATACTGCGATATTGTGTTGTTAATAGGTCAACCTTATACTGATAGGGAGTAGTGTCAGGATTTTCAAACGAATCCAAATGCACCATAGTGTAAATGTTTTCGTTTTTCCAAAGGTCAATTGACGTAATAGGCTCAATCTGAAACGGATCACCTGCAATAATAAATTTCTTAGGAGTTTTCTTGTATAATGGATAAACTATATTGGCAATAGGAATCATAGATGCCTCGTCAATAATAATGTAGTCCCAATTCATTCCGTTCAAAAAGATTCTTGCACCGTTCGGCATAAAGAAATCATATGGAAATCTGGCAATTGTTGTTACCGTCACGTTCTTAGACAAAGAACGAATATCAAATGATTTATCTCTGAATACCGGACTCTGTTCAATATCTTCATCACCGGTGGCACCGAATCTTATTAACCATTGATTGTAAGAAGTGTCATTTCCGGATAATTCAATAATTCTGTTCACCAGAACGTCAGCAGATTTATTTGTGGGTGTAAGCACAAGCACCTTGCATTCTCTGCTGTTTTTTATTATTGGCATTATTATATTTTTTGCAAGATGAGTGGTTTTTCCGGTTCCCGGAGGTCCGAAAACGAACTCGATATTTTCACACAGATTATCCTGCATATTGAAATCATCTTCGTATTCAAATTCAGCAAACTGCTTACGGAGTTCTTCCAACAAGAACACAGGACTTTTTGCGTCAATTGTAGCCGAAGTTACAGCACTCAAATCAATACCGTCAATTGCTTCGGGATTTTTCATTTTGACACGAAGCGTATATGATTTGATATTTGCGACTTCTATGGCAAGTTTCTTAGTTTGATCTCCCATATGGAGTGCTAATGGAATATCGGATAATTCCTCCATAAATTGTGGGATAAACTTATCGGGATGCTTTAATACAAGTGTACGTTTTGTTCCGGGCTCTCTCTCTGCTTTAGCAAAGTTTATAGAGATTTCTCTGCTTCCGGAATTAACTTCACCGCTATGGATACTCTCCATCTCGAGTAAGGTGGTAAACCACCCATAGGAATATCTCGGTGCAGAAAGTGCTTTATTTTGTAATTCTTCAAAATAAGTAATCTTGTCAATTTCAGCCGCACTCTTTTGTATAGCCCGTTCAATCTTTTTGCTGTAATCTATAGGCGAAGAAGTGTATTCATCTTCATCAAAATCAGGTTCTTGCTCTGGGTCCGATGATAACGATGTAACTCCTTTGCCTTTGGTTCGGTTTGCTATATCCTTAATTACCTTAATAGTCGCTTTGTTGATTTTCTTTTTATCTTTAGCGGAAGCTGAATCATTTTCGGCATCTTCCTTGAAATAATCATCTATATCCTCTGTGGGAATATTTGTTTCAAAGCTATGGGAAGGATTGTTGACAGAATTCTGACCCGCCTCTGCGGCTCTCTTTCGGACTTCTTTTTGCTTCTTGAATTCTTTAAATTCTTCCAGATCTTCTTCATTGATTCCCAGTGCCTTTATTCTGTTTGCAAATTCAATTTTTTCACGTTGTGAATCAGAAAGGTTACTTTCGTCTTCTTCCTCATTTTCCTGCACATCTATTATTTCAAGAATTGTCAATAAGGTTGCAGAGCGTTCACTTTCTGTATCATATATTGATGATAATTCATCTTTTGTGATTCCCTTTACCGATACAAAATTCCCCTCATTATTTACCAGCCATTTTTTGCTGAACAAACAGATTTTAGTAGATGAATCCTCATATTGTATCCTGAAATTGTAACGACCGTCAGGTCGAGTTTTCACAGTCTTGTTTAGCAGATTAAAGCCAAGCTTATTTTCTTCAGCCAATCCGCAAAGCTGATTCCACAAGAAAACCGATAGTTCTGCATCCTTTGTTTCCTCGACCTCTTCTACGATTTCCTGCAACCCGTCAATAAATCTCTCTGTAGTTTGATGCAAATATCCTGGCTCGTCTATATAATATACATTCGGTGAGGCTTTTACACCTAACTCTCTGAGGAATGAAAACAAATACTTTTCACGCTCATTTCCGACCATTGACTTATAATGATCAATGTCAATGAATCTGGTTGCAGACTTATTCCTAAAATAGCGAATCAAATCATCCGTGGGCAAGTACATATCGGACGCCTTACTTCTATATGCAGTTCCATCCTGATAGAAAATCAAAAACTCACAGGACTTTATCAAATCGATAAAGTCTTCAATCTCATCCGTTGAGCATTTGCAATAATATTTGAAAAATATACTGAAATGCAGATCCGCATCTATCTCGGCGTCGCCTTTTTCATACTGAGGTAAAATAATATTATATATCTGGTTTTTTAGAGAAGGCTGTTTAATGCCGATCGATGTAATAAAATCCCTTGTATTCTTGTTTTTTAGCAATTCCTCACAAATAACCTTATATCCCTCTACATCTTTTACGGGAAGGAATAGAATCAATTGTTCGTCATCATCAAATGCAGCTGCCGCTTTTTGGTTCTGATCCAAAAAGATCGGTAGTTCTTTTATGATCTCCGTCCGGTGTTTAGTTTCCGAAAGCCATTTATAGAATTTGTGAAGCCATTCTATATCCTGATTTTCTATAAAACCGGAATCAATTCCTTTTACACTTTCGAGCGACTGATAATCACCTAAATATCGATTATAAAAATACCCTCTTGATCTTCCTGTGATTATTGCATCCTCATTTAAATTGGTTCTTGTTAGTTCTTCAACATATCTAAACAAAGCTTTGTTATTTCTCTGAACTTCATCACGTCCCAAAGACACAAAAGCCCATTGTGCTTCTTCGTTTTCTACAATCTTACTGAGTTGCTTGTTTGAAAACAGCTGAGTTAGTTGCGGAACAGCAGCCCAGTATGCATTATTCGGAATTACATAATCGTTTTCTGTTGGAATTAGCTTTGTGTTTTCGAACTTCTCCTTAATCGATTCATAAAATGGAAGAAATGAAACTTTTCGTTTATTTGAAGGATCGCTAAAAGCATTTTCATCAACAGGAATAATGTCTATAATGCTGTCATCTATCAACCGCTTGGAATTCTTAACGCCGATATCTCTCAAATATTCCAGAGAGTCCGCAGATAACTTCGACAATAGCTTAATCATATTATCGTTATGAGCAACACCGGCACGAATTCCTTCACGGCTGTCAGTTAACAAGAACGGTGCGTGAATAATAAAGTTCAGGTTGGTAACTTCCTTAGTCGGAAAAAAGCAAAAAGCCGGTTCATCTATCGATCTCAGATAACCTTCTTCGTTTGTAAAAAAGCCCGCCGAATATTTATGGTTGTGCTCATCCAAGCGAGAGAATAACCATAGTTTTTCATCATATAGTTCTTCCCCCGCATTTTGTGTTAATACCAAGTGTTCAGCAACAGTATCAGCAAACCTGATTGTTTCTTTTATGCATTTTTCATATAACCCAATAACATCACCGAATTCAAATTCGATATCCTTAAGATTTGTTAAAAACAAAAGCGGATATGATAGGTTTTTCAACTTATCCGAAATATCATTGTATGCCTCATCTGCGTCTCTTTCCTGATGATCAAAAGGAAAAACAAACAGCGTTTCATCGGGTCTTCTCATTGAAAAGTCTTCGTCCAGAAGAGTAGGAACAATAAATCTTTCAATCTTGAATTTAAAATTCGGATCATAGATATGGGGTGTTTGTGTATACTGAAATACAGCTTTAAAACCTACGCCGAATTTTCCAATTGATGCTTCAGTTTTATTTGAGTTAGCTATAGAAGTTATTGCGTTAATGTCGCCAAGAGTATTGTTCTCTGAATCAGCTTCCTCATTTACGGGGTCAGTTACAGAAAAGTGTCTCGAACCATTATGTGCAAAAATCAGCCGTTTCTTTTCCAAAATAAATCTCGCACCGGTCGCAAAAGCGTCGTCTGCGTTTTGAAGCAATTCGTAAATGAAATGCGCTTGATCGGAATACTTTTCAACAACACTGTTTTTTATTCCACGCATAGATGGTTTTTCGAGAGTGTCGGCATTCTCTGATCTATCCTTGTGTAAAGCACTAAAGAATAGTTTTTCCTGTTCGTTCATTTTTTAACCCCTTTAAGAATGTTATATAAGCGTTTACTTATATTTATCAATCAATGCGACCGCATCCGTTGTAAGTGTATTTCCTTCATAAGTAGTTAATAGCTTTCCCGGAAAGTGCTTGTTATACCAAGCTTCTTTTTTTGCCCAATGTGCCATATAGTTCGGGTCATTTGTACGTCCGACGTGTTCCCAATAATACTTTTCTCCTCTGAAAACAACCGTAAAATCCGGCAGGAACATAGTTCCGTCAGGAGCGTATAAAGGCTCCTCATACTTAAACGGAATATCTCTATCAACAAGAAGATTTGTAATAATCGCCTCTGATTTAGAACGCACGAAGTATTGAGACAATGTTGCAATCTTTTTGCCAGAATCGTACCATTTTGAATCCGCATATATTACAAATTCCGGAAGAGGTTGAAACTTAAAAACAGAAGAATTAATCTTTCTTACAGCTGACTTATCTTTATGGCTAAGTGTCGTCAGCGTACTAATATCCTGCTGTACAAAGATTGTAACTTTTTTCTGCGCTCGAGTTATGGCTGTGTACAATAATTCCATCGACATCAAATGACTGTCTTTATGGGGAATTACAATGTAAACATAATCGAATTCAGAGCCTTGAGATTTGTGAACACTTATTGCATAAGCAAGCTCTAAATTATCTAATACTTTTTGTTCCGGAATCCACTTGCCATTCGCATCTTGTCCAAGATTATTTCCATAGTTATATTTTAGTCCTTGTCTTGTTTTCCCTGAGAATAAAACCTGGATTCGTTCAACACGTCCTTGCCATCTGTACTTTGCCTGCTGTCCTTTTGGAGCATACTCATCCAACTTGTGGATTACGGAAACTCCCATTTCACCATTAAATATCTCAGCTCTTATATTCTTTTTTGATGATTCTTGGAAAGCAAATGTCGGATTAGACTGCGGACGATTTCTAAACTGAATAACCTTATCAAAATAACCGATTCCATCAAGCTGTTTTTTACTCCATTTCGGATTTAGAGTTTTCTGCATAAGTATGTTAAGGGAGTCAGTTCCGAAAAAATCTCCTCGATACGGCGAAATAACCTGAATGATTTCCGGATTGCTTTTTCCTTCTTTGTTTCGGATCATTTGAAACCACAACTTATCAATATGATTCGGATCCGGTTTCATTCCTGTATACTGCTGCATATCTTGAAGCATCACATTTGAGAGAACATTTTCAAGTTCTTCCTGTTCATTCCAAAAATATACTCCGAGATCTTTGTCAATATCGCCATTGCCGTTTTCGACAATTTGTTCAAATAAATCCTCCCTTGCAGCCTTAAGCCTTGCCGCTTCGTTTCCGTCCTCAATCTGTTGATGCTCCTGAATAAAAACATCAGCCAATTCTAAAATACCGTGTCCGTTGCCTTCAACAACATTTACTAATTGTCGAATGTTATCAGTTAAGGTGCCTACGTTACCAGGATACTCTTCATTTAGCCATTCAATTGTGTCAGCAAACACTTTTCCTCTTCCGATAGGAGGAAGCTGATTTGGGTCTCCGATCAGAATTAGTCTTTGAACGCTGTTCCAATTAATAGATCTGATTAATGTAGCAAACAGATTGAGATCAATCATTGAACACTCATCAATAATAATCGTGTTAACGTCTTCGCTCAATGATCCACCAATTCGTTTCAAAGTAAAATTCTCATTAATCCAACCGTTCTTAGCAAGATGTGAATGAATGGTTGAAGACTGTTTACCCGTTTGAGTTTTGATTCTTTCTGCAGCTTTCCCTGTGGGAGCCAACAACAAGTAGCTTGTTCTGGAACCGTGTACTCTATCGATGTTTTCAAGTATGGTTCTGATAACCGTTGTTTTTCCTGTTCCGGCTGCTCCTGAAAGAACACATAAAGGTTTTGCGAAAAGCTGCATACATATATCCGCCTGATGATTAAGTATTTTCTCGTATTCATTAGGCGCTTTTGTTACAAGTGTCGAATTTTCAACCTTCAAGCCCTTCTTGAACTTTTCGGGTGTTATTGCCATTCTAAGTTTGATGTCTGATCTTTCAACAAGTGTTCTTAACGCTTTCTCAACTATCCTTTCATCTTCGAATGTTGATTTAAGATACAAATACAAGTTTCCGTTCTCATCTTTCTTTTGGACGAGTGCATTGCTCAGTATCTCCTGCTCAACATTAAAGTTTTGCATTCTATAAACATATCGTTTCCATTCAGGTAAACGAGCTATCCTTGCATTCACAACCTGGAGAATAGATTCAGCTTTGCCAAATGAGTGCGCTGGAATTCTGTTAAGTTCATCAACACAAAACGCTCTGAGTCTTTCTGTAGAGCCATTGTCCAGCAGATCATCAATTCCATACTCCGGTGAGGGAATAACACCATTATCAATCTTATAAAACGGAATTACATCATCCGAGTCATAACCAATATACTGTTCAAAAATTATATATGGGTTATTTATCATCTCAGCAATAGAAGCGGTTACAGAAACATTTTCTCTATTATCGGAAACGATTGACTTAACTTGTTCTGCAGTAATATCAAATCTCGCTAACACATCAAACAAAAATTCAATAGTTCCTTTTTGAAGCAACTTGTATTCACGTCTTATTTTCTTACTATAAGCCTTTGGTAGAGTAACGCCCGCAAGCTCGTCTTTATTTCCTTCAAGGTATTCTTTTACATCTTCCCTGAATTGTTTCATCTCAGAATCAACGGATATATTAACGTATGTTGATACAAAGTCATTTAATCCGAGATATTCCATTACGGAAGTAAATCCGGGAAACGGTCCTCTTGCAGACCAAAGCTCATTAAGGACTCCGTTTAACCACGCTTTTCTCTTAAGCCAATCTTCCGTGTCGTCTCCAATTTCAATTAATGTGTCAACAACTGCGATAAGCTGATTAATCACTTCGATACCATCATCATTGCTTACTTCTCTGCTTCCGTATTTAAACGGAGATTTGTCCTGTGGTTTTATTACAAGCCTTTCGATTATCTTCTCATCATCCAAGTATTTCCAATAAGGAATACAGAATCCCTCATTAGGATACATTGAAGTAATGGGTTTTTGCCAAACAAATCCACCGGAATACTTTCTCTTTATCTCCTCGCTAGTGTTGTCATAGTAATAGGTATCATCAATCCTTGCTAATCGGGAAATGCCAACGATGACATAATTATTCTCTTCATTTTCGCTAAATGGATTACTATATCCCGCATAATAAAAGATCAGGGATTTTCCCGGTTCAAACTGTGCGAAGTATTTTTCTGCACTGGCCTTTCTTTTATCATAATTATATTTCTGCGCACTTTCGCCCTTTGCTTCAACCTCATCGTTATACATTGCTTCATAGCACCAAGTGCAAGCAGTTGATGGAGGTAGCGAAATATAAATAGGATCAGCATCTCCGGCTTTCCAGAACGATGGAGGATCTACCTTCACAGAAATTGTATCCTTGCCGAATGCATTGATACTCAATCCGCAAGCTGCTCCACACTGAGTTTTAGAACAAGGTTCACCGGCGTGTTCAGTTTCATATTCTAAATTGCGAGTCCCGGCAATTAGATTTCCCGGATATGAGTGTTGACCAATACAAAATGTATTCTCACAAGGCTTTTTACAAATATGACCGTTCCATCCATCGCTATGCCACGCTAATCTTATACTCATATGAATTGCCATAAAAACCTCCCAAATTCTTTTGTTTTACATTTTCGTTGCAATATATACTATCATACTATAGTTCAGGTAGTCTTTCAATATCTATAACCAAAAAAGTGCTTTCAGAGAAGCACTTTTTGTTCGAAAATTCCACTATTATCTTTTGCTCGCTATTTGAGAATTATCTCTTTTGAAACAACTTCTCTCGCTCGTTGAGCGGCATTATTCATCTTTCGTACCCAGAGCATTTGGTCGGTGGCTTTGAGTTGTTCACTGCAGCCTTCTTCTTTTGCGAATGTCTTTACAAGATCGTCGTACTTCTTCTGTGCCTGTTCATCGATATCGGCAAGGTATTCGTTCAGCTTGCATTTCGTGAGCAGGTTAGTGTACAGAATCGGACGGATCCGTTTGATATAGCGAAGGTGTTGTTGCCCCCACAAGCCGATTGGTCGGCTATCCTGTTCGGGCAATGTTAAGTTTGGCAGCAAATAGTCGCCTTGCATTGTATATGTGATTTCCATTTTCAGACCTCCTCGACCTTGATTTTCTTGACTTTGGCTTTCGTGAGCTTGATTATAAGTTCATCTATGATGTCGGTGTATTTGCCCCGTGAGATGAGGTCGTTCCTCAAATCAATCAGGCTGTTGATGACCGTACGCCGTTCATCGTGCGTTAGATAAATGTGATACTTTGGATTTCTCATTGTATTACCTCCGTTCCATTTGATGATTTCATTATAAACAGAGAAGTATGATAAATCGAATGTGCGGATCAAAAAAGTCTTAAAAACAGAAAAACGCCGTTCCAGCTTTTACACTGAAACGGCGTTCTGCTTTTGTATTAGAGAACACATTTTACGGCAAATCCGCCACTGAAAAAGTAGGTGTTCATCCAATACTTGTTTGGTGGAGATGAGGGGAGTCGAACCCCTGTCCGAAAAAATCTTGCCAAGGGTTTCTCCGAGCGCAGTTGGTGTTTTAAATCTCCCTCGGTGCATCGCCCATCAACAGGCTATGCACTTTGGCAGCTCCTAAGCTGTGACAGGGTTCGGAGCGCTCCCCTGTTCACATTTACCTCTAATCGACGCCCCTTACACAGCCGAGGTACTCTGTACAGGAACGAGCAGCACTCAGGCTGCTAAAGCAACTGTTTTGTTGTCAGTTAATTTTAAAGTTGCGGATTTTATGGCGGTTCCGCACCGCCGCTCGCTTACCAAGGTTTGAAATCCCCGTCGAAACCTTTACATCCCCATATTCAATTTAAAAATTTTATATTGAAAACCTGTATTCAGCGGCAGGCTTATCAAGTATTTTTTCACAACAGACAAGACAACATTCAATGTGCTTTGTATTCGGCTCAATCGGTGAATATATCACAGCCGATTTCAAATTGCTTTCGCTTGAATTATCTACTGCTAAAGCAACAACTCCGTCATCGGTTGCCAATCCGCCCATACCCTTGAAAGGTTTGTCAAGCTCATCAAAAAGGCAGAATATCACTGAGATTTCATCATCACACGAATACTCAACATACGGAAGCACAATATCATTTTCAACAAATTCTTTCATTTCGGAATTATCGGCTGAATTCAAAAGTTTAAGATTTTTAATCACAATCTGATTTTCGCCGTCAAAAATTTCAATCGGAATATTTACTTCCTTGCCAACTTCAAGGCTGAGTTTTGCTAACGGATAATCTGTCTTTTGATATTTTGAAAATATTATTTCAACATTCTTTGTCAAATCAAGCAAAGACAAATCATCAATCTTATTCTCAAGTTCAATAAAGTTTATGAACAGAGAATCAAGAGGAGCGTCGAAAAACCTGTCGCTCTTCCAACCGAGTTTCATAAACTCTGAGATGATATATGACCTTGTTAATTCGCAACATTCAAGCGTTTCACCGCATACTGAATCAAAGTCAAAACGCTGTCCGTCAATTACAATTGCGGAAAAATCATCGGACAAATCAGAATTATTTTTCTTTTCGAGAATGATATTTTCTCTCAAAGTCAAATCTTCACAGGAAATATCATCTTTTGAACAATTGAAATTCAACAGAACAAGCTCGGTTTTATCGGACGAATTTGCAAAACCAAGCACGGAATAATCGGTATCAAAGGCAGAAAAGTCCCGCCCGATTAAAGCGAAATCGCTGTATTCCGAAATATTTTCGTACAAGCTACGCAAACTCATAATAACACCAAACTATCTTCTCTGTTCTTTAATGGCACGCTCCATATCACGCTTTGCGGAGCGTTCTGCCATATCGGCACGCTTATCGTATAGCTTTTTACCTTTGCAGAGTCCAACCTGAAGTTTTACCTTGCTGTCCTTGAAATACAGACTAATCGGGATAAGTGAATATCCCGTCTGCTTAACCGTGCCGTAGAGCTTTAAAATCTCTTTTTTGTGCATAAGAAGCTTTCTCACACGCATCGGATCACGGTTAAAGATGTTTCCCTGTTCGTAAGGAGAAATGTGCATTCCGTTGACAAAAATTTCGCCGTCAACAATCGAACACCAGCTGTCCTTGAGATTTACTCTGCCGGCACGCAAGGATTTTACTTCCGTACCGCAAAGCTCAATTCCGGCTTCATAGGTTTCCTCGACAAAATAATCGTGTCTTGCCTTTTTGTTCTGAGCAATCGTTTTCATATTTGCCACTGCACATCCTCCTTTCTACTGTGGAATACAAGATTATACTACTGTTTTGACAATTTGTCAATAGTTTAAATCAAGAAATTAAATTTCATTTCTGCCCTCAAGAGCCTTTGCAAGGGTGTATTCATCAGCATATTCAAGGTCACCGCCAACGGGGATACCGTAGGCAAGTCTTGTCACCTTTACACCAAGCGGTTTTAAGAGCTTTGAAATGTACAGAGCCGTTGCATCGCCCTCAACGGTCGGGTTGGTTGCCATAATGACCTCCTCAACCGATTCCTCGTTAAGCCTTGCAAGCAGTTCTTTTATTGTAAGGTTGTCGGGGCCGATATCGTTAAGCGGTGAGATTGAACCGTGGAGAACATGATAAACGCCCTTAAATTCGTGGGTATTTTCAATAGCCGTAGCATCTCTCGGAGTTTCAACAACGCAGATAACGGAATGATCCCTTGTGGGATTTGCACACACGGGACAAAGGTCTTTGTCTGTAAGATTACAGCATTTACTGCAATAGTGAATCTTTGTGTGGGCGTCCATCACCGCACCCGCAAGCTGTTCCGCTTCTGTTTTTGACAGATTGAGAACATAATATGCAAGTCTTTGAGCGGTTTTGTTACCGATTCCCGGCATTCTTTCAAACTGCTCCACCAAATTTTCAAGCGGAGCAACATTATATCCCGACATAATCAGAACATTCCCGGAATGTTAAGTCCGCCCGAGATTGTTTCCATTTTGTCCTCTTTTTCCTTAGCGGCTGCTCTGATTGCCTCATTTGCGGCTGCCATAACGAGGTCTGAGAGCATTTCTACATCCTCGGGATCAACAACTTCGGGTGAAATCTCAACCTTTGTGAGTTCCATTTTGCCTGTTACTGTAACCTTAACTGCACCGCCGCCGGCTGTTGCCTCATACTCTTTTGTCTCGAGTTCCTTTGATGCGGCCTCCATATCATCCTGAAGTTTCTGAGCCTGACGGGCAAGCTGCTGAATGTTGTTTGCTCCGCCGCTGCCGTAACCCTTTGGTAATCTTGCTTTCATAATTTTATCTTCCTTTCGGTTATTCTTGTGTTATTATTACATCGCTTCCCTGCAAGCTTTCAATAAGCTTGTCAACGGGATCGGTTTTTTCTTCCTGTTTTGCACTCGGTCTTTTATACGGACCGAGATTATAGTGCTGACCTGTTGTTTCTAAAATAAGCTGACGGATTTCCTGTCGTCTTTCGTTATTTTTGAGAAGTTCAAAAGCCATTTCATTATCTGTGTCAATCAGCAAATATTTTCCGCTTGTGTAAGCGGCAGAATTTGCAAATGCCGCCGCAATTGCCCTTGAAACAGGTTTCATATTATTGACTACCTCTGCCCAATCGGGAAAAGGCTGTGCGTTATTATAGATTGCATCAAGGTCAACGCTCGGTCTTTGAGCTGTTTTCTTAGGCTTTTGCTGTGCAGAAACGGGTTGTTCCTGTATTGGCTGAACGGGCTGTTTCGGTGTCGGCATCTCAACAGGAGGCGTCGGAATTACCGGCTCGTCCTTGATTTTTTCCGAAACAGGTTTTGTTTCCTGCGACTTTTCGGGTTCTGCATTTTGAACCTCGGGTTTTGGAGTTTCACTCTGAACAGACTGCGGTACAGTTTGCACCTGTTCGGGAACATAGTTCACCTTTATTCCCTTTTTAACAGCCTTTTCAAGGGCGGTTACCCTTGCGGTCAAAGCCTCAATTGTACCGTCAAGTTCTGCCGATGACAGCTTTACAACCGCCATTTCAAGCTCTGTTCTGTCGCCTGTTCCCCTGCCCATATTCTGATATGCCTTTGAAAGCACATCCATATAATAAACAATGTCGGCAAGTGAGAGGTAATCCGACTGCGTTTGAGCCTGTTCAAACTCATCGTCAGCCATAATCACGATATCCCTCGGATTTTTTACCGACTTTATGAGCATAAGCGTTCTGAAATGCGAAAGCAATTCATCGCAAAGCCTTGCCATATCCTTGGACTCACTGTAAAGCCTGTCAACAATTTCAAGTGCCTTTGCTGTGTTCTTATTGATTACACAGTTAGAAAGCTCAAAAAGATATGTCTTTCTCGCAAGTCCTGCGGCACTGCGAACAACATCTTCATCAATTTCCGAGCTGATTGCAATGCATCTGTCAAGAAGCGAAAGAGCATCTCGCAACGCACCGTCAGCAACAGATGCGGCAAGCATTGCGGCACTGTCGCTCAGTGTCACGCCCTCCTGATTTGCAACATAGAGCAGTCTGTCTGCTATTGCACGGGGCGGGATTCTGTGAAAATCGAAACGCTGACAGCGTGACAGAATTGTCTGCGGAAGCTTGTGAACTTCGGTAGTTGCCAGAATGAATATGACATGTTCGGGAGGTTCTTCAAGCGTTTTGAGCAAGGCATTGAACGCCTCGGTTGTGAGCATATGAACCTCGTCAATGATGTAAACTCTGTATTTGCACTTTGCGGGCTTGAACTGAACCTCGTCAATAATCTGACGGATATCATCAATTTTTCTGTTGGATGCGGCATCCATTTCGACAATGTCGAGGATACTGCCGTCATCAATTCCCTTGCAGATTTCACATTCACCGCAGGGATTTCCGTTTACAGGATGAAGACAATTGACTGCCTTCGCAAGAATTTTTGCACAGGTAGTTTTGCCCGTACCTCTTGAACCCGTAAAAAGATATGCATGGTTAAGACGGTTGGTGCTGATTTCGTTTAAAAGAGTTGTGGTTATGTGTTCCTGTCCCGAAACATCGGCAAATGTTTTCGGTCGCCACTTTCTATAGAGTACCTGATACAAAAATTCACCCCGCAATCAACAAAAAATGCAAGCCGTCAGCCGAAATAACGGCAATCGTACAAATGAGTGAACGACAGACTTACTGCATCGCATCGGCAATACTGCTTAATGCTGCTCGGTTCCCCGCCTGACATGATTCACAGACCCCAATCGTACAGGGCCTGTCGCTCACTTAATTGCACGCTTTTTGACTTCTTGCAATTCTGAACTAAATTATTCATTTCTTTGTTCATAAAAAGAAATATATTGTACAAAAGAACACTATTGCAAGACAAGCTGATTGTTCAGTCTGCTTCACAACGAGCTCATTATACCATAACCGATTAATAAAATCAATAGGTTTTGGTTATTTTTATTGTTTGCAGTCGCAGAAAGATATCGTCTGCTTTGCAACGGCAAACCTTGTTCACCGTTGCAAATGAATACACATTTTTGATTAAATCATAAGTTATGTGAATAAACAAAATGTTACATCAATGCGGGCGTCCAATGAACGCCCCTACAGCATAGACTGCATAAACACTTGCAATTTTACACTCGGGCATAATATGCTGTTTATTATGCAATCTATCTTCACGAATTGGGAACGGCGGCTCGCCGTCAATTTTTAATTTGCTAAGATTTCCCTTGCAACGAATACACCGCCGGCGCTGGCATGAGAAAGTGAATGTGTAACGCCGCTGCCGTCACCGATGATATAAAGTCCCTTGTGGGGCGACTCGAGATGCTCGTCAACATCAACTTCCATATTGTAGAATTTGACCTCAACGCCGTAGAGAAGTGTGTCATCGTTGGCTGTACCGGGGGCAATTTTGTCAAGAGCATAAATCATTTCAATAATACCGTCAAGGATTCTCTTTGGAAGCACAAGACTCAAATCGCCCGGTGTTGCGTCAAGAGTCGGAACAACAAGTCCCTCTTTGATTCTGCTAGGATTGCTTCGGCGACCTCGAATCAAATCACCGAAACGCTGAACAATTACACCGCCGCCCAGCATATTGCTAAGACGGGCAATGCTTTCACCATAACCGTTGCTGTCCTTGAAAGGCTCTGAAAAATGCTTGCTGACGAGGAGTGCAAAGTTTGTGTTCTCTGTCTGCTTTGCCTTGTCCTCATAGCTGTGACCGTTTACTGTGATAATGCCGTTTGTGTTTTCGTTTACAACGCAACCCTTCGGATTCATGCAGAATGTACGCACATTGTCCTCGAACTGTTCTGTGCGGTAAACAATCTTGCTTTCATAGAGTTCGTCTGTGAGGTGTGAAAAGATTGCGGCAGGGAGCTCCACACGAACACCGATGTCAACACGGTTCGACTTTGTGGGAATATTAAGGTTATGACAAACATGTTCCATCCACTTGCTGCCGCTTCTGCCGACTGAAACAATGCACTTTTTGCACTCATAATTTTCATCGGCTGTGTCAACAAGATAACCTTCCTTATCATTGCCGTTCTTGAGTTCAACATTTTCAACAGGTGTATCAAAGTAGAAATCAACCTTGTTTTCAAGGTAATCATAAAGATTTTTAAGCACAATGTAGTTGATGTCCGTACCGAGATGACGGACTGATGCGTCAAGAAGATTAAGCTTATTCTGTAAGCAAAGCTTCTTAAAGCTTGTGCCTGCTGTGGAATAAAGCTTTGTACCCTCTCCGCCGAACTTCATATTGATTTTGTCAACATATTCCATAAGCTCAATGGCTTTTTTCTTGCCGATATGTTCGTAGAGCGTGCCTCCGAAATCGTTTGTTATGTTGTACTTGCCGTCCGAAAACGCACCCGCACCGCCGAAACCGCTCATAATGGAACAGGTTTTGCATGAAATGCAATTTTTAACTTTGTCACCGTCAATCGGACATTTTCTCTTTTCAAGAAGATGACCTTTTTCAAATACGGCAACCTTTATTTCAGAGTTGTTTGTTACAAGCTCATATGCAGAAAAAATTCCGCCCGGACCTGCTCCTACAATAATAACATCGTACTTTTTCATTATCATTTTCTCCTTTATTTGTTGTGGGTAACATTTAAGGGCAATAAAAAAACCGCCAAAACATAATACTACGCCCCTTAACGGGGATTATAGTAAACTGTTTAAGGCAGTTTGTAGAAACACCCGTCCGTATTACGGGCTTATACAATCCAACTTCTGCACACGGCAGAAAATTGTTCTGATAAAAGTCATCAAAACCTTGGTTATTGTAACAAATAACATCACAATTGTCAACAAAAAAACGCAAAAATTTAAAATAATTTATTTTTCCTTATTCGCATAATAAGCCGCATAAAAATCAGGCAACAATTATGTTACCCGACAAATGCTTAAATATTATTCGTACTTTTCTGCAACCTCGCCAAGACGCTTGTAGATGCTGTTTTCGGGAACATAACCTCTTACAAATGAAAGCGGATAGATGTTGGTGTTTCTGCCGATTACCGAACCGGGGTTAAGAACGCTGTTGCAGCCTACCTCTACATGGTCACCGAGCATTGCGCCGAACTTTTTAACATTTGTGTCAACCTTATCGCCGTCGCAAAGAACAGTTACAAGGCTCTTATCACTCTTGAGGTTTGATGTGATTACACCTGCGCCTGTGTGTGACTTGTAACCGAGAATACTGTCACCAATGTAGTTATAGTGCGGAGTTTGAACACCGTCAAAAAGAATTGAATTTTTAAGCTCTGTTGAGTTGCCCACAACTGCACCTCTGCCGACAATTGCATTGCCTCTGATAAAAGCACACTGTCTGATTTCGGCATCTTCGCAGATAATGAGCGGTCCGCCGAGATATGCGGAGTCAAAAACCTTTGCACTTTTTGCAACCCACACATTTTCTCCCCTCTGCTCGTAGATTTCGGGATCAAGAGTTTTTCCGAGTTCAATAATAAATTCGCTGATTTTCGGAAGAGCCTCCCACGGATAATCAACGGTTTCAAGCAAGGGCTTTGCAATAGTCCTGCTGTAATCAAACAGATTTTTTGCCAATAATTTTTCGTTTTCCATTTTTAACATTTACTCCCAATATATATTATTCTTTCAAAGAATTTTACAGTTTTATACCTCAACAAAGAACAGCCAATAACCGCTTGCGTCCTTTCCCGCAACAAACTCAACTCCTCCGCTTATGTACTTTGAAAATACATAGCTTTTGCCGTTCTGAGGATTTGTCACGGTGGCACAACTGCCCTCATGAATCCAACGCTCGTTGAAAACATTAATTCCCTTGATGAGAAAAGACTCTTTTGAGGTTTTGCCGACAAATCTGTAATTTTTCATAAAATCAGCCTTCTTTAACCTTTTGCGGTGACAGCCTGTTGTCAAGGCCTGCCTTTTTAAACACAAGCACAACGACAACGGCACAAATCACGCCGAGTAACATTCCGCAGAGAACATCTGACGGATAATGAACATAGTTATAAAGTCTTGAGAATACAATCAAAAGCGCAAGTACAAGTGCAGGAATTCCGAATCGTTTGTCCTTGATGAGCATAACGGTTGCCGCCGCAAGTGACGAACAGCTGTGTCCCGAAGGAAAGCTGCTGCCTGACGGAATGGCTATGTTAAGCCCAAAGTCGGGATTCAACTCAGACGGTCTTGCTGAATAATCGATATTCACCATAAACGGCCGTGGTCGGTTTATAAGATTTTTTATTCCGATTTCACCGACAAGAAAGCCGATTGCCATTGCAACAAGCATCATAACTCCCATTGAGCGAGTTTTTTTAAAAATTATAAACACAATGCCGACTGCAATCCAGAAAAGCCCCATTTCACCCATATAGCTGAAAAAAGCCATAATCGGATCAAGAAAAGAGCATTTAAATGTGTTCTGAATAAATTCAAGAACCGAGGTGTCAAATGATTGAATCATATCAAAGAATGACATATCATTTTCCTTTCATAATATCATTATAACAACCAAAAAACAGAATGTCAAATTAAATAAATTTTAAGTTATTCACATTCATATTTTGCAAGTTTAGCATAAAGTGCTTCGTCAACAACAGCCTCAACCGAAAGTCCTTCGGCAACATATTCTTCATAAATGAGAGTGCCTTTGTTGCGGATTTCATTTGCAAGACCTGCCTGTGCAAACGGCAGAAGAATATTTACTCTTTTCATTCTGACGGGAAGATTGTTCTCAATTGCATTAAGAAGTTCGTCTATACCCGTGCCGTTCTTTGCGCTTATGCGAACACAGGCTTTAAAGTCCTGTGCAAGCATAGTTTTGTCAAGCAAATCGCACTTGTTGAGAACGGTTATAATCGGTGTATCACCGCAACCGAGGGATTCAAGCAAGTCGGTTGTTACCTGCATATGTGTTCTTGCCTCGTCACTTGATGCGTCGCATACATTCAGAATAATATCTGACTGTGCCGCCTCTTCAAGGGTTGAGCGGAATGCTTCAACAAGGTGGTGCGGAAGTCTGCGAACAAGTCCTACCGTGTCAATCATCATAACGGTTACACCGCTCGGAAGCTTCAACGCTCTTGAGGTGGGATCAAGCGTTGCAAAAAGCTTGTCCTGTGCAAGCACACCTGCGTCCGTAAGGCAGTTCATAAGAGTTGACTTGCCTGCGTTTGTGTAGCCGACAATCGCACAGGTTATTACACCGTCTTTTTTTCTGCGTGAACGCAACATCTGACGATGCTTTTCAAGGTCGGAAAGCTCTTCTTTCAGGCTTTCAATTCTTCTGCGGATATGTCGTCTGTCGGTTTCGAGCTTTGTTTCACCCGGACCTCTTGTGCCGATACCGCCGCCGAGTCTTGACATTGCGATACCTTTACCCGTAAGTCTTGGGAGCATATATTTAAGCTGTGCAAGCTCAACCTGAAGCTTACCCTCTTTTGACCTTGCTCTCTGGGCAAAAATATCGAGAATAAGCGTTGTTCGGTCAATTACTCTGACATCTGTTTCAGCCTCGATATTTTTAATCTGTGTCGGAGAAAGCTCGCTGTCGAACACAAGCAAATCTATCTCCTGCGATTCGCAGATTTCGGCAATCTCGACAAGCTTGCCTGTGCCGACAAAAGTACCCTTTTCAATTTTTTGCAGGTTCTGCGTTACCGACAAAACGGGATCTGCTCCCGCACTTTTTACAAGTTCAAAAAGTTCGTCAAGTGACGCCTGTGCGTCATATTCGCCCGTGTCAACACTGACGAGCAATGCACGGGTAATTTTTTCTTCGTTACTTTTAAGCTCCATAAAATCCTCACTTGAAGTTATTTATTCATACTTTTGTCAAAACAGGTTTTCATATCCTCATCCGTGATTTTTCGGATAGGCTTGCACGGATTTCCCACAGCTACGCAGTCGGACGGAATATCCTTTACAACAACGCTTCCGCCGCCGATTACAACATTACTTCCGATTGTAACGCCCGGCATGACCTGAACTCCTCCGCCAATCCACACATTGTCGCCAACGGTAATCGGATAGGCATACTCAAAGCCTGCGTTTCTTCTCGGATAATCAACAGGATGACCTGCCGTGTAAAATCCACAGTTTGGTGCAACAAAAACATTGTCGCCGAATTTCACCTTTGCACAGTCGAGAATCACCATATTGTGGTTTGAATAGAAATTCTCACCGAGTTCGATATTGTAGCCGTAGTCGCACCAGAACGGAGCGGTAATGTAGAAATTTTCCTTTGTACTGCCGACAATTTTCTTTATAAGAATTTTTTGAGTCTCTTCATCTTCAAACGGAAGATTGTTGTACTCTCTGCAAAGATTTTTAACCGAACAGCGTTCATTGCGAAGCTGTTTGTCGCCCATTGGATTATACATCTGCGAATTAAGCATTTTTTCTTTTTCAGTCATAATTTTCTCCGTTAATAAATCACATAACAAAATTTACATAACAACGCTTATTATATTATAATCTCACCTTCAATACAAGTAAATCCAAAAATTAATTTACTTTTCAACTGACAACAAAATTCAATTTTAAATTTCATAGGGAGGATAATGGGACAGCGGTCTTTTGTATAATATAGTTACATTGAAAATATCAATGGAATTTGCAGAAAAAACGATTAAATTATGAGATTCCGTTTTGATTTGAGGAGGAATTATTATGGAAGAAAAAAGAAAAACCGTCACATCAACCGAAGTAAAACGCAGATACAATCAAAAAGTTTACAGTCAAATTTCATTTTCAGCTCCAAAGGAACTTGTTGAGGAATTCAGAGGGATATGCAGAAATATTGGAATTTCACAGGCAAGTGTTTTCAAAAAGTTTATCGCCGATTTTGTTGAAAAGTACAGATAAAATCAAAACCACTCGTTGAACGGATGGTTGCACTCTGCAGAAAAACCCGAAATTCAAGCTGACCGAATTTCAGGCTTTTATTTTTGAATTTTAAATTTTTTCAACCTGCTGTTTCAATTTGCAAAAAATTTTAAGAATATATATTCAAAGAAATAAAATTGTGGTATAATGATGAAGAATATATACAAGGTATGTACAGGCAACACAGGTTGTCTTTAATTAAGGAAGTGGCAAAATGAAAAAACTATTTACTATTATTGTGTGCAAGGTTCTGAAATTTGTCGGAGGATTGCTCGGCAAGGGCAGCAGTCTGCCAGGACAGATTGCGCTTAAACTCTGCCCCGATATTCTCGGACGAATTGAACTGCCGAAATATATTGTTGCCGTAACAGGCAGTAACGGCAAGACATCTACCGTTGAGATGATTGCACATATTCTTTGTGAAAGCGGCAAAAAAGTTGCCTGGAACAAAGAGGGTTCTAACCAGATTGAGGGTGTTACAACTCTTATTCTCGGCAGTTGTACTCTTTCGGGCAAGGTTAAATCGGATATTCTTCTCATTGAAAGTGACGAACGCTTTGCAAAATATACCTTCAAATACATCACACCGACTCATTATGTTATCACAAACCTTTACCGTGACCAGCTCACACGAAACGGTCATCCGGAATGGGTTTACAATGCCGTAAAGGATAGTATTCATCCCGAAACTCAGCTTATTCTTAACGCCGACGATCCGCTTGTTTCGTGCTTTGGCTACGGCAGGGATAATGTTGTATGGTTCGGTGCAGGCAATCTTCCGACCGATACAAAGGAGTTTGTCGGTGTTTATAATGACGGTGCATATTGCCCTCACTGCAAATCTCCTATGACATATTCAAGCTATCACTACGACCACATCGGCAACTATGAATGCCCTAACTGCGGTCTTAAAAGACAGGATACAAGCTACACAGTTACATCTGCCGATCTTGAAAAAGGCGAAATTACAATCAACAATAAGTACAAGATTGAACTTACACTCAAATCGCTTTATAATGTTTACAATTTGCTTGCGGCATTTACCGTTGCGTCAATCACAGGTGTTGACGGCAACACAATTGCAAAGAGCCTGAGCAATTATGTTCTTAAAAACTTCCGTGTTGTAACATTCACGCTCGGAAACAGAAAAGGTACGCTTGTTACATCAAAACATGAAAACAGCATTTCGTACAATCAGTCACTCAAGCTTGCCGCATCCGACAAGGATAAGTGCGATGTTTTGATTATTGTTGACGCAGTCAGCAGAAAGTATTTTACAAGCGATGTTTCATGGCTTTGGGACATCAACTTTGACCTTCTCAAAAGCGACAATGTAAAGAACATTGTGCTTGCAGGAACATATTGCAACGACCTTGCAACAAGATTTTCTTTCTCAAAAGTTGACAGAAACAAAATCAAGGTTATCAAGGACATTGAAGAAGCCGTTGATTATCTTGACAATGACCGCAAAGAAAAGATTTATGTAATTACCTGTTTCTCAGACAAGGGAAAATTTCTTGAAAAGGTAAAGGTGGACTGATTATGAAAATTCTTCATTTGTATCACGATATAATGAACCTGTACGGAGAATATGCCAATGTTTCTGCGCTTGAAAGAATGCTTGAAAAGAGCGGTGTAAAATTTACAACCGACAGGCTTACCCTGTTTGACAATGCCGACCTGGGCGATTACGATTTTATCTACATCGGTTCGGGTACTGAAAAAAATCAGAAGCTTGTTTTGCAGGATTTTAAAAAGTACAAGGATTTTCTTGTTGAATACATCAACAGCGGCAAGGTAATTCTTATGACGGGCAACTCGTTTGAAATGCTCGGAAAAACAATTACAGACTCTGACGGCAAGGTTTATGACGGACTCGGAATTTATGATTTTACAGTTACCGAGCAGAACAAACGCAGAATTACAGGCGATATTGTTTATACATCTGACATTCTCACAAAACCGATTGTCGGCTTTGTAAACAAGTGCAGTGAAATTAAAGGTATTGAAAATCATCTTTTCACTGTTAAACACGGACTCGGTGACTACGAAAATGCAAAAGCAGAGGGCTTGAAGGACAAGAACCTTTTTGCTACTCATGTTACAGGGCCTATTATGATTAAAAATCCGCATTTTCTTGAATACATTGCTTTGCAGATTTCAAAAAATACGGATGGCTTCAAGCCGTGTACGGATTACCTTGACTACGAAAGAGCAGGCTACGAAATTACTCTCGGCGAACTCACAAAAAGATTTGAGGAGTAAGTTTTGATGAACAACGACAATCTTCTTCAGCTTGAGGGAGCAATTGAAAGCGTGGTTTTCCGAAACGATGAAAACGGCTACACGGTAATTGAGCTTGCTGACGGTGACGATTATCTGACCGCTGTCGGAATTATGCCACAGGTGTCGTCGGGTGATGTTGTAAAGCTTACCGGCAAATATACAAATCATCCGAGCTACGGCAGACAGTTTGCCGTGCAGATTTGCGAAATCAGCAGACCTACCGAGGCGGCTGATATTCTGCGTTATCTGTCATCCGGAGCTATCAAGGGAATCGGCACTCAGACCGCACAAAGGCTTGTAAAGGAATTTGGCGAGGCAACGCTTGATGTGCTTGAAAATCAGCCCGAAAGAGTTGCAATGCTGAAAGGAATTTCTTCGCAAAAAGCCGAGGATTTTTCAAAGCAGTTAAAGCAAAACACAGGCGTGCGAACACTCATGCTTTTTCTCGGTGAGTACGGAATTTCAAACACCGCATCGGTCAAAATTTTCAATGCTTACGGTCCGAGCTGTGTCGATTTAATCAAGAAAAATCCGTACATTCTCTGTCAGGGTGATTTTGGGGTATCGTTTGAGAGCGCGGATTTTATCGCTAAAAAAGAAAAATTAGAACCCGATTCAAATGTCCGTATGCGTGCAGGAATCGCATACATTCTTCATCACAACGAGCGAAACGGTCACACCTGTCTGCCAAAGGAAAAGCTGCTGAAGGTTTCAACCGATTTTCTCGGAATTGACGGTGAAAAGGTTTCGGAGTGCATGGAAGAAATGCTGTTTGACCGTTCGCTTATCGAGGATAAGATTGACGGCAAAAAATTTGTGTTTCCCCCCAATGTTCACCTCTGCGAAATGTACATAGCGTCAAGAATAAAAATGTTGCTTAAATTTCCGTCAGAGAAAATTAAAAACATTGACAAGGCGATTGAAAAATGTGAAAAAGAGGACGGAATCGAATATGCCGATTTGCAAAAGAAAGCAATCACTATGGCACTTACCGAGGGTATGCTCGTTCTGACGGGCGGTCCCGGTACAGGAAAAACGACAACCCTCAATGCTATAATAAAAATAATGAAAGCAAACGGCAAAACTGTTTTGCTTTCTGCCCCCACAGGCAGAGCGGCTCAACGAATGAGCGAGCTCACGGGCGATGAGGCAAAAACTCTGCACAGACTGCTTGAGGTCAGCTGGGATAAACATGACAACCCCGTTTTCAACAAGAACGAACGCAATCAGCTGAAATGCGACGCATTGATTGTTGACGAGGTTTCAATGGTGGACACATTCATTATGGAAAGCGTTATGAGAGCGCTTTCCACAGGCTGCAGACTTATTCTTGTAGGCGACTCCGACCAGCTCCCCTCCGTAGGTCCGGGTAATGTGCTCGGCGATCTTATCGAAAGCGGACTTATTCCCGTTGTACGGTTGAATGAAATTTTCCGTCAGGCACAGCAGAGTCTTATTATCACAAACGCACATAAGATTGTGAACGGTGAAATACCCATTCTTAATTCCGCCGACAAGGACTTTTTCTTTCTTCAAAGGAACAATAAATCAGAAGTTTCAGCGGTAATAGCTGACCTTTGTGCAAATCGTCTGCCAAAGGCATACGGATATTCTCCGTTTGAAAACATTCAGGTGCTTGCTCCATCCAAAAAGGGTGAACTCGGAACTACCGAGCTTAACCACAAATTGCAGGCGGCGCTAAATCCGAAGGATGACGATAAGGCGGAAATCACAATCGGTTCAAAAACCTTTCGTACAGGCGACAAGGTTATGCAGATAAAAAACAACTATGATATTCGCTGGTTTCGTGAAAACGGCGAAACGGGCGAAGGGATTTTCAACGGTGACATAGGAATCATCACAAAGATTGACAGAAAGACAAAATCGCTTGTCGTTAAATTTTTTGACAAGATTGCAAGATACACCTTTGAATTTGCGGGCGACCTTGATTTTGCCTACGCAATCACGGTGCATAAAAGTCAGGGCAATGAATTTGATGCAGTTATTATACCGATGTTTTCAGGCCCTCCTCAGCTTTACTACAGAAATCTGCTCTACACCGCTGTTACAAGGGCGAAGAAAACGCTTGTCCTTGTCGGCAATCCGTCAACCGTTGAATATATGGTAAACAATAACCGCCGTACAAAAAGGTACAGCGGTCTTAAAGAATTTTTACTGAGAGATGACACACTTTATTAAGAAAGTTTTCGGCACAATAAAAGGATTTTTCTTTACGGTTCGTTGTCCGTACTGCGGAAGGGTTATTGAACCGAACAAAAGCTGTTGTGACAAATGCAGAAAAGAATTCCCCGAAATGCCACTTGTACGATATGCAACGGGAGGGTACGTCTGCACCTCTCCTTTCCCCTATGACGGAATTTTCCGCAGGGCAGTTCTTAACTTTAAATTTCACAACTGCGGTGCATATGCCGAATTGCTTTCACACGAAATGGTTCGTTCAATAAAAGATGTTTACCGTGACAGGGAATTTGACCTTGTCACCTGTGTGCCGATGCACAAGGATACTCTCAGAGAGCGTGGATACAATCAGGCTGAGTTGCTCGCAAAGGAATGTGCAAGGCTTCTCGGCATTGAGTATGCCGACCTGCTTGCCAAAACAAAGAAAAATAAAACCCAGCACAGCATAAAAGCGGCTGAAAGGGCAAAAAATGTTATAGGCGTTTACTCGCCGATTGACAAGAATTTAATCAAAGGCAAGCGAATACTGATTATTGACGACATTATTACAACAGGCAGTACGCTTGGCGAATGTGCAAGAATACTTAGCAAGTGCAAATGCGGCGAGATTTGTTGCTGTACGCTTTGCACATCTCTGCTGATATAGCATTGGAGTGATTAAAATGGATATAGCTGTTGATCTCGGTTCTGACAGAACAAGAGTTTTTATTGAAAATAAAGGAATAGTGCTTGATGAGGCAAGCGTTGTTGCGTTTGATGTCGATACCTACGACATTGTCGGTGTCGGCAACGAGGCTTATAAGATGATTGGCAAAACGCCTGCAGGCATACGAGCAATGCACCCGATTGATGACGGTGTTATTTCACGCTCCGAACTTGTTGAGGATATGGTTTCAATTCTTATAAAAGAGGTCAGTCCGTCAAAGGTGACTATGCCGAGGGTTGTTGCTTCAATCCCGAGTGAGGTTACCGAGGTTGAAAAAAGAGCGGTTGTAAACGCAGTAAGCTCAATCGGTGTTCGCAAGGTGTATCTTATTGAAGCACCAAAAGCGGCGGCAATGGGCTGTTCGCTCGACATAACAAGTCCTCACGGCATTCTGATTGCAGATATCGGCAGCGGTACGGCAGATATTGCCGTGCTTTCTCTCGGCGGAATTTCGGTTTCAAAGTGCATAAAGTCGGCAGGCTGTGCAATGGACGAAGAAATCGTTAAATACATTAGAAAAGAGCATAACCTGATTATCGGAACAAACATGGCAGAGGCCTGCAAAAAGGCTGTTGGCTGTGTAAAAATTCCGAAAGAGCCTAAGCTTTTCAGAGTTAAAGGCAGAGATGCCGTAAGCGGTCTGCCCAAATTTATTGATGTTGGCTATGCCGAAATCAAGCCTGTAATCGAGGATATTGCGCTTAACATTATCAGAGCAATTAAAGATGTGCTTGAACAGACTCCGCCCGAGCTTGTCGGTGACATCTACACGGACGGTATAATTTTGACAGGCGGTCTTGCCAAGCTGACGGGATTTGCAAGGCTTCTCAGCGAATCCACAAAGCTGAAAGTAAGAGTTCACAAAGCCGCAGCTGACTGCGTTATCAACGGTTGCGGCAAGGCAATCGAATATATTGACCATCCCGAAAAAATACAGCCGGGTGCAGTCAATCCGCTTATAGAGGCATTTTAATTATAATTTTAAACATTTTATCCGCAGATTTTACCGTCTGCGGATTTTTTGTAACATGGTATTGTAAAATCCGAAAATATGATTTAACAGTTGTCTTATCCTGTTTCAGTACCGTACTTTTTTTCTTCTTTTTTACATAAAAACTCCCCTTAAAGCATTCCCTGAAAACCATGTTTTTCAAGAGTCTACTTTAAGGGGATTATATCAGTTAACAATTGTTCTCCGCTTTTGTTTTATAGTTCATTATTCTTTCAAGAAATAACTGTACTTTTTCTTTGGCTATCTCTCCGCTGTTTTCAATTTCGGTATCGCCAATGTAAAACTTGTGTTCAGCGGATTTCTTCAAAATATCAAGCAATTTTTTCTGTTCATCCGCTTTGTTAATGAAAACGGACACGGCACAATCACAGGCTATGGAAAATTCTGCCGGTGTTTTTGAAGCAAGTGCGTCGTAAAACCTTTCTTTTACGCTTTCAAATTTATCTTCCGTGTCAGTCGGCAAAAGCTTTGTAATCATCTTCCAGGTATTCCACGCAAGAAAGCCGTTGCAGTTGTCAAGACCTTTGGCAACAAATTCAAAGAACGGATAGACAAGTTTCGGATTTACTTCGCAAATATACTCAAGAACCTGTTCCGCCCAGTGAGCATTTGCGTAATCATCGTCAAGAAAAATCTCAATAAGCAAAGGAACAGTCAGAATTTCTTTGCTTGCAAGCTGTGCATAATATTCTTTTTCAAGCCTTTGTTCAAATTCCTGAAAAATCTGCTCTGTTTTCATAAATTCCCGTCCATAAATTCACTTAAATTTCGGTTTAATACTCCTAATATAATACTGTATATTACATTCTTTTTCAAGTAAAATCATATTAAAAGTAACATTCCCCCCGAATTTTATCGGAGGGAATGCTTTACTGTTAGCAGAATATTAAGAAAAGGTTGTTCTGTAGTTCTGTTATTCTGAATAGCTTACCCAGACACCGCCGGACTTTGAACCCGGATTTGCACGGAAACAGTTCTTACCGTCAGCAACTGTCAAGTCGTTTGTCTGTGTTTTCCATGTTGATTCTGTGTCCTTAAAGAGGAAACAGTTTGAACCGGGGCTGAGCGGTGTGTCAAAATCGTAGTACCAGATATCTGTACCTGCAATCTTATTCATGTGAGCTGCTGCGTTGCCGAGTCCGCTCTCTGCCCAACCGTAGATATAAACATCAGTATAGTGTGCCTTTGAGTTATCAAAGTAAACTCTTGAAAGTGTGAATGCAGGCTTCTGCTCCGGAACATACGGAGCTGTTGAAACAGCTTCGTCATTGCTGAGTGAGATGCAGTTGTTTGTCTTTGAAACTGTTGCATCCCAGCAATTGTAAACATTACCGTCATCACCGCCTACAGGCTTTTCGTCAACCTCTGAAAGAGAACGATAAACACTGACATTTGAAACTGTTGCGGGAACTTCAACTGTGTAAACATTCGGATAAGCGTCTGTATCCTGCTCAAACTGATAGCTTGCACCTGTGTCAAGGTCATAGGCAAAGAGTGAAACACCGTCAGATGTCATCCAGCCAAGTTTAGTCTTGAAGTAAAGAGTGTATGTGTCAGCAGGCTTTGTTGTAGGCTGTGCAGTTGGCTTTACGGTTGTAGGCTCAGAGGTAGTCGGCTCAGGTGTTGAAGGCTGTTCTGCCTGATAAACATCACCCGTGCGGCCCCAGTCTTTGAGATGAACAATGTACTTCTGAATCAATGTTGCGTCAACAACAGAGATTGTATTATCCCCATTAACATCAGCAAGAATCTGCTTGTCAGCCGAAAGTGTTTCAAGCTGAGCGACATGTTTCTGAACGAGTGTTGCGTCAACGATTGTAATGTCACCGTCACCGTTTACTTCACCGTAAACAGCATTGCCCGAAGGCTCTGTTGCGGGCTGTGCGGTTGTCGGCTGAGTTGACGGAACAGGCTTTGTTGTAGGTTCTGCTGCAGAACCCTTTGTAACATCAGTAGCCTCAATCTCAACCTTTGTAGGTGTAAGAGTTGTATCCTCCCATGTACCTGCCTTTGTAAGTGAGAATGCCTTTGATGAACCGTTGAGGCTGATAGGTGTACCTGTTCTGCCCGGATACTGCTCGCCGCCTTTTTCAGAGATGATTACTCTTGTGTTGGCTGAAGTTGAAAGGTCAAAATCCGACGCAGCCTGATTTTCATCATCCTCATCAGCTGAAATACTTGATGACTTCGGAACTTCGTAGTAATAGTAACCTGTTGCAGGATCAAGAGTCATTGCTTCGCCGGGCCAGTTTGCATTCTTGTAAACAGTACCCTTGTTTGTGGTTTCATCAAAGATGTAAACCTGGTAAGGTGCTGACCAGCCCTTCTTGTTAGCAGGGTTGAAGAATACATACACTCCCGATTCCTGAGCGGTACTCTTTGCGTACTTATAAGCCATTGAAGAGGTCTTTACACCGTCGGTTGCCGTAACTGTGAGATTGATTGTTTCGCCCGGCTTATAATCTGAACCAATGCGGATTGATGTTGTACCCGTAAACTTAACAGGAGTTGAATCATCAAGACAGTAAGTACCCGATGTTGCGTTTTCAAGACTGAGTGTAAGGGTCATTGTGTCGCCCCTGAACGAACCGCTTTCAACAGAGTTTATTACCTTCGGGGTTGTTGTACCGTTGTAAACAACAGCAACACCCGTGTTGCCGATTGAACCTGTGAGAACGCCGTTTGCAACCGTAAACTCAGCACCTGAAACCGTATCCGTATATTTGCCGTCTGCAAGACCTGTGCCGGAAATACTTACGCTTGCGTTTGTACCTTTACAATTTGAAAGAACGATACCGCTTGTGCCTCTTGCAACATAAGCAATGTCGCCTGAAGAACCGAGCTTTTCAGACTGACCTACAAAAAGGTTGTGGAACTTGTTAATTTCGGAAACAGCTGTGCTCTTGTAAGTTGAATCCGTTGAAATGTTACCCATGAGAGCTGTTCCCGGACGGGCAAAGAAAAGTGCTGTTGAATCTTTTCTTGACGCAACGATTGCCCATGCCTTTACAACATTTTCATCCGAAACATCGGCAGTGTTTGAGAATCCCGATGAACCCGAGCTGCCCTCGTATGTATCGTGGCTTTCTGCCCAGAGAACTGCATTTGACGCTGCAACACCTGATTTGTATTTCGCATTGGTAGCTGTGCTTGCCTTACCCCTTGTGACATTGTAAAGCACTGCGTCGCCCGTTCTGTTGTCAGTAACATTGATATACTTGGTGTATGAGGAGTAGCTTCTGTCTGCACCGCAGTTGTTAAGAATTTCACCGTAGATGTAGAGGTCATCGCCTGTTTTCTGTGTGTAGTAAGAAGAAGCCGAGGTTGTTACATTCTTCCAGTAGTCTGACGCATACTCGCCGTCATCCTCTGTTTCAATATGCTTTGCAGCATCAAAACGGAAACCGTCAACACCGCAGTCGATGCATTCCTTGAGGAGGTTGATAATGTATCCCTGAACAGCAGTATCGTTTGTTACAAGGTCAGGACACTTTGAAACATGACCCTGAACAACTGCCTGAACCGAACTGTCGTTTGCATCGCCTTTGTACGTACGGGTGTAGGTTTTTCTTTTCTTATAGAACTCAGGCTCGTACTTTTTAACCTGATTGCTCACAGTCTCCGGCCTAGCTTCATCGGCATTTGCAATATGGTTTGAAACGATATCGCAGATGATTTTGATGCCGTATTTGTCAGCCTCATCACAAAGTGATTTAAGATCATCCTTTGTGCCGAGCCATGACTCCTCTGCAATATGGAAGCTGATCGGCTGATAAAGCTTCCACCACTGACCTGTTACATCGCCTGAGGTTGAGTAGTCCTTTGGCTGCTGAACGGGAGAAGTCTGAACTGTTGTGTATCCTGCCGCTGCAATTGCGGGAAGGTTTTCTTTGATTGTATTGTAAGACCAGTTGAATGCGTGGAGCATAACACCGTCGCCGACCTTATCACGAAGGGTACTGTCGGCAGATGCAGTCTGTGCGGAATCAACCTCGGCAGCATTTACGGAGGTAATTGCCGCAAAAGAAGATGTCAGAAGCGCAGACGCAACAACAAGACTTGCAATCTTTTTTGCTTTCTTCATAGGGAAAACATCCTTTCATAAAATTCTCGATTTCATTATAACAAATTTCACCAAAAAAGTACATACTTTATGTTACAAATTCGAGGGCTGTTTTTTGTGCAGATTACACGGTTGTAAAATTTTTTTAACAATAATTTTGCACCAAAAAGCATTATATTTAACCTTTTCTGACTCTGTATGAGCTTTACTTCTTTAAAAGAATATTAGTGATGCAAATTTGATTTTCTTTTTACACGATATTGATTGACATTTTTGTGCATTTAGAATATAATCAAAGAGCAGTTGTCCCCTGATGCTTATGTGACGGGTGACATTTCGGAAAATTTAAATTGTATTGCGTGCAATCGCTTTTAAGTTTAAGCGGTTAATAAGGATTTTATGTGAAGAAAAAGGACGGGGCGACACAGCCGTCTTATTTTTCTGTTCAAAAATTCTGAGCATCATGGTTATGTCTTTGCAGAAACGGCAGAGCGGACTGTGTTCGCCTGCATTTTTCAGGCTGACACAATCCGCTTTATTTTTTACGGATTTTACTGTTATCACAACGGAACAGGGGTGCATAAATGGAACAGACATCAAAGAAAACAATAGTTTCACTCAAGGATATTTTCATCAAATTTGACGGTGAGGTAATTCTTAACCACATCAACCTTGATATAAATGAAAAGGAATTTGTAACTATTCTCGGTCCGTCAGGCTGCGGTAAAACCACAACCCTGCGCATCATCGGCGGTTTTGTTGAACCCGACAGCGGCGATGTCATTTTCGGCGGCAAAAGAATTAACGGAACTCCTCCGAATAAAAGAAATGTAAACACGGTATTCCAGAAATATTCTTTGTTTCCCCACCTCAATGTTTTTGATAATGTGGCTTTCGGACTCAAGCTTAAAAAGATGCCGAAAGATGAAATAAAAAAGCGTGTAACCGATATGCTTGCAACCGTTGACCTCAAGGGTTATGAAAAGCGTTCTGTTGCAAAGCTTTCAGGCGGTCAGCAACAGCGTGTTGCAATTGCAAGAGCGCTTGTGTGCGATCCCGAAATCATTCTGCTTGACGAGCCTCTCGGTGCTCTTGACCTTAAACTGCGTAAGAGTATGCAGCTTGAGCTTAAGGAGATTCAGCAGAAAACTCAGAAAACATTTATATATGTTACTCACGATCAGGAAGAGGCTCTGACCATGAGCGACCGTGTTGTTGTTATGAACAACGGTGTAATCGAGCAGATAGGTTCTCCCGAGGATATATACAACGAGCCTGTGAACGCATTTGTTGCAGACTTTATCGGTGAGGCAAATATTCTCAACGGAATTATGCTTGATGACTGCAGAATTCAAATTCTCGGCAAAGAGCTTGAATGTGTTGACAAGGGATTCGGCAGGAATACTCCTGTTGATGTTGTCATCCGTCCCGAGGATATTGAAGTTACCTCTCCCGAGGACGGTCAGCTTGTCGGAACTGTTGAGAACACAACCTTCAAGGGTGTTCACTATGAGATGAGCGTAAGATGCGGAAAGTGTGAAATTCTTATCCACTCCACCGAATCGGCTGAAATCGGAAGCAAAATCGGTATGAGGGTTATCCCGTTCAACATTCAGATTATGAACAAGCTTCTTCCGTTTTACGATAATGTTATTGAGACAACCGTTACATACGCAAATCAGAACGACAATTCCTTTGAATTTGAGCTTGAGGGCGAAACCGTTACCGTTCCCGATAAATACTATGAAGAAGGTACAAAGCTAAAAATCACTCTGCCGCCCGACGCTCTTTCGCTTGCGGGCGACGGCGTGGGCGATTTAAAGGATTTGTACATTGAATCCGTAGTTTACAAGGGTGAACACAACGAAATCATTCTTGAATCGGACGAAAGAAAGTGGCTTATGCTCAGCGATACGGACGAGCAGGTCGCAACCTATGTTCCGCTTTCATTCAACTTTTCAAAGGCTCGGTTTGAGGTAATCTCAGAGTTTTCGGAAAAGGAGGGCTGATAAATGAAATCACGCAAGCCCTCTATTCCCTACATAATCTGGATGGTTGTTTTCACAATGATTCCGATTATTATGATTGGCTTTACCGCCTTTACCGACAAGAACGGTAATTTTTCGCTTCAGGCATTTACAAATGCGTTTTACTACACAAACATTTTTGTAAAATCACTTTGGATTGCGCTTATTTCAACGGCAATCTGTCTTGTACTTGCATATCCGCTTGCATACCTTCTCACGAGAATGAAAGAATCAACCCAGAACACGCTCATTATGTTGCTTATGATTCCTATGTGGATGAACTTTCTGCTAAGAATCTACGCATGGGTAACGCTTTTGCAGGACAACGGTCCGATTGATATGATGCTCTCGCTTTTGGGTATTCATTCAACCTACATTGGCAACACGGGTGCGGTAATTCTCGGAATGGTGTATGAATATCTTCCGTTTATGGTTCTGCCGATTTACACCGTTATGAGCAAAATCGACAACGGTCTTATTGAGGCGGCGCAGGATCTCGGTTCAAACAACTTTACCGTATTCAGAAAGGTTGTCGCACCGCTCAGCGTTCCCGGAATTATTTCGGGTGTGACAATGGTATTTGTTCCGAGTGCAAGCACATTCCTGGTTGCACAGTATCTCGGCGGTCCGGACGACATTATGATTGGTGATGTCATTGAAAAAATATTCTGGACAGACCAAAACACGGGTTCGGCAATTTCATTGATATTAATGATTTTTATTTTCGTGTTCCTGATAATCATGAACTTGTTCGGTGATGAGGAGGCGATTGCATAATGAAAAAGAAAACAGGTATTCTTTCAAAAATTTACATTGCAATCCTGCTTATTTTCCTTTATTCGCCCATTGCCGTACTTATCTTCTATTCCTTCAACAACGGCAAAACTACCGTCTGGAAAGGATTTACATTCAAATGGTATGTACAGCTTTTTCGTGACGACAATATTATGAACGCATTGTGGAACACTGTTATTATTGCCGTTCTTGCATCTGTTTTTGCAACAATCCTCGGAACTGCCGCCGCAATCGGCATCAGCAATTTCAAGGGCAAAAAAAGAATGCTTATTCAGAATGCGTCAAACATTCCGATCATCAGCCCTGACATAGTAATGGGTGTTTCTCTCATGCTTTTGTTTACGACTCTCGGAGTTATCTTTAACTTTGAAATGGGATTTTTCACGGTTTTAATTTCGCACATATGCTTTTGTGTTCCGTTTGTTGTGCTTAATGTTATGCCGAGAATCAAACGAATGGATCAGAGCATTTACGATGCCGCCCTTGACCTTGGCTGTAACCAATGGCAGGCATTTTACAAGGTAATTATTCATGAGCTTATGCCGGGCATTGTTTCGGGCCTGCTCATGAGCTTTACATATTCTCTTGACGATTTCATCATAACATATTTCACAAGAGGCGCAAAGTTTCAGAACCTCTCAATTGAAATTTACTCGATGACTCACAGGAGAATTTCACCGAAAATCAACGCTCTTTCCGCACTGCTTTTCCTTGCTGTACTCATTGTTATGGTTATTATTAATCTGCGTGACAGACACGAAGAAAAGGTGCAGAAAAAGAGAACTTGATTTTAAAAATTTTATTAAAGGGAGATTGAGAAATGAAAAGAATCATCAGCATTGTCCTTGCATCTGCAATGACGGCAACATGTGCGGCTTGCCTTTCAGGCTGTGGCGGAGGTGCTTCGGCTGACTCAGCTGACGCAGGAGAAGTTAATGTTTACAACTGGGGCGAGTACATTTCAAACGGCGAAGATGACTCACTCGACATTATCGAGGAGTTTGAAAAACGCACCAACATCAAGGTAAACTACACAACCTATGAAACCAACGAAGAGCTTTACAATATGCTGAAAAACAGTAATGTAAGCTATGATGTTGTCATTCCGTCCGAATATATGATCAGCAGAATGATTGATGAGGATATGCTGTTGGAGCTTAACTTTGACAATATTCCTAACTACGACAATCTTATGGATCGTTTCAAAAAGCTTGCCTGCGATCCCGAAGGTAAATATACCGTATGCTACAGCTGGGGCGTAACAGGTATGGTTTATGACAAAACAAAGGTTAAAACAAAGCCCGATTCATGGGACGCACTTTGGAACAAAGACCTTTCAGGTCAGATTCTTATGTTTAACAACAGCCGTGACGCAATGGCAATTGCAATGCAGCTTGAGGGCATTAATCCTGCTAACTGCACCAAGGCAGATGTTGACAAAGCCGCCGCTAAACTTAAAGAGCAGAAGCCTCTTCTTAAAAAATATGTAATGGATCAGGTATTTACTGAAATGGAAAACAGCCAGTCGGCAATTGCTCCGTACTACGCAGGCGACATTATGACAATGATTGATAACAACGAAGATCTTGACTACGCAATGCCAAAGGACGGCTCAAACCTTTTCTATGACGCAATGTGTATTCCGAAATGCAGTAAAAACAAGGAAAATGCAGAGAAGTTCATCAACTTTATGCAGGATCCGGAAATTGCCGCTGCAAACTTTGAATATCTCAACTATGCAACACCAAATCAGGTTGCATATGACGATTACATTGATGAAGACGCAAAGAAAAACGAATTTATCTTCCCGAGTGACGAGTATCTTGACAAATGCTATGTATTTTCAAATGTTTCCGATGAGGTTTATTCCTATATGCAGGAACAGTTTGTAAAAATCCAGGCAGACTGATAAGCAATAAAATTAATCCCGAGCAAAGCTTTTAAAGGCTCTGTTCGGGATTTTAATTTTGGTAAATTTTTAAAATTAATCATCCCCCATTTATACAGCCTTTAAATTTTATGTTATCTTAAAAGTATTATTCCTCATTTTAAAGGGTTTCCGTGACAGGTTGTCATATTTGCTCTGCGAACACTCAAAATACACAGAATTAACGGGGATTCGCTCAATCTTACAAATAGATTTCAATTGCCTTGTTTTGATTGACAAATTAGGAAAAAGTAATATAATATATACTGTTAAAGAGTGCATAATACATTTTTCGATTTTATTCACTTGCAGGCGGGCGCCTGTGCATCACAAAAGAGATAGGATGGTATAATAATTGTTTACAATTTTAAAAGAACATCGTGGCTTCGGAAAGCAGATTTTGCTCCTTGCCAAAAACGAACTTATTAAAACTTACAAAGGCGCCGTAATCGGTCCTCTTTGGGCTGTTGTTAAGCCTGCGTTTACAATTTTTGTTTACTGGTTCGCTTTTTCCTGCGGTATCAAACAGCTTAAAACACTTCACCTTGACATCGGCGGAGCACAGCCTTTTTCCATTGACTTCTTTACTTTTATGTTCATCGGTATCATTCCGTGGTTCTTTATTCAGGACAGCATAACGCAGGGTGCAAAGGAACTGAGAATCAACCGTCAATTTATTACAAAGGTTAAGTTCCCCGTTTCAACAATCCTTACTTATACAGAGGTTTCAAGGCTTTTTGTTCACCTGATTCTTATGGCATTTATGTACGCATATGTACTTTTCACAATCGGACCGAGCTGGTACAATCTGCAATTTTTCCTGTACTGTCCGTTGATGTTTATCTTCTTCCTTGCGCTCACATGGTCAACAGCCCCGATGTCTGCGTTCAGTAAGGACTTTGAAAGCCTGATTGTTTCCGTTATGTCAGGTATTTTCTGGTTATCTGGTATTATGTACAACTCCTACGGCTTTGATTCGCCGTTTCTCAACAAGCTTATGCTTATCAATCCGATTAACTTTTTCGTAAACGGCTACCGCAACTGTTTCCTCTACAACAGACCGTTCTATGCAAACAAAACGGAATGTCTTGTGTTTGCAATTGAATTTGTTGTAATTTTCGCCCTTGGTATTTTCAACTACAACAGACTCAGGAAAAAACTTCCTGATGTACTTTAAGGAGGTAATATTATGGCTGAAACAAAAGTATCCGATCCGATTATTACCTTTAAAAATGTCAGCAAAACCTACACTCTCTACAAAGATGACAAGGCAAGATTCAAGGCTCTTTTCTTTAAGCCGAGAAATGCAAAAACAAATAAGGCACTTAACAATGTTTCAATGGTAATCAATCGTGGCGAATCGGTTGGTATTGTCGGCGATAACGGTGCAGGCAAGTCAACTCTGCTCAAGATGATTACGGGCGTTGCATTTCCCGACGAAGGCGAAATCACCGTTGACGGCAAGGTTGCCGCATTGCTTGAGCTCACTGCAGGCTTTTCCATGGAAATGACAGGCAGGGAAAACATTTATCTGAAGGGTTATGTTCTCGGTCTTGAGGACAGCTACATTAAGCAGATTGAGGAGAAAATCATCGACTTTGCAGAGCTTGGAGATTACATTGACCAGCCTGTAAGAACATACTCAAGCGGTATGAAAATGCGTCTTGGTTTTGCTATCAATGTCAACATTGAACCCGATGTTCTTGTTGTTGATGAGGCGCTCTCGGTCGGTGACGCAACCTTCAAAAAGAAGTGTAAAAATAAAATTAAAGAGATTATCGAAAGCGGTGTAACCGTACTTTATGTAAGTCACAATGCCGCTTCGGTTAAAGAAATCTGCGCGCGTTCAATCTTCCTGAAAAAAGGAACTGTTATGTTTGACGGCCCGACAGATGAAACCCTCAGAGTGTATGAGGAATCAAAAAAGAAAAAATAATTCCGTTTCGGAATAAAGCAAAAGCTCCACAATTGCGGAGCTTTTCTGATTTATCTGAGAGGTAAACCCATATGGACTGTACCGTAAAAGGCAATCTGCCCTCCGAAATTTTTGAGGACATTAAAAAAATTGCAGACAACAGGATAAATTTTCAACAGTTAAAAAACAAGACTGTTTTCGTGTCGGACTGTCACGGACTTATTGCATATTACATTATATGCACATTGCTTGAGGGCAATGATTTTTTCGAAAACAACACAAGGGTAATCACCCTTGCAAAAAGCCGTGAAGATGCCGAAAAGCAGTTCGGCAACCTTACTCTCCGCAAAGATTTTGTTATTGAAATCGGAGAGTCAAAGAACTTTCCGGAGATTGAAAGAGCCGACTTTGTAATATACTGCAACTGCCCGTGTGAGGTTGCAGAGGAAGATTGCAGTAATCCCGAAATTGCGGATACAATCACTTCGGGCTTTGCAAATGTGCTTGAATATGCAAAAGAGTCAAATGCCGAATCGGTTCTGCTCGTATCTTCATATATGGTTTACGGGGAGGTTTTCAGCGGTAAAAATAACATTTCTGAAAACGACCTCGGCTATCTCGACCCGACCGATGCCGACAGTGCATACGCACAAAGTATGCGTTCAGCCGAAACACTTGCTGTTTGCTATGCTGAAAAGTTCGGTATGAATGTAAAAATCGCCCGTCCCTGCCCCACACTCGGAGGTGTCAGAATGAGCGATGAAAGAAAATGGGCAAAGCTGATTGTCAGTGCGGCAAAAAATCAGAGCATTATGCTTACAGATAACGGTGGTGAAAAGTTCAGCTTTTGCTATGTGACGGACACGGTTTCTGCATTGATTGATATTTTGCTTAACGGAAAAAGCGGCGAGGCATACAACATTTCAAACGATAACGCAAATGTGACAATGCGGGAATTTGCACAGCTTGTAAAATCGGCAAATCCCGAAAAGAATCTCTCTGTAGTGTTCGTTCACAGAAAAGACGAAGAAGAACCCGAATTTTCTCCGTCATCCCCCACACCGTATGTTTTGTGCAATGATAAAATAAAATCACTCGGCTTTAGTCCGAAAACCACGCTTAAAGACGGAATAAAATGCAGTATAAGAGCAACAGAACTGCGTGCAGAATTGCGAAGGATAAAGTAATGCGTATTAAAGATTTTTTAAACGAATTTGAGGCCGACAGGGCGGCATTGCCCGGAGTTGAAAAAGAAACTCTTGCAAAGCTCAGGAACAAAACAATTGTCATCTCGGGCGGTGAACTTGCAAGGTGTCTTTGCTATGCCTTTCTGTACAATAACGAGGCTAAAAGGCTCGGAATAAAAGTTATCCTTCTCGGCAAATCACGCAACGCAATGGCATCATACCACAGCGAACTCTTGTTAAGAGATGATTTTGATTTTGTTGATTATAATTCTGCATCAGAAATTTCAAATGCCGACTATGTGATTACAACAGGAATCTGCGGTGAACATACAGACAACAACCCACAGATTATGATTGACGGCATTGCAGAGATAAATGCCTGTGCCAAAATTGCAAAAGCCACAGGCGCAAGAGTTGTCGTTGTGAACGACAGCAGAATTTACGGCAAAGCCAAACCGCACAGAGTTTATTCCGAAAACGAATACGCAGAACTTGACGCAACCTCTCCCTCATCGCTTGCAGGTCAGCTTATGAGAACGAGAGAAACCACCTTGCACTCGGTTTTGAAGAACAGCGAATCAACCGTTACAACGCTCAGAACGGGCATAATTTTGGGAGCGTCAAGCAACTTTACAAGCGTGCTTGATCCTGTTTTTAACGATATAGCCAACCGCCGTGACACGGTTGTTCCTGCAACAAGGGATCGCTGCACCTTTGTTTATATCAACGATGTTTTAAAGGCGATTGTTTTCGCAATGACAACTCTTGAAGAAAACGCAGTTTATAATGTCGGCGGCAAAAACTGCAACGCATCGCTGATTATGATTGCGGCTGTTCTCAACGATATTTACGGCAGTAGCTGTACAATTGAGTCAGGCGATTTTACGAAGCTTGACGGCTGTGCAATTAATTCAAACAAGATTTCCGTAAACGAATGCACTCCCGACATAGACCTTGAAACCATGCTGAAAATCTGCATAATGGACAAGATGAAGTCCGAAAAAGTTCTGCGTATCCCCCACTCACACGAACGCAGACTTGATTCAATTCACGAAATTCAGCTTGCATTTCTGCTTGAAACCGACAGAATTTGCCGAAAGCATAACATAAAATATTTTCTCGGCGGCGGAACACTTCTCGGTGCAATCCGTCACAAAGGATTCATTCCGTGGGATGATGATGCCGATATTATGATGTTGCGTGAAGATTTTGACCGATTTTGCGAGATTGCGCCAAAGGAACTTCCGAGCAATATGACTTTTCAATCGTACCATACGGACAAGGCTTGTTTCTATGAATTTGCCAAGGTCAGACTTGACGACACTTTCTTTGCAACCGACTTTGCAAAAGACCATCACGCAATGCACAACGGAATTGCGTTTGATATTTTCTGTCATGATAACACAGCCAATTCAGCAATCGGACGGAAAATTCATATGGCTGTGACTCTGTTCACAAGAGCGCTGGTGTTCAATAAATGGAACAATCGCAAGGCTGAAAACGGCAGTAGAATCCAGAGCATTGTAACAAATTTCTGCAAAAAAATATTTCCGCTCAGATTCAGTATGTGGCTTGAAGTCCGTACTTTAAAATTCTTTAAAAACAAAAAGAACGCAAAATATCTCTATGACGGAATGGGCAGAAATATTTATAACGGTGCTTTTCCAAAGGAATATCTTGACGATGTTGCTTATGCCGACTTTGAGGGTTACAAGTTCCCCGTGCCAAAGGAATATGACAAGTACCTTACTTTCCTCTACGGCGACTATATGGAGCTTGCACCGCTGTCAACAAGAATGGGTTGCCACGAAATTGCCCTCTGCGACATCGGAAAATATGACGGTTTCAAAATCCGCAAACCCGATTCTGAAAAATAATCAGCGTAAAACAGACCGATAAAATAAATGTGACTTGACACTTACCTGTCGGTCTGCTATAATAATGTAGCACATTTTGAGTGCTGTTGCGGAATCAGCTGAAGAGTAAGATTTATCTGAAAGTAAGCTCCGCCTCGGTTTCCCCACCGTGTAAAAATCAAGGGAATTTAAATTGATTATGCAAAAGTTGACACAATCATTTTCAACTTTCCATTTTCAATTTTCAATTTAATAAGCAGGTATGGCGGAATTGGCAGACGCGCATGGTTCAGGTCCATGTGAAAGCAATTTCATGCAGGTTCAAGTCCTGTTACCTGCACCAACAGCCGTTTCTTATGTAGGGACGGCTGTTTTGTACCACATTTTCGGTCTGTTTTATGGTGATTTTCAAAATATTTGAATTAATTTTTAATAAAAAGCGAAAATTATGTTGACAAATCCGAAAATATGGTATATAATAATCAAGCTGTTGTTATTAAACAACATTTCGAGGTGTAACTCAGTTTGGTAGAGTGCTTGGTTTGGGACCAAGATGCCGCAGGTTCAAGTCCTGTCACCTCGACCAAAAACGGTGGTTTTTCAACCACCGTTTATTTTTTGCCAAATTTTCTTAAAGTACTCTAAAATGGCTTAAACACTGGGGTTATGAGCTGTTGCTCAGTTAATTTGAGTAAATTTGAAAACACTTGAATTAAGATAAAGTGCTGTCAAAATTGCTGTCAATCGCAGTCAAAAGTGCTGTCAAAAACGCAGTCAGTAAGCGGCTTAATGAACACTCAAAATTTCAAAAGTGCAGTCATTTTTAAAAATTGCACGCAAAATACTAAAAACAGCCTAAATTCGCTTATCGTTTGTCCGACTGAAAAAATATTTTTGGAGGTCAACATTATGACAAATACTAAAATTACTTACTCTCAACAAGGCGACTATCTTTTACCAGACCTAAAACTCCCCCAACAATCGAAATGCGAAATCGGCGTTTTCGGACTGCGGCATAAAAATTATTTGCTCCGATACCACAAGATAAGATATTATAATCTGCTGACTTCAGGCAAACTTGTGGAGTATCTATCCGATATTGATAATCAGGCGAATGAACTGTTTACAACGCTTATAAAGCAACTATCCGAAAAAGAAAATGTGACCGAACAGCTAAAAGCTGAAAACCAAGCAGAATGGATACGCAGGATGAACTCAATCCGCAACAGAGCATTGGAAATTGTCAACAAAGAATTGATTTACAAATAAGCCAATATAAATCGTCATAATTTGAAATGTCATAAAATTATCGACTTACTTCTATTGAAAAGTCATTGATATTGTGCTATAATTCTATTGAAAAGTCAGATTTGAGGTGATTGCGTGTTATTCCGAAAGATTGAAACGTTGATAGAAGAACATCTGAAAAGCGATACCAAGAAGATTTTGCTGATTGACGGAGCTCGTCAGGTCGGCAAAACATACATCATCCGTTATGTGGGGCAAAAGTTGTTTGAAAACTTTATTGAGCTGAATATGGTGGAGGATTCGCTGGGTGAACGCCTTTTCGCCGAGGTAAAGACTGTTGACGATTTTTATCTTCAGGTCAGTATGCTTGCGGGTAATAAGATGAAACAGGAAGAAAATACGCTGATTTTTATTGATGAAATTCAGGCGTATCCTCATCTGCTCACGCTTTTGAAATTTCTTTCTCAAGACGGAAAGTTTACCTTTATTGCAAGCGGCTCACTGCTGGGTGTCACATTGTCGCAGACGACCTCAATCCCTATGGGTAGCATCCGCAAGGTACGGATGTTTCCGCTGGATTTTGAAGAATTCCTCTATGCAAACGGACTTAATGAATTTGCCATATCGGCAATGCGTAAAAAGTTTGAGTGTGAAGAATCACTTGATGAGCCTACACACAATAAAATGATGGACTTGTTCCGAAAGTATTTGCTTGTGGGCGGTCTTCCGGACGCTGTGAACTCGTATCTGAATGACCATAACATTCAGCTTGTCCGTGACATTCAAAGCGAAATTCACGACTATTATGCCGCTGACGCTTCCAAGTATGACGAGGAGAAAAAACTGAAAATCCGGCGCATTTATGACCTTATTCCGTCCAATATGGAAAACAAGAAAAAGCGTGTGGTGGCGCAAAACATTGAAAATAAAAGAGGCAAAACATTCGGCGATTACAGCGATGAATTTGAGTACCTCATAAGTGCCGGTATTGCTCTGAATGTTCAGGCAATCTCCAATCCGGTTTTTCCGCTGATTGAATCCACCGGAAAAAACCTGCTGAAGCTGTATCTGAACGATGTGGGAATTCTCACGGGAATTTTGTACGGAAACAATATCCGTGCTGTTTTAGATGATGAAAAGAGCGTTAATCTCGGTTCAGTCTATGAAAGCGTTGTCGCTAGCGAGCTAATTGCTCACGGCTATAAGCTGTTCTATTACGATAACCGCAGTAAGGGTGAGGTTGACTATCTTATTGATGATTACAACAGCCTGTCCGCCGTGCCTATAGAGGTAAAGTCCGGCAAGGATTACACTGTTCACAGTGCGCTGAACACCTTTGTTCAGAATGAGGATTATCATATCAAAAAGGCTTATGTCCTCTCCAATGAAAGAACCGTCACGCACAACGGAAAGATAACATATCTGCCAATTTATTACATTATGTTTTTTCAAAACACACCTAATACAAAAGATTTGAATTTTTAAAATTCAAAGTAACAAAAACCTCCTTTGTGATGCAGTAACCGCACCCAAGGAGGTTTTATAATGCAAACATTATTTGAATAAATGAATATAGCATACATAGTACAATACAATTATAGCTCATAAATATATCTCTGCACCAATGGCGAAAAAGCGGATGACCACCAATATTCAAAAACAAGTAACCGAAGTGGAAAATTAAGAGGTAGTGTTAGTTTGAAGAAACGCTTTCTATATCGCACCAACAGTGTTCGATTATCCAATATGCTTTTTTGCAAAAACTGACTTCTCAAGGAAAATGTACTGTCTCAGCAGATTAAGGTTATGATTAAATGCTTGAAACAACAACAGACACAGCGAACAAACTCACGTGCCTTTTACTATTTTGAAATAATCTGAATAATAGAATATCGTTTTACAAAACAATCATTAGTTTTGCTCATCTGGTATTCCTAATATGTTATTATATATTAGTTTTGATAAAAATTCAGTTCTACTTACGGGATTGAAAGTCTTTCCCTTATATCTTTGCACAAAACCTTTTGGACACATTAGAGCCGATTCGTTATAAATATTGTATTTGTCCTCAAGAGACTTATTTTTACACCGTCTGTTTAAATTCTCTTCCAATAAAAATAAATTTCCTATTTGTGCATTTTCTATTCCATTAGAATCAGGTAAAATGTGTTCTATAGTAACTTCCAAATTAACATCACGGTTTGAAATGTATTTCTCAATTAAATTCAAAACAAGTTGACAACGATCTTTGCATTTTGAATCACTATATATTGGCCAACAGTGTGAATAGCCAATGTTTTTAAAGCTATTAGTAAAAGCTTCTAAAGTTGGTAATTTACTACGCATATTTTTGAGAAATTCCTCAAGATTATCATCTGAGAAATTTGTTTCTAATACATAAGCATATTTGTAAACTGTATCGCTTAGCATATTTGAATTTTCTTGCCTGATTATTTTATAACAAATATAAAAGTTGTATATAAAATTTAAAATCTCGAGGTATCTATTTTCGTTTATTATTTCTAAAGATAATAGATGTCTTAAACTTAATAGGAGTGGACGAAAAACCACAACTCGTTTTGTTTTGAAAAACATAAATACTTCTTTTTCCTTAGGCAAGCAATTAATTTGGTTAATGAACGCAGTATAGTAATCAGATTTTAATTTTATATCATCTAATAGTTTGTCAACATTCCTACCACGGGTAGCATTTTGCAATGATTTATATACACTTATTGATTGCTTTTTATCGTTATTGTAATTGTATTTATGAAGAGCATAGTGTCTTAAGAAGTCATCAATGCTACTGCCTAAATTATTTTCAATCTCTTCCCAAATGTGTTTGGCATCATCTCTTCTTTCTTTAGGCTGAAGATATCTCATTATGTAGTTTTTTAGCAGTTCGTGATCTTCCAGATCTAAACCACGGGCATTAAGTATTTCAAATATAGTATAGGAATCCTCATCTGTAGAAGAAATAATATTAACATATCCTATTCCGATCAATGCATCTCGTGTAGCGAGCAATTTTTCATCATCTAAATTTTGAAGCTTTCCTGCAAAAAATTTGAAAGCATTTATTATGGATTTGTCTTTTGCTTGGGAAACGGTGCACAGGTTGGCAAATGCCGTAATACTATATGAGGATAAATCTTTCTGTGAACAATCTTTCAATTTATTTACTATTTTTGGCAAAGATAGATGATATTCAGGATAAACAATTTCTCTATCTTTTGCTTTTATATCTTTTGCAATGAGATACTTTAATGTACCATTAAAATCGTCTAACATTCCTCTTTTTTTTAGCATAAACATAATAGAAGCAAGAAAAATTGTGAGTGTTAAAATTCTTTGCTGACCGTCAATTATTGTGTATTTTTGTAAACCTTCATCTTTTCCTTCATCTTTTAGAACAATACTTCCTATAAAGTGGGATTGTGAAATACCATCCACTACTAATTCAACATCGTCATATATGTCTGCCCAGTTTTGTGTGTTCCAAACATATCTACGCTGATTCCTTGGTATACAGTAAATAGCGTCATTTAGTAATTTATCTACTGATTTTTCTTTTGCTTCAAAAGACATTTTTATACTCCTTTGTTTTTAAATATGATTTATTTCGAGAGATACTGGTGCTAAAAAATAACTCGTGTTTTATTAACATTGTTTTAGCTTTTCGCATAGCGGCAGGATTTCTTCCAGCTTGGCAACGATGCGCTTTTGCTCGGCAAGGTGTGGGAGAGGTAGTAAACTGGTTGCTAAATAGTCCTTATGGATACGCTGCTGACCAGCTGTTCCAGTGAATGACTTGACACCGTTGGCAATAAAGTATTCAGTTTTAAAGAACCACAGCAAGTACTCTCTAAGAACAGTATTGTTGATAACTCTAACAATCGATAATTCTGTTGTTCCTGCTCCATATCCGTTAATCAAATCTCGAAACACAACTGATTTTCTATTTTGAAAGCACGGTGTGATTTTTGCAATGCCAATATCTCCATTAGCAAAATGTGTAAAGCCCTTTTTTATTGCTCCCCATTTTTTAACTTCAAAAGTATGAGTATTCCTAAATCCATCTGACACACAGGACATAGGAACAAACGAAGTATCAATATTGTTATCTATATCATTTTTAGGGTTGAGTGTAACAATTTGCGCAACACGCACCCACTTCCAGCTCTCCGGAATATCAAACGGAATTTCATTCTCCGTAATCTCCGGCAAGGGCTTCCCTTTTTTGATTTTGCCCGCTTTAATAAGTTTCTGCTTTTCTGCCTGAATCTGCTTATACAGTTCTTCACCTGTGCCTTCTTCGGGGCGTTGTTCTACCAACTTTCCCTGAATAGCCAATTGTAAAATACTCGCTTTCAATTCCTGCGGTGTCATTCCCGACCACCTCCGAGAATGGCGGTTATGTCAGCCAGCACACGGTCAATTTCTGCGTTCAGCGACGCCCGTTCCTCCTGATAACGCTGAATAAGATCCATTGGATCAAGTATTTCTTCTTCAATATGGGGATAACCACAAAGGTCAAGGTTATAATTCGTAATTACTAAACCATTGGAATCTCTTAACTCAATATCACCATTTTCTGTTTTGTAAGCAGTATATTTTTTAGCTTTGTCAAAACCGTCTATGCTGATTTCCTGACGGTTGTTCCACCACTCGATAACAGGCTCAAAATGCTCCAGCTTCATAGGTTTGGTTTTTGAGAAATGCTTATATCCCTCGGGCATATCAAGACGGTAAAACCAGGTTTCTTCGGTAGGCTTGGTGCGGTCAAAGAACAGAATGTTGGTAGTGATAGATGTATATGGCGCAAAAACACTGCTCGGCATACGCACAACGGTATGCAGATTAAATTCGGATAGCAGTTTCTTTTTAATATTTATCTTCGCATTATCTGTGCCGAACAGAAAGCCGTCAGGCAGGATAACAGCGGTACGACCGTTCTTTTTAAGGCGGTACATAATCACCGACATAAAGAGGTCGGCGGTTTCACTGCTTGCAAGGTCAGAGGGAAAATGATTTTTTACTTCTGCCTTTTCCGAGCCGCCGTAAGGAGGATTCATCAGAATAACGTCAAACTGATCGTCCTCGGTGTAGTCCAATACATCGTGGAGCAAGGAGTTCGAGTGGAAAACCTGCGGAACATCAAGATCGTGCAAAAGCATATTTGTAATGCAGAGCATATACGGAAACTGCTTTTTCTCGATACCGTAGATAGAATTATTGTATTTTTCTTTATCCTCGGTGGTTGTGACTTGCTTGTCCAGTTCTTTCAGCCAGCTTGTGATAAATCCGCCGGTGCCGCAGGCAAAATCCGCCATTTTTTCGCCGATTTTCGGCTGAATCATCTTTGACATAAAATCGGTTACAGCACGGGGTGTGTAAAATTCACCGGCAGAACCAGCGCTTTGCAGTTCTTTCAGAATGGATTCATAAATCTCGCCGAAAGCGTGGCTTTCCTCATAATCGCTGAGATCCAGTTCATCAATGACATTGATAACCTGACGGAGTAATACACCGTCTTTCATATAGTTGTTTGCGTCGGCAAAGGTGGTTTGCACAATAGCCTTTTTTATGGGAGTAGATGCGGTAACAGGCAGATTTTTGAGAGTCGGAAACAGCGTGTTGTTTACAAAATTAAGTAATGTATCTCCAGTCATGGCAGAGCCGGAACGGTCGTCTGCCGCCCAAGCTGACCAACGACATTCTTCGGGAATGATGGATACATAGTTTTCTTCATCCATATCCCAGTCCTGTTCTTTTGCGTCATATACTTTTAAAAAGAGCATCCATGCAATCTGCTCAATACGCTGGGCATCACCGTTGATACCTGCGTCATTGCGCATAATGTCACGAAGTCTTTTTACAAATCCCGATAGATTGCTCATTAAAATTAACCTGCCTTATATAGTTCTTCTTCCAATGCTTTTACAGCTTGAATGTAGCCTGCTTTTCCGCCAAAATAGGTGGCGATTTTTGAGGGCTTTCCGAATTTCTTAAACGGATCAAGCTGTAAAATCTCGGTTTTCTCAATTTCGTAAATACCTGTGTTCATATATTTATCGAGGAGGGCTTCCAGCACTTCTCTTGCAACACCGCTGTATTTGCTCAGAAAATCACGCTTTTTTACATTATTCGCACGCTCTTTGCGTGTAAGCGGCTTTTGATTAAAGGAGACATGGCAAATGAAGTCAAAATCATCCACATCGGTCATACCTTGCTCCGCTTTCATTTGCTCAAGGTCTATGCCTTGTTCTTTCAACAGTTCCCGAATAGCTTCTTTCTTTTCTTCGGAAGTCCACTTTGAAATAAAGTTGTCAAGAGAAGCATATTTGCCGAGAATATTAGACTTTGTATAGTCAACAATGCTTTCCTGACGGAGAAGCTTGCCCAGGGCGTCATAAACTTCCACCCGCTTTCCGATGATATGAACATCACATCCGTTTTCATCAACAACATATTTGTCAACAGTAGGGGGTGGCGAAACAGAATCACCGCCATTACCTGGTGTATCGGGTTTCGGTATCGGCTTGTGATTAGGGTCAAAGCCTTCTACAATCTCAATAGGGCCGTCCCAATCGGGATCGGAAAACAGTCTTGTCACATTGCGGAAGTCCATTACCACAAAATGATTTTTACCTTCCTTTTCACGCAGACGAGTGCCACGACCGATTATCTGCTTGAATTCTGTCATAGAGTTAATCATTTCATCGAGAACAATCAGCTTTGTCATCTTGCAATCCGCTCCTGTGGAAAGAAGCTTTGAGGTTGTTGCAATTACCGGATAGGGTGCAGATACGGAAATAAAGTAGTCAAGCTTGCTTTTGCCGTAAGTATCGGAGCCTGTGATACGGACAACATAGTCGGAATTTTCTTTGACCATATCGGCGTTGAGATTATTCAGCGCAATACGCATACGCTCTGCGTGATCTTCAGTAGCACAAAATACGATGGTTTTCTGCATTCTGTCGGTACTCTTGAGATATTCGGTTATCTCCCTTGCAACCTCGTATGTGCGGTCTTCAAGAATAATATTGTAATCAAAGTCGCTGTTAGTATAAATGCGATCTTCAATTTCATTTCCAAATTTATCAAGCTGTCCCTTGTAAGGCCGCCAGCCGTCTGAAATGTCGGTTGTTATATTTATAACCCTGAACGGAGCAAGAAAGCCGTCTTCAATACCCTCTCGCAAACTGTATGTATATACAGGCTCTCCAAAGTAATCAATGTTTGAAATATATTTGGTTTCCTTCGGAGTTGCAGTCATACCGATTTGTGTAGCAGAGGAGAAATAATCAAGAATTTTGCGCCAGTTGCTGTCCTTTTTTGCAGAACCTCGATGGCACTCATCAACAATAATTAGGTCAAAGAAATCCTGATTAAATAACTTTGCAAATCGAGCAACTGTTTCTTCACCTCTTTCTTCATCTTCGTTTTCTTCGTTGCCTACAAGCTGTTGATAAAGAGAAAAATATACCTCGTGAGAAGTTATGGTAACGGGATCGTCTTTTGCAAAATTTATCTTATGTATTACTTTTTCAAGAGGAGAGAAATCCTGCTGAATCGACTGATCCACGAGAATATTGCGGTCAGCCAAATACAGAACTTTTTTTTGAGTCCGCTTTTTAAAAGGCGGTAAACAATCTGAAATGCCGTATAGGTTTTGCCTGTACCCGTTGCCATAACGAGCAGTAAACGCTCTTGTCCGTTTGCGATTGCTTCAACGGTACGGTTAATAGCGTTACGCTGATAATATCTCGGATCATATGTGTTCTGGCTTGAGTAGTAAGGCTGATTGATTATTTTTCTTTCGTTATCAGATATGCCTTTGCCGCCGTTTGTTTCGCTTTCCCATCTGGCAGTAAGTTCATCCACAGTCGGAAATTCGTCCATAGACAGTGTACGTTCCAAACCAGTCAGAAGGTCGTGTTCCTGAAATCCGTCACCGTTTGAACTGTATGCAAACGGAATATCCTGCATTTTGGCATAGGTAATCGCTTGCTGCAAACCGTAAGATATAAAATGATTATTATCTTTGGCTTCAACAATCGCAATAGGTTTATTTTTTGTTAAGTAAAGAACATAATCAGCCTTCTTTGGTTTTTCACGGGTTACAATATTTCCTTTCAGATTGATGCGACCGTCTGTTATTTTGGTTTCCATCGTAATACGGTCGAGTCCCCATTTTGCTTGTACTGCAGGAGTTATATATTGTAGCTTTATGTCTTCCTCAGTCATCTGCTTTTTATCTAAAATCATTGTCAGCCCTCCCTCGTATTACATTTTAAGCATTATATCACTTTGGCAAATATAATTATACTATTATAATATAACACATTTCGACATATAAATCAATGATTATTGGCGATTTATACTAAAAAGAACAGAAATATCACTAACATAATTTTAAAAAAAGGAGCTGTATGTCTTAACAACTCCGTAATAAAAATCTATAATTTGTTTTTTGTCCTGCAAATCACGATATGCCTTTTTTCGGGTAGCCAAAGAATTATATATTTTACCGATAGTGCAAAACTGCATAAAACTTTTAACTCAACACTTGCTGTAAGGCAGGTGTTATTTTTTTTAATTCATTTTTGAGAAAATTTTTTTAGAACATGGGTTGAATTTCAGGCTCGCCCACTCCAAATAAGTAGAGGGATATATTTATTTGAATATCAAACGAAAACGGAAAATTCATTTTTTATAGCACAAAAAAATAAAAAACTTTTCAAAAATACCCTGACAAAACGCCTGTGTTTGTCCAAATAAGTGAGAGGGTATTTTGAAATTTTTTGAAAATACACCCCCTCCAAAATACTGATTTTGTCCATACAAGTGAAGGGGATAAAGAAATATATTTTTAATTTTCTTTATCAAATTCGAGAAAATTCATTAACAAATTATTTTCTAAGGAAGTGAATCTAAACAATGAAAAACGCTTATTTTCAATGTGTCAGTACTCGAAAGAGAGAAAGAAAAAAGTAAACCAAGGAAACCTATGACAAATCTTAGCGAGCAGACTGTTTGTATCCACAAGCGGATAAAACAGTAAAAGCTCGTTAGTGGATACCCCTAAAACCCCGGAAAAAATAAGAAAAGGAAGGTAACATATGAAATCCAAATTTATCAAACTGCCAAAGGCTCTCTTTGATGATGCATATATAGACTTGTCGTGCGGTGCAAAGCTGCTCTACTCGCTGTTGCTTGACCGCAGAATGCTTTCGGAGCAGAACAGTATGACTGACTCAAACGGCAGAGCCATTGTGTACTTCACAAACAATGAAGTCTGTCAAAAGCTGAAATGCAGTCATGACAAGGCTACGAAGCTTTTTCGTGAGCTTGAACGTTTCAAGCTTATACATAGGCTAAGGCAGGGCAAAGGCAAGCCTGACATTATTTATGTTGATAACTTTATTGACAGCGAAGAAGCCTCATTCAAGAGTGCGGAAAATACGCTTTGCAGAGTGCAAAAATTAAGTGTACCTGACTGCGGAAAATCAGCAGGAAATAAAACTGAAATTAATAATACCGATAGGAGTAATACCAATCTATCAATCGACTATGACGAGGTTGAGAATGAAATAAAATTCCAAATTGAATATGATGTACTGGCGGAGCGTGATTACGGCAGTGTGCTCGACGAAATTGTCAGACTTATGACAGACACTTACTGTTACGCAAGTGATACTGTTCGGATTAACAAACGGCAAATCCCCATACAGTCTGTTCGCAAACGACTGTCAATGGTAACCGCCGAGCATATCGAATATGTAATAAGCTCGCTTGAAAAGAATAAAAGCAAAATCAAAAATATGAGAGCCTATCTGCTTACGACTCTCTACAACTCAATTGACACTATGGAAACCGACTGCTTGTACGGTAATTAGGGAGGAAATCAAAATGGATGAAAAAATAAAATTTTTAGGCACAAAAGAAGTTGCCGAGGCACTCGGATGCAGTCTGCCGGCTGCCCGAAACATTATGATGAGGGCTGATTTCCCGTTGGTGAGAGTCGGCAAAAACTTCAAGGTCAGTGAGCAGGCTTTTATAGAATGGAGCAGCAAGCGCAGAGTATAAAATAAGGCGAAAATCTGTTGACGGCTTATCGCTTTTGGAGTATTATAAATACAGTCGGATAACGATAAGCTGTCTTTAGGTTTTGAAAGGACGGATTACAATAAACGCTAAAGACACAAAGAAAAAACAAACCTACGGCAACGGCTCAATATATTTTGTAGAAAGCCGTCATCGCTTTGCAGGTCAGGTTTATTTGACAATCGACGGTGAAAAGGAACGCCGCACCGTTTACGGAAAAACAAAGAAAATCGTCAAGGACAAAATGCGTGAGCTGCAAATTCAGGCTCTCGCAGGCAACCTCGAAAAGCGCAACCGTAACAAGGTTGAGATAAAAACAATTCATCAGCTTGCCGAAAAGATGATAGAGGAACAGCTTGCCCTAAATGAAATCAGGCAGTCAACCTATGACCGCAAAATGGAAACTCTGAAAATGCTTTCCGATATTTCTGATAAGCAGCTTACGGAAGTCACCGAGGACGATATAGTCGGTTTTTTCAAGGTAAAGCTTGATTATTCCCAGTCGAGCATAAATAAGATGTATCAGCTTTTGGGAGCAGTATTTGTAAAAGCAATTAGCAAAAAACTCATTGAGAGCAATCCTTTGAGCGACATCAAGTGCCCGAAATCGAGAAAAAAGCAAATTCCTGTCAGAGCCTTGACGGTTGACGAGCAGATAAGGCTTTTGAATGTGCTGAAAACCGAGGACATACACTACGGCGACATAATGCTTTTGTCAATGTTTACGGGAATGCGAATCGGCGAGTGTTGTGCCCTCACGGCAGAGGATATCAATCTAACCGACAAAACAATAAATGTCAGTAAAACCGTATCGAGAGGCGAATTTGGAAACACCGTAATCAACGATACCAAAACCGCCGCAGGTATGAGAACGCTTTTTATCAGCGATGATGTTGCAGACTTTTTGAAAGAATGTTTAGGCGGCAGAAAAAGAGGTTTGCTGTTCACTTCAAGCAACGGCGGGCTTGTCACTTCAAACCAAGTCAACTATGTTTACTCAAATGTGATTAAGAATTACGACATTCTTGACAGCTCGGTGTACGGCAGGGTAGATTTACATTCACTCAGGCATACATACGCAACGAGGTGTATTGAAAGCGGAATGCCTGCAAAGGTGCTTCAAAAGCTTTTAGGACACACGGACATAAACATCACGCTGAATGTTTACTGCTCTGTATTTGAAAAGTTTAAAAACGAGCACCTTGCGATTGCTGACGAATATATGAAAGCAAACAACCTGCAAATCGCCTGAAAATGAAAAAATCGCTGTCAAAACCGCAGTCAATTGCGACTAAGTCAGCATTTAAGCCACTTATAAAGGTCACCTCGACCAAAAAAGGTGGTTTTTTAACCACCTTTTATTTTTTGCCAAAATTACTTAAAATGCCTTAAAAGTGGCTTAAACACTGGTTTTTTGAGATTTCAGAAATTCAGTTGAGTAATTTTGAATTAAGTTAAAACAAGATAAAATGCAGTCAAACTTACTGTCAAACTTACTGTCATTTTAGTTTGCCTGCCGATTTTCAAGGAAACAAGATAATATATTTTTAAAATTTATTACACCGTAACACAAAAGATTTTTCTATTATTAAAACAACAAAGAGGTTAAGCAATTTTTTCTAACGCTTAACCTCTTTTTTTATTTCAAAATTTAACAATTTTAATTATCTGTACTCGTAGTGACCGCCAACTACAACCTTTTCATCCCAAGGTTTTACCCATTCCTTGTCTTCTACTGTTTTTGTACCTGTCTGTACATATTCTTCTTCATAATGGTATGAACCACTACCACCATTATCTAATTCCCAAAGAAGATGCTGTTTTTCTTCTTTAGCATCTTTCATTTTCATACCGCAGTCATTGCATACATTGTAACCTACCCAACCATATACTGGCTCCTCGTGAGTACCTACTACTTTCCAATAACCTTCGTGGTGTACTGTTTTGTAGTCATCTACCCATACCTTCTTTTTTGGCTTCTGAGCTGAAATATATTTTACGGATTTGCCCTTTGAATCGTATCCGCTTGTAAACTTAGTTGCAGATGAGTTGATACATCTTACGGTGTAGGTGTATGTCTTGCCTGATGAAACCTTACTGTCTGTGTATGAGGTTGAAGTTGTGTCGGCAAGCCTTGTCCAGCCCTTACTGCCCTTGTAGTAAACTCTGTACTTTTCAGCACCGTTTGATTTGTTCCAACTGATTTTTACACCGCCGTTTACGCTCTCGGCTTTGGTAATCTTCGGAGCTGAAATATATTTTACAGTTTTGCCCTTTGAATCGTATCCGCTTGTGAACTTAGTTGCAGATGAGTTGATACATCTCACGGTGTAGGTGTATGTCTTGCCTGATGAAACCTTACTGTCTGTGTATGAGGTTG
>OLPP01000210.1_pt1 | contig 65291 bp, 58 predicted proteins | sample 1643151 | NCBI WGS metagenome assembly OLPP01 (sample SAMEA3136679, study PRJEB25190) | human gut metagenome | biome: human gut; feature: human-associated habitat; material: faeces | place: Austria | collected 2013 | reverse complement strand
ATATGCTTTATTTATCTTCAGGAGTTCTGCTCGTTGGCAGCTCAGAAAATCAGTTGGGGGGATTTGGGGAAGAGGACAGGAGATGTAGAAGTTCCGGGAAATAAAATCAAATAATTTAAAATGATAAGATAAGTGTCAGCCCTCCAGTATTTCAATTTCTCAAAAGGTCATAACTGTCTGAAGTCTCCCTCAAATCTTTCTCAAAATAAATCCTGAATTTGCATGGGCAGCCAACAAACAGCTTCCAAAGAGAGCCGATACCCTATATTTGTGGCCTCGGAGCAAAGGTTGGATGCAAGCGGTTAAGCGAACATTCAACCTGCAGCGACTAAAGTCACAAATATAGGGTATCGGCTCTCTTTGGAAGCGTCTCCTTTGCTGTGCAAATCAGGATTTAATAACTCTTATATGGTTTTTCCATCAATTTCACTACTTCATACAGCAACATTGTTGCTGCACCAGTTCCACCCTTAGAGTAAATCTCAGTATCTTCATCAGATTCCGATGTTCCAGCAATATCAAGATGTACCCAAGGTTTTTTCTCAACGAATTCACCTAAGAATCTTGCAGCGGCAGTTGCACCACATTTTTTACCACAGTTAGCGATATCTGCTACAGTAGATGCGTTCAGATTATCATATTCTTCATCGCCCATTGGGAGTCTCCAGATATTTTCTCCTGCAAGGATGGATGCCTGGACAATCTTGGACATAAGTTCGTCGCTGTTACTGAAAGCACCAGTGTAGCGGTCACCGAGGGCAACAACACAGGCTCCAGTTAAAGTTGCTACGTCAATTAATGTTGTAGCTCCACATTCACGGATTGCATAAGTAATGGCATCAACAAGTGCCATACGGCCTTCAGCATCAGTGTTAACAACTTCGATGTATTTGCCATTCATAGACTTAACGATATCGCCCGGTTTCATTGCCTTGCCGGAAATCATATTTTCACAGGCAGGAATAACTGCGGTTACGTTAATGCCAAGTTTCGCCTCTGCGATTGCACCCATAGCAGCGATAACTGCGGCTGCGCCGCCCATGTCACCATGCATGCCTTTCATGGCATTGCCAGGCTTTAAATTATATCCGCCGGAGTCAAAGCAAAGACCTTTTCCAATTAAAGCAATCTTTTCATCGTCTGTAACACGGCCGTTATATTCCATAACGATAAACTTAGCGGACTGTTTAGAACCACGGGCAACTGCCAGGTAGGAATTCATGCCGAGTGCTTCGCAATCCTGCTTTTCAAGAATTGTGCATTTGATATTGTTCTTTTCGCAGATTTCCTTTGCCTTAGCTGCGAGAGCTGCAGGAGTCATCACGTTCGCTGGTTCATTTACCAGGTCACGGGCTGTTGTAACGGCTTTTGCCATCATTCTTGTGTACTGCTCTTCCTTTTTAAAGGATGCAGAATCAATTCCTGTCAGAATTCCAAGATGTAGCTCTGGAGATTCTGGCTTATCAGAAATGTATTTGTCAAAAGAGTAATCTGCGAGGAGAAGTCCCTTCATAGCAGAACTTAACCAGTAGGAAACATCTTCTCCGATTGCGGTCATAAGAAGGTTCTTTCCGTGGAAACGCTTTGCTTCCTTCATAGCCTGACCGAACTGTAACTGAAATCTTCTCGGAGTTGCCTTCTCAGGAATACCAATGAAAATCAGGTTATAATAAGGCTGTCCCTGATAAGAAAAATCCTTTCCTCGGAGACCGTATACCTTGCTTCCTCCAACGAGACCATCGGCCTGAAGACTTTCAAAAATCTCGCTAACTTTTCCAAGCTCGATACTCAGACGATTTTTATGATTGTATGTGACGAGCAATGTATCAAATTCGTAGTCCTCCAGATCTACGAGACGTTGTATTTGCATAAATGATACGCTCCTTTCTAAAAAATATTTTTATTTAAATAATTATAAGTTGCATTAAAATCGGGAAAAGTGCATACTATCCCCGATTATAATATGTAATATATATACGTTTTAGTGCATATATTCTTCAGCGTATATACAGTTATTTATAGTATAGCACAGTCAAATATTTTAAAACAGAAAAAACTTGTACACATTACATAAAATTTTGGTGGTAAGAGACACGGTTTTTGCGTAAACTACTTATAAACAGGGTAAAATCTTGTCAGAATAAATTGTAGTTAAATAAAGAGTGTTTGAGAAATCACTCCAGTGATATGTATGTCCCAATTTATGGGGAAAGTATTTTTCAAACACGCTCTAGTATACTTCATCTGTGATGAATTTGACAAAACAAATTTTTTTCTATATAATAATTAACAAAGCTAACTAACATTGTTAACCAGGAAAGAATAGGTGATAGAATGAATGAATACTCAATGATGACACAGGAACTGCAGGATCTCGCTGCACTTTCTATGGAACACGGACAGATTCCTTCAGGCCTGTATGACCAGTACCATGTATTGCGAGGTCTCCGTGATGTGAACGGTAAAGGAGTGCTGGCAGGACTTACGGATATTTCCACCATCACCTCTTCCAAAGAAGTTGATGGAAAGATGGTTCCCTGCGATGGAGAGCTGCGCTATCGCGGCTACGACATTCACGATTTAGTAGACGGATTTGTAGCAGAGCAGAGATTTGGCTATGAAGAAGTGGCCTATCTGCTTATTTTTGGACGTTTGCCACAGAAGCAGGAATTACAGGAATTTCAGAATCTTCTCGGAAGTTATCGTACATTGCCGACGAACTTTGTGCGAGACGTTATTATGAAAGCACCAGGTAAGGACATGATGAATACACTGCAGCGAGGCGTACTGACATTATACGGTTATGACGATATGGCAGATGACATTTCCATACCGAACGTACTGCGCCAGTGCTTACAGCTTACAAGTACCGTGCCGTTACTCGCAGTTTATGGTTATCAGGCATATAATCATTATGTAGAGGGCAAGAGTTTTTACATTCATTCTCCGAAGCAGGAACTTTCCACGGCGGAGAATATTTTGCGTATGCTCCGCCCAAATAAAAAGTATACACCACTTGAAGCAAGAGTTTTAGATATTGCCCTCGTACTTCACATGGATCACGGCGGTGGTAACAACTCGACATTTACCAATCATGTAGTAACTTCCTCTGGAACAGATACTTACTCCGCTATGGCAGCATCTCTTGGCTCACTCAAAGGGCCAAAACACGGTGGAGCAAATATCAAAGTTGTTCATATGTTTGATGAGATGAAGCAGGAAGTGAAGGATTGGAAAGACGAAGACGAGATTAAAAATTACTTGCTGAAGCTTCTCAATAAGGAAGTCTTTGATCACAGCGGATTAATTTATGGAATGGGACATGCCGTTTATTCTATCTCCGATCCAAGAGCAAGAATCTTCAAGGGATTCCTTGACAAACTCGCGCGGGAAAAAGGTTACGATGAAGAATTTGAGTTCTATGACAGAGTAGAAAAACTCGCCGTCGAAACCATTCAGGAAAAACGCCGTATCTATAAAGGTGTAAGTGCCAATATCGACTTTTACAGCGGATTCATGTATCGGATCTTAGGGCTGCCAGACCAGTTATTCACCCCGATGTTTGCCGTGGCACGTATGGTCGGCTGGAGCGCACACCGTTTAGAAGAGTTAATGAACTGCGATAAGATTATCCGTCCAGCATACCAGAGTGTGGCTATGGATAAGGAATATGTTCCAATGAAGGATAGAATTATCGTGGAATAGTAAAGAGAATTTTAAAATAAAGCTATTTTTGGGGAGGAAAATAACAAAAATATGAAAGCGAAAGACACAGGAAGTTCTGACTGGCCAGAAGGCGAGCCGTCAGCAGAACAAAAAGTGACTTTAGAGGACTACCAGCAACTAATCATCCAAATGCGAAAGGCCAATGTACAGTTTCAGCAAATGTGTAACATTCCATCAGGAGAACTGACAATGTTACTCACCCTGCGCCACCTGTTACTGGCAAAAGCATTTGTCATTCCGTCAGATATTGGGGATGCGATGAAGCTGTCAAGGCCAGCTGTATCCCGAATGCTCCATAATTTAGAGCGTAAAGGATATCTGGAAATGAAAAGTAGCGAAGAAGATCACCGCTACGTCAAGGTACAGTTCACCCAGACTGGAAAAGAACTTATCACCGAGGAATTTGAAAAATGCTGTAAGCTCTTAGAGAGGGTAAAAGAGCGAATGGGAGAAAAGGATATGTATAAGTTTCTCTATTATTACAGCCAGTTTTGCACGATTTTAGTAGATGAGATTTTTTGAGTGTCTCTGACAGGAGAAGCAGCTTAATTCATTAGCATTTAAACACGTTCTAATGCTAATGAATTAAGCTGCTTTTTTCTGGCTTTGGAGCCACTCAAAAAGGGTATCTTCTCGGGGCAGGCATTATTCTTCGTATGAGCGAAAATGACTTTGGAGCCATTCAAAAAGGGTATCTTCTCCCGTTAGGAGCGTTTCCCCCTGCCTGCGGCAATCAGAATTCCTCCAGCTTCTTCAGCAATGCCATTTCCCCTGAAACCTTATACTTCGCACAGAACCGACATAATGCAAAGAGAACTTCCCCCAGCTTCTCTGACAATTCCTCATCACTGCTGAATTTTTTCTCTGGATCTTCCCCAGCAGTGCCGAGCTGTAAATTCACAACAGAAGTTAGCAGGTCTTTAAAGACATCTTCATCCTCCGTGGAAAACAGTCCGGCGGCGGCAGTCTTTTTCGCAATCTTCTGGCCGCGGATGAGGGCAGGGAAACTTTCTGGAACAAGGGCAATCTCTTCTTTTAAAGAGGTCTGTTTATGTCCTTCTTCTTGAGATTTTAATTTCTCCCAGTCGGCCTGCTGCTGTTCTACACTATCATAATGGCGGCCAGCAAATACATGAGGGTGACGGTGGATCATCTTGCGGGCAATGCCATCGATAACATCTTCGATAGCAAATTCGCCATTATCTTCAGCAACCTGGGACTGCAAAAGTACCTGAAATAAAAGGTCACCAAGTTCTTCTTTTAAATTAGCGCAGTCACCAGTCTTAGTGAGGTCAGTTACTGCCTGATTCACCTCGTAGGCTTCCTCTAATGTATATAACTTAAGAGATTCATGCGTCTGTGACTTATCCCACGGACAGCCATTCTCTCCGCGAAGTGTGGCAACAATCGCCTGTAATTCCTGAAAATTAAACTTTTTATCCATTATAAATGCTCCTCCTTCAAACAGAATAAAATGGAAAATAATCTTTAATAATATTTGGTCAATATTCAGCTATCCAATTACATTTTAAGTTGAAATGTAATATTGTCCCAATATCTATAAAATCTTTGTATCAAGTAAATACAAATAAAATATAAGTAGAATGCGACTGGAATTACTATCATGCAGAAGTAATTCTTAAATATGCAAAACTATGCAAAAGACTATTGTAAAAATATGTTATTTGATTTATTATATCAGTAAGTCACGAAAAAATCTACATCAAAAAGAAAGAAGGTTTAGGATTAATGAACAACTTTGGACGGGCAGTACTGGCAGTGGGGTTAAGTGCAGTCATGACATTTACAGGTCCGGAATGCTTTTTTCAGTCAGGGGTAGAACCTGTAAGTGTTTATGCAGCAGAGGAGAAGGCTGTGCAGAGCAAGACAGCAGGAGATAATTCTGAAGAAGGCGAGAGCACGACAGAAGTGACAACAGAGAAGAAAGAAGAGAGTACGACAGCAACGGAAAGTCAGGAGAGCCAGACTTCTTCCGAAAGGGATACAAGCAGCGGTAATACAGAGCATTCGCAGACAGAACATACAACAGAAAGTACGAAGAGGAATACGTCTGGTACATCTGGTAATACAGATCAGGCAGAAGATACCGATTCTTCTACATCAGATACATCCGGAAATTCCTCTCATAGTAACGAAGAAGGAACAACTCGGAAGAAGGCGAAGAAGGACATTTCCTCAAGAGAAGATGCAGAGATTCGTACAAAGGCGATTAAGAAGATTACGGATCAGTTAGCAGAGGAAGATGCACCGGACGGAAGCGATAAAACGAGTACATTTATCCCGAAGATTTATAATGATACCCGTCTGGCTATGAAGAATAATAAGGAATACATTGCGGGATATGTATATTTTAATCAGACAGATAGTGCCTGGAATCAGAATGGCTACTGTATCGCTAAGGCTGGATGTGGTCCGACTTCCATGGCAGTAGTAATCACATCTCTTACAGGTAAGTGGGTAACTCCATTGGATACAGCCATCTGGGGCTATCAGCATGGCTTTTACTCAAGAGCAGGTTCTGCACATGAGATGATTCCTGCGATGGCAGCGGCTTATGGACTGAAGTGTCAGGGAGCAGGAACCGATTATAATGCGATTAAAAAGGCATTAAAAGAAGGCAAGCCAGTAGTGTGCCTTATGGGACCTGGATATTTTACCCGAGGCGGGCATTTTATGGTACTGGTAGCAATTGATAAGAACGATTGCGTAACAGTAGCCGATGTCGGAAGCAGAGCGCGTTCCGCTTACAAGTACAGATTATCGGATGTAATCGCTCAGTCCAAAGGTGCCAGTGCAGGCGGTCCATTCTGGATCATGTCCTATGATAAGGAGAGTAAGTCTGCGCTTCGGGAGAAACAGGCGATTAAGGATTATACAGAAGAAGATATGGCAGAAGATTTTGCTGATGTTTCCTACATGAAAGTAAAGGGAGATCTTCCAGAAGTACTCCAGGAAGAGAAGACAGATGTCTCTGTCAAAAAGGTAGTATCTATTCTTAAGATGTCAACCGGTAAGGGCCTTTTAGATACAATCGGAGCAGGTAAAGGAACCGCATTGGCAGGCTCTTCTAATGCGGGAAGTTCTGTCCTTTCGCCAGTGAGCCAGAATAGCCAGGTTGTTGTAGTGAACACAGATGAGAGTAATAAGAAAGCAGGTAACCAGAGTGGAAGTACAGCACTTGCAGGAAGCGGTGCGGATACAGGTAGCCAGAGTCAGTCTGCGAAGAAGTCACAGAATCTGGCGCTCACACTGAAGCAGGATATCGCAAGAAGGCAGTGGGAGAAAAAGATTGATTTAAGTTGGATGGATAACTATATGCAGGGAACTTTGGAAAAATAATCTGTAAATTGAGGCGTGCAGGTTGTAGGAATGATTTTTCAAACACGCTCTAAGCTAATGAACAAATAAGTTGTGATAATTTAAAATAATGGACAAAGAATTATGAGAAAGATTAATTACAGAATTACAGTTAATATAACACAGAAGACGATGAAGCTTGGATTTCGTGCAAAGATGCCGGACGAGATGCAGGGAAAGCGCATCCGCGTGCAGGCTGTATTTACCCAGAGACAGGTAGAACGTCGTTTTCCGATGGAAGTAGTAATAGAAGAAGGAGAAGTTGGTGACCAGATTCGCGCAGATGCAGAGATATTGCTGCCATATGTATTTTACAGTCCGCCACGCCATAAGGTGAATGTTATTTTTACGCTTTGGTGTGGAGCGGAAGAGATTTGCTTAGATGACCAGCCATTTCCAGTGCAAAAGGAACTATTTGCCAGAGCGGAGATTGTCCGCAAGAGGAATCTGTTCAAGTTTGGACTTTGCTCTCTTGGACTGCCATTTTTACTGGTCAGAGATTATTTTAAGGAAGACAAGAATTTTATAAAGGCAGCGAAGCGGGCGAATGATACCGTATATAGAATTAGTGGTTATAATTATAGTGCCCGTCAGCAAAATACTGACTATTTTGCAGCCAGATATCGCAAATATATAGCGAAGAATAAGGTAAATCCGAATCAGATTCTTTTCCTTTCAGAGAGAGAGCCAGAGAAGAATGGGAATCTTATGCTTGTGAAGAAGTGGTTTGAGGAGAATGAACCCGAGGTAGAGATTACGACATTTATCAATACAAAGACAGTTGATCAGCTTCGCAAGAAGGAACTTCGGGATTGTGCGTTCAAATGCGCTACATCTGCAGTTATCATTTTAGAAGATTTCTATCCGCAGCTTCATAGCATTCAGAAACGCAGCGAGACAAAGATTGTGCAGTTGTGGCATGCCTGCGGAGCTTTTAAGACGTTTGGCCTTACCCGTATGGGTAAACAAGGCGGTGCGCCTCAGACATCGATGAATCACAGGAATTATGATCTCGTACCAGTCAGTAGCGATACGGTGAGAGATATTTATGCAGAAGCATTTGGCATTTCAGGAAGTAAGGTACAGGCGCTGGGAGTACCGCGTACAGATCTGCTTTTTGACTGGGATTATGAAGAGAAAAAGCGCGAGGAACTCTACGGGAAATATCCTATATTAAAGGAGAACAGGGTAATCTTGTTTGCACCGACATTCCGCGGAGATGGGAATAAAGATGCATATTATCCGTTGGAAGCATTTGATGTGAATCACTTTATGGAAAGGCAGCCAGAAGACACGGTACTTATTTTAAAGAATCATCCATTTGTAAAGCAAAAGTTTACTGTGGATGCACAATGGCAGGACAGAGTACTTGATTTGAGCGGGGAAGAACATATCAATGACATCATGCTGATCAGCAACCTTCTTATCACAGACTACAGTTCCAGCGTATTTGAGGCAGCAATCCTTGAATTACCAATGCTTTTCTACGCATTTGATGAGAAAGAATACATGGACAGCAGAGACTTTTACTTTGATTATTCGCAGTTTACACCAGGTCCCGTTGTCACGGATTTTGAGGCATTATGCGAGGAATCTGCTGCCATGCTTCAGAATATTGTATCGGCAAATGAACAGGCAGACCTTAAGAAATTCCGCGAAACGTTCCTAAATACTGTCGATGGCTGCAGTACAGAGCGCATTTGCAGGAAAATAAAGACAAACTATATAAATATTTAACTAAATTGCAAAAAAAGTTTGACAGCTCATGGAAAATAATATAAAATATTGGAATCATGGTAGTTCGTTAAAATAAAAGCATTAATAAGCATGAATCTAAAGACAGCATCATGTAAGAATGTTGACAGCATAGTTGAGCCATTATGAGTAACATAGGAATTCAAAGTTACTAAGGAGGACTTACTTTTATGAAAGGAATAGTATTAGCGGCTGGAAGAGGTACGAGACTGTACCCTATGACAAAGCCAGTTTGTAAACCGTTATTACCAGTATATGACAAACCGTTAATTTATTATCCAATTGCCACTTTACTTCAGGCAGGAATCAGGGACATTCTTGTAATTATTCCACCAGGGGAAGAAAGAGAGTTCCAGAACCTTCTCGGAGATGGAAGTGAATTAGGACTTCATATCGAGTTTGCAGTACAGAAGGTTGCGCGGGGAATCGCAGATGCACTTATCATCGGAGAAGACTTTATCGGAGATGATTCTGTATGCCTCGTATTAGGAGATAACATTTTCCAGTGCCATAATCTTGATGAAATCATGAAAGAAGCCATCAAGGATGACCACGGCGCAAAGGTATTTGGTTATTATGTAGATGACCCAAGACCATTTGGTGTTGTAGAATTTGATGAGAACGGACAGGCTGTATCCATCGAAGAGAAGCCAAAGAATCCAAAGTCTAATTACATCGTACCAGGATTATACTTCTATGATAATCAGGTAATTGACATTGCTAAGAATCTTAAACCATCCGCAAGAGGTGAGTACGAGATTACAGATGTTAACTTAGAGTATTTAAGCAGAGGCCAGTTAAAGGTAATCCCATTTGACAGAGGACTTACATGGATGGATGCCGGAACAGCAGACAGTATGTTAGAGGCAGCCGAGATTGTTAAGGCACTTCAGAAGTCAGGATACTATATAGGCTGCTTAGAAGAACTTGCATGGAAAGAAGGATTCGTATCTTTAGATAAGGTTCATGAGATTGGCGAGAGCCTCAAGATGACCAACTATGGACAGTACTTACTCAAATTAAAGTAAAAAGTTGCTATTTTACACGGGAGATAATGAGACAACCCGAATCAAATAACAATTTTTTATAGAAGGAAGCACAAAACTTCCCATATTTATACTAGAATGAAAATAAAACGGCAAACTGTCATAACAATTTCAAAACAACAGTTTCTAAAACATTTAACATTTTAAAAAAGATTATCTATTTTTTGGTTGACAGACTAGCTGCTTTATGATATACTACAATCAACCCAGAGGACATTGCACGGGTGCACATCATAAGAGAGAATATTATAGCACCAGAGAGGAGTACGTTATGCAGAGTACAGGAATAGTTAGAAAGCTTGATTCATTAGGAAGAATTACATTACCTATGGAACTTCGTAAAAGTTTCGATATTGGTGAGAGAGAGCCTTTAGAAATCTTCACAGAAGAAGATAAGATCATCATTAAGAAGTATAACCCTAGTGATATCTTTACAGGACAGTGTGAAGACCTCATTGAATACAGAGGTAAGAAAGTATCCAGAGATTCTATCCGCGAGCTTGCTAGAATTGCCGGATTTAAGCTGACAGAAGAGTAATCTTCTAACCCAGCTACTTCAACGGGAGTTCCCTGTGGTAGTATACAAGAGATAAAGATATGCCTTAAAAAACCAAGAACCAGTAGAGAGAGGCAAAACGGACAGCCCCCTCCTTTGCGAAAGCAGAGGAGGGGGCTGTACTTTGGTTGGAGATGGAACTACTATTTCATGGAAAGCCATAACCATCTGATGATTCCCCAAATCCCTCCAGCAATAAATAGAATTTTCCTCCCCAGCCAAAACACAGCCCTCTGGAAGATAAATAAAGCATATTTGTGGCCTCGGAGCAAAGGTTGGATGCGAGCACTTAAAGCGAGCATTCAACCTGCAGCGACTAAAGTCACAAATATGCTTTATTTATCTTCCAGAGGGCGTCTCCTTTGCCTGCGGCAAATTCCTATTTATCTTTTCTATCTTGCAGCTATGCATTTTTGTTTCTTTATTATAGTTTATACCTACAAGCAGTATTTCTCCTGTATACTTTGCTTTTTCTGCTAATTTTCCTTTAAAACGTAAAATATACTGTTTATCTTTGATTTGCTGGATTGCTTCTTCTGGGGATGCATCTACTTTTAATTCTAGTATAATTGCAGAAATGTTCTTTTTCTCCGGATAAAAGATAAAATCTACATATCCTTTTCCCGCTTTATCTTCTCTCTCAACACGGTATTTGTCTCTTGCTGCCAGATATACAAGATTAACTATGGCAGATAATTCTATTTCATTGTTATAAGATAGAATAGGAGATTCTGTATTATGAGCATACTCCAAAATTTCTGCCATTGTTTGTGTATCTCCAGCTAGTGTTGCCTTTAGCATTCTTTCAGATTCTTTTGCTAATCGATATACATATCCCAAACTTTCATTTGTTAAAAGGAGTTCATTATATTTGTACATCAGCTCTCTGTTTGGAATAAAGACTTCTCCATCTTCATAAGTAAGTAACCCGTATATGACCATTGCAGAGTATATCTGGTTTTTTGTTGTTAATTCTTCTGCGGTGGCCGCATACTCTTGTACTTTCGCCTCTATATGTTCGCCGGAAATCATAAGAATAAAGTCTTCTCTGACTTCATCAATATTCCCTTTAATATAATAAAATATTTCATCATAGGGACCAGAACCTGTCCAGTAACTGCCTAGCTGGTTATCTGATAAAGCACAGATAATTGAACGGGGATTATAAAGCTGTTCACCCGATGCCGTACAATATCCATCATACCAGATTTTTAAATCATGTCTTGTAATTCGTGGTCGAATTGTGGTTTCACTATAAATTTGAAACAGTTTATCTACCTCCTCTTCTGAAAATCCAAAATAAGAGCTAAACCGTTCTCTTGTTGCCATGTTATATTCCACAAACATATTTAACTCTGAAGCGGCAGAGTATTTGGCTATTGGAAGTATTCCGGTCATATAAGCAAGTTCTACATATACTTGATCTTTCAGTAAGTTTTTAAGAAAAAGCAGGTATTCTTGTCTTTCTTTTTGGGAAATAAATGGCATATGAAATACTGCATCCCATTCATCCATTATAAACATAAATTTACGATTTGTTTTTTGAAAAATTTTTGCCAGGATATCCCAAAGTGACATTTCTTCTTTCAATTCTAATTCGGGAAATTCTTCAAGCAAATCTTCTTTTATTCCTGTTTTGATTCTATTAATATATTCTTCATAAGTTTGGCAATTCTCTGGAAGCCTGCTGAAATCAATATAGATAACATCATATTTATTTATATATTCTTCATATACCGGGCTTTTTGCTATCGCAAGATGTTCAAATACAAAACTACTATCTATTGCCTTGCCAAAATATGACGCTACCATATTTGCCATTACGGTCTTTCCGAATCGACGGGGTCTTGTGATACACAAAAATCTTTGTTCTCTTCCTATTGATGGAATCAATTCTTCTATTAACATCGTTTTATCTACAAAGTATTTATCCAGGGCTGTTATCTTATATGCTTCAAATGGTGCAGTACTGTTTAAAAAGATACCCATTATATCACCGTCCCTTCTTAAAAGATATCATTTGTATTATAACATCCTTATGGGAATTCTACTATTAAAAATTGGAATTTGCCGGGGTGAGTAAACAGACGAAGTCTGAGAATCAAATCATCTATATTTGTGATTTTCGTCGCTACGAGAAGTCGTCTTCTAAGAAAAGGCTGACATGAAAAGGTATTGATTTTGACTCAGTTGTATAAAATACAAAGTCGTCAAAATCAATACCTTTTCATGTCGGCCTTTTCTAATATTTTATTATAGTCTCGTAGCTCCCAGACCACAAATATAGATGATTTGATTCTCGGACTTCTGTTTTCTGGCTGCCTGGGCAAATTTATGGAAAGATTTGTGGAAGAAGTCAGGAGAGATAGAAGTAATTCGAGTCAATCCTTCAAAAAACAGTTACAATGAAAGATATAACCTTCTGGAGCGTCCTCAAATCCCTCCAACAATAAATAGCAATTCCATCTCCAGCCAAAGCACAGCCCCCGAAGAGAGTCTAACCCCTATATTTGTGGCCTCGGAGCAAGGTTTGGATGCGAGCGCTTAAAGCGAGCATTCAAACCGCCGCGACTAAAGTCACAAATATAGGGGTTAGACTCTCTTCGGGGGCGTCTCCTTTGCCTGCGGCAAATTCCTATTTTTGTAACATTTTTGTTATACATTCTTATCCCACCTGTAAAGAAAAATAACACTTTTGTTATGGTACTTCCACAGCAAAAATATTATAATAAAATTATAAGAAATGTAGTACAGAAGATAGGATTTAAAGCACATTAAAAAGCATTTAAATAGCGTATCATCTACACCACATTCCAAGTTCAAAAGGCAGGAGGGATTCCCTATGAAGAAAAGATTAAGTACAATTTTAGCCACATTACTCATGACAGTAACACTTATTCCATTTGGTCCAGTACATGCAAAGGCAGCATCAGCAGATGTGACCAGACAGATGGCAGGGAATCGTCAGATAAAGGATATCAGTAAGAAGATGACAGCATATACGACAGCGATGAACATAAGCGTATGGTCCACTACCAAGCCAGTAAAGATGAAGCTTAACGATAATCAGAAGTTATCCATCGCCGTATTTGTAAGATATAATTACAAAGGTGACTACAGCTATACAGCGAAGGAGCTTTGTTCCGAGACTAAGAAGCTTTTTGGTAAGAGCGCTTCTGTCAGCAAGATTAAGAGCAGCAAGAAAAATAAGAATCAGGCAATGTTCGTATGTAGCTCCGACAGTAAGTTCTATAAAGATCCATACATGTACTGTGGCGGAGACTTCGGAGATATGATTCCAGATTATAAGATTAAAAAGGTTGTACGTACTGGTAAGAATGCCTACACAGTAACGACACAGAACAGATATGGAATCTACGGAGAGAAAGGCAGAACCAATATTGGAACAACAACACTGAAGCTTAAAAAGACAGCAACAGGATATGTTGTGAAGGGTATTAGTTATCAGTATAATGGGAGATAAGTAATATAATAATTATAAATTGTAGAAGAGGAGAATGCAGTTAAGCATTCTCCTTTATTTTATTTTACAGAAAGTATTTTGCAAATACATGTGGACTGTAACTTAAAAATCAATGGGACAATCCACTATAGGAATGTTATCGTTGAAAAACGTGATTTTTAATATTTCTAAGGAAAATTTCTAAAAATTATTTCCAATTCCTGTATACAAAATAGTAAAAAACTGATAACAAAGCAACAAAATGAAGTAAACTTTTGGTGGAAAATTGAAAATATAGTCTGACTTTACTAAAAATAACTAGATTAAAACGTCGAAATTAGGCATATTTAGGAATATGACAAAAATGAAATATATGGTATACTTTATTCATTATGAAGAGCTGTATACTTTTTTGCTTTTAATAGGAAGAAGTTACAGCAGCTCCGGAATATTTTAATTTACATTCAGGATAGGAATTCTATCCAAATTATTACTTGCAGAAGAAGTATGAGAAAAACGATTATCAGATAAAGGAGAAAGACTGGATTTCGCGGGGATGGAAATTCGTTTACTTCATTTGATAATCAGCACAAGAAACAGGATTGGGGAAAGTATATGTATAAGAAAAGTGTACAGGGCTGGCTAAAGCACCTGGATTTTATGATCTTAGACGTAGTATGTCTATGGATCTCTTTTACGCTTGCATTCAATATGCGACATGGGTCGCTTGATGTACTGGCGAATTCTTTATACCGTGATATGATGTGGAGCCTCGCACTCATGGATATCGTGGTAATCTTTTTGTTTGATTCACTGAAGAATGTACTGAAACGTGGATTCTATCAGGAATTTGTTATGACGGTCAAACAGACCTGTCTCATCACCTTATGTTCCGTATTTTATTTATTTACATTTAAGGAAGCAGAGAATTATTCAAGACTTGTACTTGGATATACAGCAGCGCTGTATTTATTACTCAGTTACGTCCTGCGCTGTCTTTGGAAGAATTGCCTCCGCAAATACTTTGGCGGAGCCGAAAAGCGTTCTCTCCTTATCGTAACCGTATCAGATATCGTTGATACCGTTATAGACAACATTAAAAATAAGAATTACGGCGATTACTTCGTTACAGGAGTATGTATCCTGGATAAAAAGGCAAAAGGCCGCGTCATCGACGGTGTAACAGTTGTAGCCGACGAAGACGACTTGGTTGAATATGTATGCCGCGAATGGGTGGACGAAGTATTTATCAACATCCCGGAAAGCGAGCCATATCCGGCAGAACTTCTTGATAAATTCATCGAGATGGGTGTTGTCGTACATATGAAGCTTGCCAAGTCCCAGAACTTACTCGGCAAGAAACAGTTCGTAGAACATCTTGGAACATACACTGTACTTACAACAAGTATTAACAGCGTAAGCCGCCGCCAGATCATCTTAAAGAGAATGATGGACATTGCAGGAGGACTTGCAGGCTGCATTATCACCGGAATCCTCTGCATCTTTGTAGGACCGGCCATCTACATCCAGTCACCGGGGCCAATCTTCTTCAAGCAGACCCGTGTCGGAAAGAACGGAAAGATGTTCCAGATGTATAAGTTCCGAAGTATGTACATGGATGCCGAAGAACGCAAAGCCGAACTCATGAAAGAAAACCGTGTGCAGGACGGCATGATGTTCAAGCTCGACTTTGACCCTCGAATCATCGGCAGCAAGAAGCTCCCGGACGGCACAATCAAAAAGGGTGTCGGAAACTTCATCCGTGACTGGAGCTTAGACGAATTTCCGCAGTTCCTTAATGTACTGAAGGGCGATATGTCCTTAGTCGGAACCCGCCCGCCAACAGTAGACGAATGGGATAAATACGAACTTCATCACCGCGCCCGCCTCGCAACCAAGCCGGGACTTACCGGAATGTGGCAGGTAAGCGGACGAAGCAACATCACAGACTTTGAAGAAGTCGTAAAACTCGATTGGAAAGCTTTTGGGAGGATGGGGCTTATATGAAGATGGACAATTTACAACAGAATCTATAGAGAATTTCATGTTATTTGTTCCATTTTCTGTTTTACTATTATGGGCATTTCAAAAAGAATTACTTGATGAATCTGAGAATATTAGATTTGGAAAGACCGTTTGGAAAGCCACAAAAGTTGTAGCAGTATTTTCTTTTATGATAGAATTTACTCAGTTATTATTCCATCTTGGAACATTTCAAATATCAGATCTGACCTATAATACACTTGGTGGAGTAGCAGGTGGTATTATCTATTATTTGGGATATTGTCGAAAGGGAAAGCGAAAAAATAAAATAAGAAACAGAGGACAGCTATCGGAGCATTAGTCCGGAGCAGGGAATCCTCTGTTTTAGGTGCAAGATGATTGGATTCACATGGAAATAGGAATTAGAAATGGCAGGAAGACCAAAAAAGAAACCAGAATATAAGTAAGCAGGTAATCATCCGGTGTGTCTGGCCAGTGAAAAGAATTCCCGTCCAGCTTTTTCATAAGGATCCAGAAACCGGATCCGTCCCATTGAAGGATCTTGATAGAAGTGCGCCTGCGGTTTGCAAAAAGCAAACATACAGCGGGAGTATGGGTCGAGGTGGAATTTCAGTTTGATGATTGCAGCCAGTCCATTGTAATTTTTCCTAAGGTCAGTAACTCCACATGCCAGATAAACGGTAGTACCGCCAGCCAGGTCAAGCATGATGTCTTAACTCTTTTATAATGGCAGACAAAAGTTTGATGGGCAGGAGGGACAGATTTCAATACGGATACTGTCATTAAGAAAGATATGGATAGAGGATGAAGGTTGTGAGGAAACAAGCTCTTTCCTGCGTAATTCCTGTTCTGTTGGCATTTTTGCAAAGACAGGGGCATCTTCTTTTACGGAAACCGGATCCACATTTTTTAATTTGCGAATCCAGTAAGACATGGTAGAAACAGGAACCTGATGTTCTTGGCACCATGTCCGGCAGATCTGTCCACTGGAATAAAATTCCTGTACACGTTCAGACCAGAATAAGATTTTCTCTTCTTTTTTCATAATGGTATACTTCCTCTCATATTTTGAGAAGATTGTATCAGAAAATTAATTGTGGTAACAGGTACGGATGATTACCTGCTTACAAGTCATTTGCCAGATTGATAGAAGCTGGTGTGTATCGGAAAGATTTATTTGAGGTTTTGAAATAAGAGAATAGAAATTTGTGAACTATAGCATATTATATATTGCATTTTCGTATGTTTTGTGTTATAATTAAACAATTTTAATGACAGTAAAAATTATTAACTGCTGCATGAAAATGGTTTAAAGTAGTGATATCTATACCATTACAGCAATGGAGGGTGAAGGCGATGTATTTAAATGATAAGGCAAAAAAGGCTTTGGAAAATTCTATAGGGATTAATCTTTCAAAATTAATTAGAATGGATGAAGAAGAGGAGAGAGAATTCATCTGTTCTAAGGTGGGTCATCGTCCAGTCTTTTCAAAGAAGCCAGATGCTAGAATGGTGGGAAGAGGGAATCCTTTAATTGCACGTCGTAGAATTTGTACAATGGAAGATATAGATAGAAGAATTATGGAGTTAAAATAATGGAAGTAGAAAGAGAAAAAATAAAAATCCACAGTTCAGTTTTAGCACAAGAATCTGAATTATTAGATAATATTTTTCGTATGTATATCGAGGATATAAATCCTTTTGTTGTTCGATTTGAAGTATCAAGTGGGGAATTTCCTGCGGAAGTACAGAATGAAATACGTGCAATATATGGTCATTTGATTAGAGCCTCTATGGCAGAGTCACCTGAAAAAGTTAGAAGTAATATTGAAAAAATGAAGTCTCATTCTAAAAGAGCATTATTGGATTGTTTTAAATATACAAGTATTTTATGTTCTGATAATTATGATGATTTTATGAAACGATATGAGAATATAGATTTGACTTTTTTAGATGATGGTGAATTTTTACGAGATGTTGTTTTACGTTGTAAGAGAGCAAGAAAGGCTTTGCAAAATGCTAAAATAGCAGAAACAACAAATATATTAGAAGACGAATTGTTTTCATTATACCAGGATGCATATTTGCAGTTTGAAGAATTGAATGATAAGATTGAAAAGGCTGAAAAGAGTGCGGCATATTTGCAACGTAAAGCAACAAAGAAAGATAAGATAGCAAAAGTGTCGTTATGGATAGGTATTTTGGGCATTTTGGTCGGAATAGCAGGTTTTGTAATTAATTTTATTTAATATTATGTAAAGATGTAAGAGACAAGTGTAAACATGAACAATCCTCCAAAGCTTTTTAAGCAGTTCTTCTGAAGCAGTATTAGCAATCTCCACTGTCAGATTTCCCGAATGGATAATCACATCTGGTTTGAAAGTATATGATGTATAGTCCTTTTTACCGTCAGCAGACAGATTAGGACAGCCGGGAGATTCCTTTTTCAGAGCAACGGTGGCACGATGGTGTATCCGTTGCAGTCTGGAATACCTGAAGCCAATCTATGAATATCTGCACGGATATTTACTGCAGGCTATATATCTGCATACGGATGAGGCTCCCTGTCAAACGGAATGTTTTCTATAGAATTTTTATGCGGTTTGTTGTGTACCGCTTACATTCTTTTTTCTTTTTTTATCTATTATAAAGTTATACAGAATATCATCTGCATGTGTGCTTATTTTTGTATAACGTCTGTCTATAGAATGTTTTCTCAATTTATTAATTAGCTCAGTGCGTGTATTTTTCGGAAGAGAAGATTTTTGAATGGTAAGCAGGTAATCATCAGTACCTGCTTACGAAACTGCAAAAGCGATGAATATTCTTGTGCGGCAGAGCCGCCCGTCCGGCGTGGCGTGAGCCACTTGTCCAGACGGAATGAGCCATTTTATAATTAGAATGCTACTCTCGCAGCGATTTATCTAAGCCGTATACCTCCCGCATGGATCTGTCATGCTCAGCATCAATGCTTGTAATGCTGATCTGATAGCTGTCATGGCAATGCGGTCAATGATTGCATCAGCCAGAGGACTTGCTTCTCCTCCAAGCTGATCGTACCATTCTTCGAATACATACTGAGAACAGAAGATGGTAGATGATTTTTTGCGTCTCCGATGAAAAAGTTCGAAGATATCTTTCTGCTCAGTTTCTGTTGGCTTCAGAAGCATCCATTCATCTAGGATGAGAACTTGAACCTGCTCACCGGGCTTGCGATTGATGTGCATGGTAGCACGTCGTTTCTGCTCATCCTGCTGGATGTGATAGCAGAATTGAGAATACATGAGCGGCTCATCGCCGTTGGCACGGCAGCCCTCCATGTATTCAGTCCACAGGAGCTTTTTACTGACTCCGTTGCGGAGCAGTTCTTTGTGGATGTAGTCGTAGTCTGGCATACGCTTTTGAGAGCGGTCGCATTGTTTTGGATAAAGACTTAAGTTTTTGTGACGACCTGTTGCCATGGGCACCAAATCTTCCAGAGAAATGCAGAAAGACAGAGAAAAAATAAGACCGCCGTTTGGCGGTCTAAAATTTTGTCAAGGTACGCACTGTCTACCACTTACTTAATTAGAGTTAATTTAAAATTATATTGACAAACAAACAGAAGTTCGATATATTGCTATTAATAGAAGAAAAAGAAATTATTAGAAAAAAGTTATACTAGAAAAATGTATTTACTAATATACAATAATAAATATAATAGAATATATATTAAAAATTTTATACGAATTGAGGAATGAAAAATGGTTAGTAAAATTAGAAAAGTATTGTTTTATCGTCTTTCCATGAATGATAAACAGGGAAAAATAATTTCTCCAAAGGAATTAGAAGCAAAATTTGATAAAATTATACAAGAATACATGATAAAAATACCTAACTCTAATAGATATGCAATTTCTATTGAGAAGGAAAATGAAATATTTGTTATCGAATTAATTAAGAAGAATAATAAATTAGCGTTTTTAAAATTGGGGATTCAAAATGCTTCTAATGCAGTTGCACTGCGGAATGGGGAAACATTAGAATCTGATGAGGTGGATATCGCCCCTAATCAATCATTAGAAACTTATACATATTGTCTTATAGATTTTGCGACAACAATAGTAAGTTATGTTAATACAAATACTTCTCCAAGAATTTCTGTTTTAAAAGATTTATTTGAGAAATGTTATGGGAAGGAAGGCTTTTCTCCGAGCATGAATATAATTTTTGCACCGGATGCAATTAAGGAAATTTTGAAAAAGAAAAGGGTACTTAAAATACAAGTGGATGTAGCTGTACCTTCGGATAATGTTCTTACTCAGTATCTAGAAGTATCGGAGGGTACCTTTGATGGTTTGGGTGGAAAAAGTTCAAGCACAGTTTCTTTTCAAATTAAAGCAGATAGGGGAAAGAGTCTTTATAAGGAAGAAGGGAAATTTAATAAAATATTAAAAGAGCTTACCAATAAAGCTGGTTCTGATAGAATTCAGAGGATAGCTGCATGGGGAAAAGATGATAATGAAACTGAGTCGCAAATGTTTGATCTATTATCATATAAAGCGAATGTGAAAGGTAAGGTTGGAAGGGAAAGATATGATAATGCGTCAGAAGAAGATCAGCTAAATATGATAGAGATAGAATATGAAAGTAGAAAAGAAGAAATACTTGGATATATATCAATACAATAAAGTTATTTTATTATAAATAAAGAAGTATAGCTTGTAAGGGAAGGAGAATTACAGTGAGTGATAAGATTGTGCGTCGAAACTGCATAATGTTGGGTAGTGTAACTATTGGCACAATTATAATTACTGCGATTTTAATGAAGTCTGATATTATTAGTATAACAATGATAAATAAATTAGGGAAAGATTTTCAGTATAATTTATTAAGTTTTTCAGGTGTGTTAGCAGGCTTTTTGTTTACGGGTGTAGGAATTCTAATATCTGCTATTGATAAAGAACGAATAAAAAGACTTTGGTATAATCGGTATTTAGACAATCTTTATCATTGTGCGGCATTAGGAATTTTGTGTAGTATTTTTACGATTTTAACAGTATTTTCAGAATTATTTTGTACTTTTTCAAAGGAGATTCAGAAAAAAATTCTAGAATTTCAGGTTTTATTTATTATACTTGGTATGGTATATTTTATTTGGTGTACCTATATGCTTATTGGTTTGATTTCTAAGATGAGGAAAGAGATATAATGAATATTGGGATTAAAAAAATAAAAATTGGAATGAAAAAAGGTTCGGAAATTGAAATAAATAAGTATAGGAAGAAATAGATAAAATGATACAAGAATTTTTTCGGTATATAAAAAATAGTGATAATGCAGAAGTAGTAGTTGCGGTAATAGCACTGGTAGCATCAGTGATAGTTTTTCTTTGGGGATTATATCATCAAAGAAAATTAGATACATTAAACAAACTTACAGAATTACGTACAAAGTATCCGAATTCAGATGAGCTAGATGAAAAAGGGAGAGAGAACTATTTGCGTGAATTAGAATTCTTTGCTACAGGCGTTAACACATATATCTATAGTTATAAAATTGTTAAAAAAATGAGTAGGACAAGATTAAAAAGTCAATACAACAATTGGATATACGGTACCATTCAGAAAATAAGGGGAAATGACAATAATAAGGATGCTTATAAAGAATATGAAAGAATGATGGAGAGATTAAAGAATTCATCTGAATCTAAATTGATAAGGCGTATGAAATTAAATATTCAATTTTGTATTCAGAAAACAGATACAGGTCAAAAATTTATTAAGATATTGGGTAAATATTGGATTTTGATAGGGTTGGTAGCAACCTTAATTATTAAAATTATTTTTTCACCTGCTCCTATGATGGAATGGTTGAGTAAAATTGAATTTTGTAATAAGATTTTATTACGTCCGGCGGAGAAAACCTTATATTTTGAGGTACTTTCTTTACTTGATGCAGTTGCGACATCGTTTGTAGCAAGTTTGGTATTTTATGGGCTAAACGTAGTTCTACCTTCTAGAGAAAAAAATAAACAGATACAGGGAGAAATTCAAGATATAGCAACTAGAATTTTAGATGAAATTAGAAAACCACATGCAAGATGTGCAAACGAATATCATAAGCAGCCCCAATTTAATATTGCAGTTGCAAGTGAAGAAGATATTAAATTATTTCTGCAGACAATGAATTACGAAAAAGAGCTATGTTATGAAAAGGATGAATTTGTAGAAGGAATTGAATTGGTACATACATCCATACAAAGAATAGAAGAGTATATAAGAGAGTTACGTAGAGTATATTTGTCTTCACTTAATTCAGAACAATTGAATATTTTGAGAGATTTACAAAATTCTTTATATATAGAAGAGTTTAAAAGGTATTATCAGCATTTACATAGCATTAATAGATTTTCTGTACCGGAACGTGTATTAAAGGAAAAATATAAAAACTATAAAGATGAAAAGCCAGATGGTGAAGGAGGAATAAATCAGGATAGTTTTGAGATTGAACAGGCATTATATGATGCGAGTATTTTATATAAAAGACTTAAAGAAGCTTTTAAAATATAATAATATTATTATTAAGTTTGAGATAAGGAGGTGACACAAGAATTTTTTACTTAACAAAAGACATTTGGAACAGTATATTGCTTGATTTTAAGCAACCCATAAGTTATCTGATACCAGCAATAATTATAACAGTCTTTTTAGCAGTTATTTATAAGGTATGTAGGAGAGAGAAAGCGAGAGTTAGCTTATCTTGCCTTCTTCTTATTGTTTATATACAAGTTGTTTTACAGACAGCTTTTTTCTCCAGAGAGCCGGAAAGTAGGACGCAGATGGATCTTCGATTGTTTGGTACATGGGGAGAGACTCCGATAACGCATGCGTATTTTATTGAGAATATTATTATATATATACCGTTTGGGGGGATTGATGCCAATGGTATTTAAGCGGATGAAGAAGATGAGATACTGTGTATTTGCAGGATTTTTGTTTTCTTGTATAATTGAGATTAGTCAGTTAATTACACAGCGGGGATTTTGCCAGTTAGATGATGTGGTTACGAATACAGTAGGTGCGTTTGTTGGCCGGATAATATGGAGCTGTGGGAATTATTTTATAGAATCACGGAGGAACAATCTTGGATAAATGGACAACAACGAAGTCAGAAAGTTTAGTAGATAATCACTGGGTGAAGATTCGAAAGGATAGTGTAGTTCTTCCGAATGAACAAAAGATTGATGATTTCTATGTGATTACGATTAACAATGCGGCAGCGATTGTAGCAATTGATGAGGAAGGTAATTGTATTCTGAAGAAGGAATACCGTTACTGTTACGATAGAGACTTAATCGAGGTTCCGGCAGGAACATTTGAGGAAGATGAGACAGATGGTTTAGCAGTTGCAAAGCGTGAGCTATTAGAAGAAACAGGCTATGAGTCGGATGAGTGGCAGTATTTAGGGGCTACGGTGGAAAGTTCGGCTAAGCTTACGAACTATATGCATATTTATTTTGCAAATCATTGTAAGAAGGTCAGTGAGCAGCATCTTGATGCGACGGAAGATGTGGAGGTTATTGTGGTTCCGTTTGAAAGGGCAATTGAGATGGTTATGAATAACGAGATATGCTGTAATAGTTCGGCACATGGGATTTTGAGAGTGGCTAGGATGTTAAATATTTAGAGAATTAAATTGCCACTAGGAGAAACGGAGAGAAATAAGTATTTTTCGAAAAATATAAGTCATGAGAATAGGATATAAATGAAGTATAAGGGGGATGATGGGATAATGCAGGAACTTTTTTCAGGTAATACACCTTCAGTTGAGTCACAGCGTATTCTTTATACGCCATCAACTTTTGCACGTTCTTCTCTTCTTCATTTACAGGAAGTTGGTTCATTAAAGGCGATATCGGCACATACTTCTTCCAGAAAAGATTTGGTTTCTTTTCTTTGCTTTGTAGTATTAGATGGATGTGGAGAACTGGCTTATGAGGGGAATACATATTTTTTAAAAAAAGGGGATTGCGTATTTATTGATTGCCGAAAGGCATATAGTCACCGAACAGGAGCGGGAACGGTAGGTTTAGCCTATGCAGAAGATGAAAATAAATTATGGTCTTTGCAGTGGTGTCATTTTTATGCGCCATTTCTTCCGGCAGTTTACGAGAAGTATAAGGAGCGTGGGGGAAGACCTATGTTTCATCCAAAGAATCCGTCAAAGTTCAGGGAGCTTTTTACAGAAATTTATTTACTTGCTTCTTCATCGGATTATATTCGAGATATGCGTATAAATGAGAAGTTGAGTATGCTTCTTACGATGTTGATGGAGGAATCCTGGCATCCAGAGGATAGTGCTGTTTCTAAGAAGCGGATGGAACTTACAAAGCTTAAAGAATATCTGGATGAACATTATACGGAGAAGATTTCGCTGGATGAACTGGCAATACACTTTTTTATTAATAAATATTATCTCACGAAGATTTTTAAAGAGACGTATGGAACGACAATTAACAGCTATATTATTGCGAAAAGGATTACGAGAGCGAAGCAGATGCTTCGGTTTACAGATATGACATTGGAGGAGATTGCAATTGCAGTTGGCATGAACGGGGGCAATTATTTTAGTAGAATGTTTAAAAAAATTGAGGGAATTAGTCCAAGAGAATACAGGAAGCAGTGGTAGAGAAAACTGGCACAATATTAGTTAAAAACCAATATTGTGCTAGTTTTATTTTTTATATGCCATTTTTTTCTTGTTTGAAATCATTTACAATGGTATCCGTCACAGAAAAGTACGGTGATAAGGTTATTATCACTGAGAACAGATATATAATTCATAAAGAAAGGTTAGGAACAATATATGAAAAAAGCTCTTATTACAGGTATTACAGGACAGGACGGTTCTTATTTAGCAGAATTTTTATTAGAGAAGGGATATGAGGTTCACGGTATTACTCGTCGTGCTTCTATTTCAAATACTGCACGTATTGATCACATCATTGATAAGATTACATTACACGATGGAGATTTATCTGATTCTTCTTCTTTAATCCGTATTATCAGCATGGTTCAGCCAGATGAGATTTATAACCTTGCTGCACAGTCTCATGTTCAGGTATCTTTTGATGTACCTGAGTATTCAGGAGATGTAGATGCACTTGGTGTTCTTCGTATTTTAGAGGCTTGCCGTATCTTAGGTCTTGAGAAGAAGACAAAGGTTTACCAGGCATCTACTTCTGAACTTTACGGAAAGGTAGAGGAAGTTCCACAGCGTGAGACTACTCCATTCCACCCATATAGCCCATACGCAGTTGCAAAACAGTATGGTTTCTGGATTACAAAGGAATACCGTGAAGCTTACGGAATGTTTGCTGTAAATGGTATTTTATTCAACCATGAATCTGAGCGTCGTGGAGAAAACTTCGTTACTCGTAAGATTACTCTTGCAGCAGGACGTATCGCAGAAGGTCTTCAGGATCACTTAGAGCTTGGAAATATGGATTCTTTACGTGACTGGGGTTACGCAAAGGATTATGTAGAATGTATGTGGATGATCCTTCAGCATGATATACCAGAAGATTTCGTTATTGCTACAGGTGAGCAGCATACTGTTCGTGACTTTACAGAGAAAGCTTTTGCAGCTAATGGTATTACAATCCGTTGGGAAGGCGAAGGTATTAATGAGAAGGGTTACGATGCAGAGACAGGTAAGATGCTTGTATGTGTTAATCCACAGTGGTTCCGCCCTACAGATGTAGATAATCTTTGGGGAGATCCTACAAAGGCTAAGACTGTTCTTGGCTGGAACCCACAGAAAACAAGTTATGAAGAGTTAGTTGAGATTATGGCAAAACATGACAGAGCGCTTGCAAAAAAAGAAGCTGCCATGAAAAACGCATAATTACACGTGTTTTAGAAAAAGGATTGGAGATAGATAACGATGATGGAGAAAAATGCAAAGATTTATGTTGCTGGTCACAGAGGAATGGTAGGTTCTGCTATCGTTCGTGAATTAGAGCGTCAGGGATATACAAATATTATTACCCGTACACATAAAGAGTTAGATCTTTGCCGCCAGGATGCGGTAGAAGAGTTTTTTGCAACAGAAAAGCCAGAGTATGTTTTCCTTGCGGCAGCTAAGGTTGGCGGTATTGTTGCAAATCAGGAAGCATTAGCTGATTTCATGTATGAAAACATGGTATTAGAGATGAATGTAATTCATTCTGCATGGAAGAATGGATGTAAGAAGTTAGAATTCCTTGGTTCTTCCTGCATTTACCCTCGTATGGCTCCACAGCCAATGAAGGAAAGCTGCCTGCTTACTTCTGAGCTTGAAAAGACAAATGAAGCATATGCATTAGCTAAGATTTCCGGATTAAAATACTGCGAGTTCTTAAATAAACAGTACGGAACAGATTATATTTCTGTAATGCCTACAAACCTTTACGGACCAAATGACAACTATCATCCAACACACAGCCATGTACTTCCTGCTTTAATCCGTCGTTTCCACGAGGCAAAGGTAAATGGATTAAAAGAAGTTACATGTTGGGGAGATGGTTCACCATTACGTGAGTTCTTATATGTTGATGACCTTGCAAATCTTTGTGTATTCTTAATGAATAACTACAGCGGAGATGAGACTGTAAATGCTGGTACAGGTAAGGAATTGACAATCAAAGAACTTACAGAGTTAGTAGCTAAGGTGATTGGTTACGAAGGTGAGATTAAGTGGGATTCCAGTAAGCCAAACGGTACACCACGTAAGTTATTAGATGTTTCTAAGGCAACAAATCTTGGATGGACTTACAAGACAGAGTTAGAAGAAGGTATCCGCTTATCTTATGAGGATTTCTTAAATAACCCAATGAGAGCTGAAAGATAGATATAATAGACAGGCCGCTTGCCCCAGTCGGGCGGTGGCCTTTTTTAGTAACTTTAATAATTATATAAGCAAAAAATGGATGTTACGAATGTGTTGTGAAAAGTGATTTTGAATAAATGTAATACTTTTTTATAAAAACAATTAGTAATGAAATTTTTAATAATAACTATAAAATTGTAAGAATATAAGGGGTAAGAATAGATGAATATTGTATTATTATCTGGTGGTTCAGGTCAGCGTTTATGGCCTTTATCCAATGAGATTCGTTCAAAACAGTTTATTAAGATTTTTCATAAAGAAGATGGTGAGTTAGAATCTATGGTGCAGCGTGTGTACCGACAGATTCGTACAGTAGATACAGATGCTACCGTTACAATCGCAACTTCTAAGTCTCAGGTGTCTGCGATTCATAATCAGTTAGGGGAAAATGTCGGAATCAGCGTAGAACCTTGCAGAAGAGATACTTTTCCAGCAATTGCATTAGCAGCAGCATATTTAAAAGATGTGCAGCATGTAGGGGAAGAAGAAGCTGTTGTTATCTGTCCGGTAGACCCATATGTAGAAGATGATTATTTCAAAACAATTGAAGCATTAGGAAACAGAGCAGCAGAAAGTGAAGCAAATCTTGTTTTAATGGGAATCGAACCTACATATCCAAGTGAAAAATATGGATATATCATTCCAAAAAGTAAAGAAAACATCAGCGAAGTTTCTATGTTTAAGGAAAAGCCAACGGCAGAAGTAGCAGAAGGCTACATTTCTCAGGGCGCATTGTGGAATGGCGGAGTATTTGCGTTTAGGCTTGGTTATGTATTAAAGCGTGCGCATGAATTAATCGACTTTAAAAACTATGATGATTTATTTGCAAAATATAATACACTGAAAAAAATCAGTTTCGACTATGCAGTAGTAGAGCATGAGCCATTAATCGAAGTAATGCGTTTCTCTGGCACATGGAAAGACCTTGGTACATGGAATACTTTGACAGAAGCGATGGACAGCAACAATGTTGGAGAAGCGCTTTTTAATGAAAAATGTGAAAATGTTCATGTAGTAAATGAATTAAATATGCCAGTACTTTGTATGGGATTAAAAGATGTTGTTGTATCTGCAAGCCCGGAAGGAATCCTTGTTTCCGATAAAGAACAGTCCAGTTATATTAAACCATTTGTAGAGACATTTAATAAACAGGTTATGTTTGCAGAAAAATCCTGGGGAAGTTTCCGCGTATTAGATGTGGAGAAAGAAAGCCTTACAATTAAAGTTACCTTAAATCCGGGACACAAGATGAATTATCACAGCCATACAAACAGGGACGAAGTATGGACAGTTGTTTCTGGTACAGGTTACACAATAATTGATGGACAGAAACAGATTGTAAGACCGGGAGATGTACTTAGAATGCCTGCTGGCTGTAAGCACACAATTGTTGCAGATACGGAATTACGGGTAATAGAAGTGCAGATGGGCAAAGATATTAGTGTACATGATAAGGAAAAGTTTGAATTAGCACTATAAAACTGGCAGAGAGATAGGAGAATTTATCATGAATGATGCAATTTTAAATAACTATCAGCGCTGGACAGAACGAGCTATTGCTGATATTGATGTGATAAATGAATTAAAAGATATTGCTGAAAATGAAGGGAAGATAGAAGATGCTTTTTACAAAGATTTAGCATTTGGAACTGGTGGATTAAGAGGTGTTATCGGTGCCGGAACAAATCGTTTGAATGTATATACTGTTGCAAAAGCGTCTCAGGGACTTGCAGATTATGTTATTAAAAATTTTGCTCCGGAAAAAAGAAAGATTGCAGTCAGTTTTGATTCCCGTATCAAATCCGATGTATTTGCTAAAGTAGCATCAGGAGTATTTGCAGCAAACGGCATTAAAGTAGAAATCTATTCTGAGCTGATGCCAACACCTTGTCTTTCTTTTGCAGTGCGTTATCTGGGATGTGCAGCTGGTGTTATGGTAACAGCTTCTCACAATCCAGCCAAATATAACGGATATAAAGTATATGGGGCAGATGGCTGTCAGATTACAACTGAAGCAGCTGCAGAAATTCTTGCAGAAATAGAAAAACTAGATATTTTTGATGATGTAAAAAGGATATCTTTTGAAGAGGGATTTGAAGCTGGAAAGATTTCTTATATATCAGAAGAAGTTTATACTGCATTTGTAGAAGCGGTAAAAAAAGAATCTGTATTAGGAGACACACAGGTCAACAAAGATGTTGCGATTGTTTATTCTCCTTTAAATGGTACAGGCTTAAAGCCCGTCATTCGTACATTAAAAGAATCTGGTTATACAAATATAACTGTCGTAAAAGAACAAGAACAGCCAGATGGTACTTTCCCAACCTGTCCATATCCTAATCCGGAAGTCAGACAGGCAATGGAACTTGGCATAGAGTATGCAAAGAAAAACAATGCAGACTTACTTTTGGCAACAGACCCAGATTGTGATCGTGTTGGTATTGCAGTAAAAAATACACAGGGAGAATATGTTCTTCTTTCCGGAAATGAAACAGGAATGTTATTATTAGACTATATCTGTTCCCGCCGTACCCAGATGAAGACAATGCCAGAAGATCCTGTCGCTGTAAAAACCATCGTAACTATTGATATGGCAGAACGTATTGCTGCAAAATATGGTGTGAAAACAATCAACGTCCTTACTGGATTTAAGTTTATCGGAGAGCAGATCGGATTTCTCGAAAAGCAGGGAAAAGAAGACTCTTATATCTTTGGAATGGAAGAAAGTTATGGCTACTTATCCGGCAGCTATGTACGAGATAAAGATGGCGTAAACGCAGCATTTCTCATCTGCGAAATGTTCACTTACTATGCTTCTCAGGGAATTGGATTATTTGAAAAGCTAAATGAACTCTATGCAGAATATGGCTACTGCCTCAATACACTTCATTCTTATACATTTGAAGGTTCTGCCGGTTTCGAAAAAATGCAGAATATTATGGTATCTTTCCGTAAATCCATTACAGAATTCGCAGGGAAAAAAGTTCTTAAATGCCTTGATTATAGTGAGGGAATTGACGGACTTCCGAAATCAGATGTTCTTAAATTCTTTTTAGAAGATAACTGTTCTATCGTAGTTCGCCCTTCAGGAACTGAGCCGAAATTGAAGGCCTATATTTCTGTTAGTGCAGCAACGAAAGAAGAGGCACAGGTAGTTGAGGGAGAATTGGCAAGAGCTGTAGAAGAAAAAATGTAGAAGGAGAAAAAACTTTTTTATTATCTGTTTGATGATAAAAGTTTGATGGTGACATTCTCCTCCTATAGGTGGGGAGGATGGCACAAAAGATAAGAGTAAATATCATTAAGGAGTGTTTAAGATTAATTATTCAACAGAAAATATATGGAATAATATAATAATGGACTTTAGACAACCTATAAGTTATTTGTTTCCTGCCATAATCATCACTATGGCAGGCGTTCTCGTTTTTAAAATATACAAAAAAGGAAAAGGGAGAATTCGATTTTCCTGTATTCTATTCATAATTTATATAGAGATTCTCATGCAGACAGCTTTTTTTTCACGTGAACCAGGAAGTCGACAGCAGATAGACTTGAATTTATTTGGAACATGGGGTCAAACAGCGATAGCTCATGCTTATTTTATAGAGAATATTATTATGTTTATTCCGTTTGGACTTTTAGCACCAATGGTATTTAAGCGGATGAGAAAAGTGAGATTCTGCGTGTTCATAGGATTCTTGTGTTCATGTGGAATTGAGTTAAGTCAGCTTATTACACAGCGAGGATACTGTCAGTTGGATGATGTGGTTACAAATACGGTGGGGATGCTAGTAGGATGGGGGATTTGGAAGCTGCTTAGTAGTGTGGGCATGGCAGGAAATCCTCTGTTTTAGGTGCAAGATGATTGGATTCACATGGAAATAGGAGTTGTAAAATGGCAGGAAGACCAAAAAAGAAACCAGAATATAATCCAAAACTTCAATTTGACAATTTTCTTCAAGAGTTAAGAGATGCTTATGAAGAAGCAGATTCCTTAAGATCACTGGCAGATGAGTTAAATATTAGTCTGCTTAAACTTCGTAAGCTACTTATTACTGCAGATGTGTTCACATCAGATATATGTACAGAAATCAATAATCTGCATCAGTCAGGAAAAAAGATTCCAGAGATTATGAAACTCACGGGTCTTTCCAGAGCATCGGTTCATTCCTATCTGCCCTATACTAAGGGAATTTATAATGCAGCAGAGATAAGTCTAAATGCGGAGAGATGTCGGACATATAAGATTCGACAGGAGCAGGTTCGGCTTCTAAAGGAAATACCCTCAGAGGAAAATCTGTGGCAGGCTGTTATTGCATTTCAGGATTATCCATTTAAAACGGCAACAGGATTATCATTCCGGTATAAATTGAAGGTCGGTAAAAACGGAAAGTATAACAGAGAGCTGCTGATAGACCGAAGAGAGAAGAGTAAGAGCCTTGCCTGGAGTAGTGTGGTGCTGGCATTTGAAAATAGTAAGAGGATTTCAGAAGAAGTGAAGAAACCGAAGGCACTTGGAGATATTAGAGGAGTTTCATATATTTATCCGATACTATGGCGATTTAGCTTGATCAGAGTTTCGGAAGTAATAGAGAAGAAAATGGGAAAGCAGAGATAAATCCGATTTCTGCTTCATTGCCTGCAAGTGATTAGATTAACATGGATATATTAAAGAGTTTCTCGTAAAATAGAAAATGCATCAATGATGGGAATGCTGTTTCTGTGAGTATAAGAGCCTCATAGAACAGCATTTTTTTATTTGTAATAAGCTAAACAGATATGGTATACTTATGTTCGAAGTAATGTGCAGTGGATATATATGGGAAGAATGATAGAAATATATTGAATATTGGAGTTACAAAATTAAGATAAGAAAGGTATAAAAATGAATATTCTGCTGGTCGGAGGCTCCTGCAGCCTGATAAACAGTATGATTCTGAAATTAAGAAAAGAGGGACACAGAATTTTTCTGCTGACGGGAGATAAATATAGACATAATAAATATGAAAGAGTATTTGAAAAATACGAGTTTTCTTATGATTGCGAGAATCTGAATGATATTCTGGAAAGTGTAAATGCAGATGTAACAATTCTTATGGGTGCGTTTGATACAAATTACCGTTGGAATGGGGAGGAAAGAGAGATAGTTCTTTTTATTTCTCATCTTGTCAATATTCTGGTTGCTTATTCAGTAAAAAACAAAAAAAGATTGATTTTTCTTTCTTCAGATGAAATTTATAATGGAAACTACACGGAAGATATAAAGGAAGAAGAACCCTTTTCCGGAGTGGGAATCAGAGCGGATGCACTGTCACAGGCAGAAGAGATCTGCGATAATTTCAGAATCAACAGAAATCTGGATATTATAACTTTGCGTCTGGATCATCTCTACAATATTCCGAAAGAGAGAAAAGACGTAAATAATATTTGTGCAGATATGTGTCTGAACTGCATGTGTGACGGGCATATTAAGGCAAAAACAGACCATACATTTTCACTTCTCTATGAAAATGATGCAGTAGAGTATGTTTACCAGTTTATAAAAACCAGCAACCACAAATATAGTCTTTATAATTTATCTTCTAATGATGTAGTAAGTGAAGTAAAACTTGCAGCTATGATTCAGAAAGCTATGGAAATCGAATCGAATATTGTCGCTTTTTCCGACAGTAATGGAAGATGTGTTTTGTCGGGCAATCGTTTTGAAAGAGAATTTGGAGTTCATGCATTTGGTAATCTTGAGAAGAATATAAAAGACATGGTTTCTTATATGAAGAAACATGAATCAGTTTTCCTGAAGGGGGATGACTTAAAGCTTTCATGGTGGAAAATGCTTTATGAAAAATGGAAATGGCTGATCAGGACACTTTTTCCGTTTTTCGAGAATCTGGTATGTTTTATTCCGTTTTTCATGATGAATAACAGGACTGTGGGCAGTGAATATTTTGCAAATCTGGATCCGTTTCTTTTGTATGTGCTGCTATTTGCAATTGTATATGGGCAGCAGCAGGCGACGTTTTCTGCAATATTGGCAGTTGCAGGTTATATGTTCCGGCAGATGTATACCAGAAGTAGTTTTGCGGTACTGATAGATTATAACACTTATGTCTGGATCGCACAGCTTTTTGTCCTGGGGCTTGTAGTAGGATATATGAGAGACCAGATACGTATCATGCGCCTGGAGAGTCAGGAACTGGAAGAACATTTGCACAGACAGATTGTGGATATCCGGGATATCAATGAAAGTAATGTCCGTGTAAAAGAGGTCATGGAGCAGCAGCTGATCGACCATAAGGACAGTATCGGTAAAATTTACAGCATTACAGCAGGACTGGAACAGCGTATGCCGGATGAGGTTATTTTCTATGCAGTGGAAATGCTGGGAAAACTTATGAAGACAAAGGATGTAGCCCTCTATAATGTGGTCAGTAAAGATTATGCCCGTATCTTTTCTGCAAGTTCCCAAAAGGCGAGAAGTCTTGGAAATTCAATCCGTTACAGGGAGATGACGGACATTTATGATGCATTAAAAGAGCAGAAGGTATATATTAATAAGAAAATGGATGAGCAGTATCCACTTATGGCAAGAGGAATCTATGAAGGTGAAGAGGTACAGATGATCGTTATGATGTGGGGACTAAGCTGGGAAAAAATGACCCTTGGACAAGCCAATTTTCTTACAGTCGTCAGCTATCTGATTCAGAATGCAGTCCTCAGGGCACAGAGATATATGCAGGCACTGGAAGAGAAGCGTTATAGCCAGAATTCCAGAATCCTGGAACCGGAAGCATTTGAGTCCCTGGTTCAGGCATATATGAAGGCAAAACTGAAAAATCTTGTAGAATGTGTATTAATTAAAGTAGATGTTCAGAACTCGGAATATCAAAAAACGGATGAGCAGATGTCCGGATATATGAGGGACAGTGATTACATGGGAATGCTGCCTGATGGAAATCTGTATGTCCTGCTTACCAACACAACCAGAGAGGGTGCTGTTATTGTACAGGACAGATTTGAGAAGAATGGCTATAAAACAGAATACGTGGAGATGATGTCAGTATGTCACAGAGAATGAAGCTGTTTATTTTCCTGCTGATCATAAATCTGATCGTGGTTGTGTTCTATCTGATCTGGAATTATATCCGCAGAAAAGAAAAAATCGGAAGTGTATGGATGAAGGCAGTTATGATGCTTTTATGTCCGGTGACAGGTCCAGCGTTTGTATTCCTGTCATTCCTGCTTTTTAAGTTATTTTCTTCCCAGGGTATGGATTTGTCGGACGTTGTATTTAGCAAAGACAGGAAAGAGAATTTCCTCCGTCCTGATGAGGAAATGGAGAGAAATATGGTCTCTTTGGAAGAAGCCCTGGAAGTTACAGATAAGAAGAGCCTTCGTACTTTGATGCTGAATGTGATCAGAGGAGATTACCGCAATTCTCTTGCGGCGATTAATCTGGCATTAAATAGCGAGGATTCAGAGACCGCCCATTATGCAGCATCTGTTCTTCAGGATGTATTGAATGATTTTCGAAGTAAAGTACAGACAGATTATCTTTTATGCCAGGAAGAAAATGAACAGCAGGTGGAAAATTGTATAAAACTTGTTGAATATATGAATCCGATTCTGGAACAGCAGATACTTACAAATCTGGAACAGCGTTCCATGGCAGAGAGGATGCAGGAGGCGTTGCAAAAAGCCTGGGAACTTGATAAGATAAAAATCAGCAGTACTGTCTATGAAAAGGTCTGCCAGCGCCTGTTGGAAGTAAAGGATTATGAGAAATGCACACTGTGGTGTGACCGGGCAATGGAACAATATCCGGGAGTTTTGTCCAGCTATACCTGTCAGATGAAACTCTATTTCTCATGTGGAAAGAAAGAGAAGTTCTTTCAGGTTATGCAGGAACTTCGAGATTCGGATATTGCGATTGATAATGAAACCCTTGAACTGATCAGAACATTTATGTAGAGTAAAAGGATGAACAGATATGTCAATGACAACTCTGGTTATATTAAGATTTGCAGGTATATTTGCTGCTTATACAGGTTTAACAGTTTTGTTACCTGCGATTATGTTTCGTCGGATACTGGCAGGCAGAGGACTGTCAGAGCAGTTTCTGATGTGTTATACATTTGGAAATTTTTATATTATAAATATTGTGTTTGCAGTCCAGCTTTTGCATATTTCAGGTTTCTGGGCACTTGTATTGTTTACTGCTGTACCAGGGATTCTGATCTGGAGCAGGGTGAACAGGGTTTCTCTAAGAGAACTCTGCATAAAGACAGGAATTATCTGTAAGAAAATACTTCAGGGAAGTATGGGAATGAGGGGGGCTTTATACAGAGTCTGTAACAGGATTAAGGCAGTATTAAAACGCTCAGTCCGTCTGTTTTATTACAAAGTAATCTGTAATACGCTTCAGTGGATTCTGGTAGGGGCAGTTATTATAGCTTTGTTCTGGATTTATGGAAGAAACCTGTTGCTCACTTATGGATATTGTGCTTCAGATATACCGGTACATTTGAACTGGATTAATGAGATGGTCAGAGGAAATCTTTTTTCTGATGGTGTATATCCGTTTGGATTTCACTGTATGATATATTATCTTCATACAGTTTTCAGGGTTGATACGTATGCGATTCTGTGTGTGTTCTATCTTGTACAGGTATTCTTTATTCATATGGTACTTCTTGCTGTGATGAAATTGTTATGCAGATCATTGTATCTGCCATATGCAGGAGTGTTTGTATATATATTGGGAAATCTCTGGGCAAAACAGACATATAGTCGTTTTGGGGCATCACTGCCCCAGGAATTCGGAATGATTTTTGTGATTCCGTCTGTTTACTTCCTGATCAGTTTTTTTCAGACAGAGAAGGAGAAACTGAAAACCAGAGAAACAAAGCTGCTCTCAGGATGCTTTGCGCTGGCTTTTGCGCTGACTCTGGCGATTCATTTTTATGGAACTATGATTGCAGGGCTTTGCTGTATTGGAATTGCTGTCGGTTTTTGTCCGCGCTTCCTGAATAAAGAGTATTTTAAACGAATTATGATGACTGGTATTATCAGTGTATTTCTGGCTGTGCTTCCTATGGGGATTGCATTTGCAGGAGGAACACCTCTGCAGGGCTCACTTGGCTGGGGATTAAGCGTCATCAATGGTGGCAAATCAGATACTGAGGATGAAGAAGCTTCTTCAGAGGATAATACAATCCAGGATATAACCATGGAAGAGATGGCAGCGCGTCTGAATGAAAACTCGAAGAATAATATTAAAAGTAATAATGCGAAATCAATGCAGACAAATATGACGGAAACTCCTGAATCCACTTTTGCAGATAAAGTCAGAGAAATTCCGGAGAAAATAAAAAACACCTGGAATATGATGGCTCAGCGTATCGGGGAATTTATCATAAACTTGCCGGAACAATGGTGTGCATATGCGGTACTTATCGGAATTGCAGTTGTCATTCTGCTTGGTCTGATATTTATTATCCTGCGAAAGACTACTTATGGTGAGATGCTTATGTCAGCAGGATTCGGTATGGGAATTCTCACATTGCTGCTCTGTGCATCAGGGCTCGGACTTCCGATGCTGATGGATCCTGCCAGATGTAGTATTTATTATGTGTATCTTCTGATATTAACGCTGACAGTTCTGATGGATGGAATTCTTTATCTGATTTTTATGCATCGTTTATTTACAATTCCGCGAAATGTGTTATCTTTTATCTTGACTGTGTTCATTGTTGGGAGTATGCTCCATCAGGGAATGATCAAAATGCCGGGATTTGGTTCAGATTATGTATCTAATGGAGCATTGACGTGTCTGTCGAATATTATTAAAGAAAATAAAGACAAGACATGGACGATTGTATCAGCAAATGATGAGACACAGATGGGGCTTGATCATGGCTGGCATTACGAGACAATTACCTTCCTTCGAAATATGGAGTATATGAATAAAGACACTAAATTGATTATTCCGACAAAGAATGTATACTTCTTTATAGAAAAAATCCCACTGAATTATGCGGTACTTTACTCAGGCAGTGGTCAGTCCATTTCGAAAAAGGCAGCCAGCCAGTCATTACCAAATTCAGGTGGAATAACTATGTATCAGGGGGAGGGAAGATGGATTCTGATGTCCCGGATGTATTACTGGGCACAGGCATTTAAGGAGAGATATCCCAATGATATGAAGGTATATTATGAATCAGAAGATTTTGTGTGTTATGTAATGCCACAAAATATGTATCATCAGTATAATTTTGCAATAGATTACGGTTATAATCAGTTCCGGACACAGGAGGATAAAAATTAACATAATGGTTTCCAAAAGAAATTTTTTCAGTATTACAATCATGATGTTTGTTCTTTTGTTTCTGTTTCAGTTTTCTATGGTTATCAGAGACAGACAGAACACATATGATGTAAATTCAAATTTCACAGCAAGGCAGAAAGATGGTAAAAATGTCTGGAAAAATAAACAGATAGATCCTGTGGCTGTCAGAACAACAGACAGAAGCTATGCTCTTTTTGTGGGAGACAGTTCATCGGATATGGCTACAGCCGTAAGCAGATGGTGCATTTATGCAAAGTGGGATATGGCACAGTGCAGAAATCTGGAGGATTACCAGGAGAATGATAAGGCATTGCCGGGGATGCTGATACTGGAATCAGAGAAATATGCACTTGGTGATAATCTGGAAAAATTAGAGAAACTGGAACAAAAAGGTGTGATTATTGTTTTTGGATGTCTGGAAAATCCAAAGAATATTGAAAAAAATCAGGAACTGATGGATTTTCTGGGGATTTATAAGGTTGTGTCTGAGAAAACAAAACTGACAGGTGTGAAACTTTTTGAAGGTCTTCTGCTGGGCGGAGAAGTAGTCTATGAAACTCCGAAGGAAAAAGAAGAGAAAGAACGTCAGGATCTGCAGCTGGAGATACCATGGTATCAGGTAGGAAGCGGTACGAAAACATATATGGTCGGACTTTTGGATCATAGTAAACAAAAAATTCAGGTGGAGAATGAAGATCTTCCTACGATTTTGTGGAGAAATGGAATCAAGGGTGGAAGTGTTTTTTGTATAGTGGGAGACTATATGAAGGACAGCACAGCACTGGGACTGTTGAATGGTATGATAACAGAGGCTTCTGAGTATTATATTTATCCGGTAGTAAATGCCCAGAATCTCTCAATGATCAATTTTCCGGCATTTGCAGATGAGAATGATGAAGAAATGATGAAACTGTACAGTCAGTCTGTGACAGGTATGACCAGAGATATTATGTGGCCATCACTGGTATCCATTGTAGAAAAAGGAAAGCTGAAAATGACCTGCTTTATGCAGCCACAGGCAGATTATGAAGATGGTATAGAGCCGGATACAAAAGATATGATATTTTACCTGAAGCAGATGAAAGAGCAGGAAGCGGAAGTAGGACTTTCTCTTGAGTATAAAAATGCAGGTTCTTTGCGGGAAAAACTGGATCAGGATGCAGACTTTTTTCAGAAATCGGACAGCAGTTATAAATATGGAGCTGCTTTTGCGGAAGAAAGGGATTTGGATACGATAACAGGATTGATGAATACTGAATTGTTGAAAAATGTAAGTACACTGGTATGTGAATATACAGAGAAAGAGCCGGTGGTTTCTTATTGTACGGATTCTGTAACTTTACAGTCTGTGACAAGTGATGGGATGAATTACAGTTATAGTGATGATATTCGGATGAGAAGTATCCAGAGTTCGCTGGCATATACGAATGTTATGTTAAATATGCATGATATTTTCTGGCCGCAGCAGAAAACTGACAGATGGCAGATTATGCAGAAGCATTTTTCCAGTAATATCCTTACCTATTGGAAAAACTTTACAGGTTTTGACAGTATGACTCTTTCAGAAAGCAACACTAGAATCAGAACTTTTCTGAATCTGGATTTCTCAGAGTCCAGAACAGAGAATGAGATTACGTTGGAAACTTCTGAGAAAGGAAGCTGGTTTCTTCTCAGGACGCATGGAGAAGAAATCGCAGAAATAGAAGGCGGTACAGAAAAGGAAATAGAAGATGGAACTTATCTGATCCAGGCGCAGGATACTACTGTGAAGATTCAGATAAAAACATCAGGACTTCATTATGACAGATAGCTGTTATGACAGAGAGGAAATGAGCAGAAAAGTATGAAAGTTTGTATTGTGGCAGAGGGCTGTTACCCATATGTGGTCGGAGGTGTTTCCGGCTGGATCAACAGTCTGATCAGATCTTTTCCGAATGTAGAATTTATATTGCTGGCAATTGTGGCGAACAGATCCTTCAGGGGGAAATTTGTCTATGAGCTGCCGGAAAACCTTACACAGGTTTATGAAGTATATCTGGATGACTGTGAATGGGAAAGCGGAAACAGAAAAAGAAAATCTTTAAGGCAAGTCCATCTCTCTCATAAAGAATATGACGAAATGCTGAATATGGTGCTGAACCGGAGGACAGACTGGGGTGTGATTTTTGACCTGTTTCACAGAAAGCATCTTTCTGTAGATGCTTTTCTTATGGGAGAGGATTTCTTCAGGATTGCCAGGGAGTGCTATGACCGTAATTATTCAAATATTAATTTCTCGGATTTCCTCTGGACGCTGCGCTCCATTTATCTGCCGATGTTCTGGGCACTGAGAATGGATGTACCGAAGGCGGATTTGTATCATTGTGTGGCCACCGGTTATTCTGGAATTCTTGGAAGTATGGCAAAACATTTTCATGGAAGTTCATTACTGATCTCCGAGCATGGGATTTATACCAGAGAAAGGGAGGAAGAACTGATCAAAGCTTCCTGGGTAAGGGGAGTATATAAGAATATCTGGATTGAACAGTTTAAGAAGATGTCACTTCTTGCATATGAAAAGGCAGATATGGTAACCTGTCTGTATGACCATGCAAAGGACCTGCAGATGGAATTGGGATGTCCGCCTGAGAAGATCAGGGTGACACCAAATGGGATCAATACACAGACGCTTGCAGATCTTCCCGGCAAGACAGAAGAAGAGAAGCAGTTTATCAATGCCGGGGCTGTACTTCGTGTAACTCCTATCAAAGATGTTAAAACCATGATACAGGCATTTGCTTTTGCCAAAAAAAAAGTAAAAAATATGAAGCTCTGGATTATGGGACCGGCGGATGAAGATAAAAAATATGCAAAAGAATGTTATGATCTGGTAGAATCCCTTGGGGTTCAGGATGTGGAATTCACAGGAAGGGTTAATGTAAAGGATTATCTGGGCAAGATGGATTTCACACTGCTTACCAGTATCAGTGAAGGACAGCCTTTGACAATCCTTGAGAGTTATGCGGCTCACAAACCTGTAATTGCCACAGATGTGGGAAATTGCAGGGAATTGATCTATGGAAATAATGACGGATTTGGGGAAGCGGGAATCCTCACACACATTATGAATATAGAAGAGATCGCCCATGCAATGGTTACCATGTCTGTAAATGAGAAAGACAGAAGGCGTATGGGAGAAGCAGGATACAGACGTGTAAATGCACTTTACAGGATTGATCAGATGAAGGAAGTATACAGAGAAATATACAAAGGATTTTCAGACAGACAGAATCTTTCGTGGACAGAGGAACCCTTTCAGATCAGTGTGCATGAAAAGATGATGTAAATGAAATCATAATGTGACTGAGATCAGGATAACAAACATAAGATAAGCAATTACGGGATGGAGAGGATATATGGCAGGAATAGGTGTAAAACTTACAAATATCTATAAAAAGAATACGCTGACTACTGATATCATAGGTGCGGGATACAGTATGGTCGTTACAATCGCCCCCATGCTGCTGGTGATCGGTGCGCTTATGATCATGGAGTATTTTCTGGATTTCTCTTCAGTAGGTTATGCTACAAGAGAACTGTTTTCCTGTACGGTTCTGTATATATTTATTTTTTCCCTGCTTACGGCGTCTCCATTTAACTCTGTATTATCCAAATATATGTCAGATGTGATCTATGAAGAGACATATGAAGATATTTTGCCGTGCTATTATGTGGGCATGCTTTTGAATATTTCACTGAGTGCTCTTGTGGGAATTCCATTCTGTATCCGGGAGTATCTGGTTGGAAAAGTGGATATTATTTATGTTTTTACAGGTTATTGCGGATACATTGCCCTGGTTCTTGTGTTCTATTCTATGTTGTACCTGTCTATCTGTAAGGATTACAAAAAAATATCATTCTTCTTTGCCGTTGGTATGACAGTGACAGTGTTTTTATCTTTTCTGCTTGTAAAAGTATTTCATTGGGGTATTACATATGGAATGCTGTTTTCGCTGACAATTGGATTTTGGCTGATCGCCTGTCTGGAAATGTCGGTAGTCCGGAGTTATTTTAAGGAAAACAGTGGAAAATACAGACAGGTTCTGGTCTATTTTAAGGAATATTGGCCGTTGGTGATTACAAATTTTCTTTACATTTTAGGACTTTATGTACACAATTTTGTTTTCTGGACAACAGATCTTCACATGATAGTAGTAAAATCTTTTGTATGTGTGACAACATATGATATGGCAACCTGTCTTGCAATGTTTACAAATATCTCTGCAAGTGTTATCTTTATCAGTAGAGTTGAGATGTATTTTCATGACAGATATAAGGCGTATTCAGAGGCTGTTATCGGAGGGAGAGGGGCAGACATTGATATTACGAAAAAGAGAATGTTTTGCACTCTTTCTGAAGAACTTATGAGTCTTGCGAGAATACAGTTTATCATTACACTGGTAATTTTTCTTCTCTGCATGATCTTTCTTCCGCAGCTTGGTTTCGGGGGGATGACACTGAGAATATATCCCTGTCTGGCAGCAGGATATTTTATTCTATTTCTTATGTATGCGGAGATTATTTTTCTGTATTATTTTAATGACATGAAGGGATGTGTGCTGACGGGACTGGCGTTTTGCCTTATTACCATGACTGGAAGCATGATATCTTCTCATTTTACAGAGATATGGTATGGGGCAGGTCTTGTTGCGGGAAGTTTTGCCGGATGGACAGTAGCTTATCGAAGGCTTCAGTGGATGGAGAAACATCTGGATGTCCATATATTTTGTAACGGTCATCTGCTGAAGAAGAAAAAAGGTGATTGTCCGTCACCAAAAGTATTTGACAGATATGAATAGTAAGAAAGGAACGAAAGAAAAAAATGGAAGTGGGAGATATACTGAGGTTATTTGTGATCGTATCAGGAGTGTTTATGGTTGTGAGGGCAATTCTGTCACTTGCAAAGAGAAAGATGACAGAACCATTTTGTCTTGCATGGGAGTTTTTGTCTGCATTAATGATTCTTTCAGGTGTACTTTTAAATCCATCTCAGATGAAGCGTTATGTCAGTACACGCGGACTGATTCTGACTATAATAATTGTGTCAGGTGTTCTGTGGGGATTATGGTTTATCAGTACGCAGGTTTCTATCCTGAAAAGAAAAAATCAGGAGCTTGCCATGCAGGTTTCTTTATTAAACAATGATTACGAGAAAATCATCAAAGAACTGGAAAAATTAGAGAAAGAAAAATAAAAATATGAAAAAAGTGCTGTTTGTAATTAATACTCTTGGAGGTGCAGGCGCAGAGAAGGCATTACTGGAACTGCTCAAAAGATTTACCCCGGATCGGTATGAGGTGGATCTGTACGTGCTTCTGGAACAGGGAGAACTGATCAGTCAGGTACCGGGTTATGTAAATATTCTGAACAGGGACTATACGGCAGAATCAGTTCTTTCAGCAGAGGGAAAGAAGAAATTGAACAAAAAAGTCTTTATGCGCCTGTTTACGCATGGGGCGTTGTTTAAAAATATACCATATCTGATAAAGAATGCAGTTGCTATGCTGGGCAGAAAAAAAATATATCCGGACAAGCTTTTATGGCGTATCATGTCGGACAGTGGTATGAAACTGAATAAAAGCTATGATATGGCAGTTGCTTATCTGGAAGGTGGGGCTACATATTTTGTCCATGATCATGTTAAGGCCAGGAAGAAGTTCACATTCCTGCATGTTGATTATAAATATGCCGGCTACAGCAGAGGACTGGACAGGAACTGTTACCTGGACTTTGACAGGATCTTTACAGTATCAGGGGAAGTAAAGAGTGTATTTGACAGTGTATATCCGGAATGCCGGAATAAAACCTTTATTTTCCATAATCTGATCGACAGAGAGGAAATATACAGAAAATCAGAACTTCCCGGTGGATTCAGTGATACATACACCAGAAAGCGTATACTGACAGTGGGAAGGCTGACTGCACAGAAAGCGTATGAAGTAGCTGTTGATGCGATGAAGCTCCTGAAGGATCAGGGGATAAAAGCACGCTGGTATGTTCTGGGCGAGGGAGAATTACGAAATAAGCTTCAGCAGAAAATAGACAGTCTTGGACTGAAGGAAGATTTTCTGTTGCTGGGTGCAAAGGAGAATCCTTATCCATATTATAAGCAATGTGATCTGTATGTGCATGCGACCCGGTTTGAGGGGAAAAGTATTGCAATACAGGAAGCTCAGGTTCTGGGCTGTACGATTCTGGTATCTGATTGCAGCGGAAACCGGGAACAGGTGGAGAATGGGACGGATGGTATACTGTGTCAGCTTTCACCGGAGGATATCAGCAGGAAGATAGCTGAACTGCTGGGAAATGAAGAGAAGTGCAGAGAATATGGAAAAAAAGCTACAGTCCGGATATCCGATGAACAGGGAGATATCCTGAAACTGTTTGAGATAGCATAAGAAGAGAGAGAATAGTATCTATGGAGAATAGAGAAAACGTTGGAAAAGAAGCAAAAAAAGAAGTCCTGATCATTATTCCGGCATACAATGAGGAAAAAACAATCGTTCCGCTTCTGGAAAAACTGGAACAGCCGGAGATAGCGCAGGTTGCAGATGTACTGGTCGTGAATGATGCGTCTCAGGATGAGACAAATCATGTGACTAAAAAGAGAAACCATACGGTGATTACCAATGTATTTAATCTGGGTTATGGGAGTGGTCTGCAGCTTGGTTATAAATATGCGGTGCGTAAAGGATACAGCTATGTTATACAAATGGATGCAGACGGTCAGCATGACGTATGTAACCTTCTGGAAATCTATAAGGAATTGCAGAAAGAGGATGAGAATGGGAAATTGCCGGATATTGTCCTTGGTTCAAGATTTATGGAAGGAAGTTCTGGATTTTCGGTTTCATTTGCCAAAAAGATTGCATTTGTATGGTTTCGTATAATGTTGAAAACAGGAACTGGAAGAAGAATTACAGATCCGACTACCGGTCTTCAGGGATTAAACTGGAGAACCTTCCGTTTTTATTCGAAATATAATAATTTTGATGACAAATATCCAGATGCAAATATGCTTATGCAGATGTTGCTTCTTGGGTTCAGGGTCAGAGAAATTCCCGCAGTGATGCATGTAAGGACTACAGGAGTCAGTATGCATTCCGGACTGAAACCAGTACTCTATATGTTCAGAATGACGTTTTCAATCCTGGCTGTGTGGATCAGGGAAAAGATTCTTAAGATGGATGAGGATAAAATACGTGAGCTGGAAAAATATAATGAATAAAAACAACTGGGTATTCCAACAGGTGAAACTCATCGAGAGTAATGTCTGCCTGGAAAATCCAGGCAGAGGATGGTATGGAATCTATACGTTTGTTGTTCAGGATTCCATAAATCCAGAAGAACTGAGATGGAGTCTGAGAGATGGAGAACTTCTTGCACTGGTATTGCTGGATATCAGTATATATCGCAGTATGCAACTGGATGAGAATGCCCTGAATAATATCAGAAGCATTCTCAGTTTTTTTATGTATTACAAAAAAGATGTGATTCTGCGGCCGGTTTATGATCGGGAAGGAAAAGGGCGTGAATGTGAGCCGGATAGTTTTGAACAGGTGCTGGAGCATTTACAGCAGATTGGTGGTTTGCTCCGGGATATGCAACATTCGGTATTCATCTTCCAGGGGATGCTTGCCGGAAGCTGGGGAGAAATGCATGATTCCAGATATCTGTCACCAGAGTGTATCAATCGAATGTGGAACTGTATGCGGCAGTATTTGGGAGATGAGATATATCTTGCTGTACGTACTCCGGCGCAGTGGAGAACTTTGAGAAGTGAAAAAGAATTCAGACAAAAGAAATATGCGCATCTGGCATTATTTGATGATGGGATTCTGGGTTCCATGACTCATCTGGGAACCTTTGGAACTGAACTCAGGGAGGCGGCAGGCTGGGCACAGGCGTGGACAAGAAAAGAGGAAATGGAATTTGTTAATTGTCTTACAGAAGATATGCCATGTGGTGGAGAAGTAGTAGCCTGTACTGAGAACGACAGAATGTATGAGGCAAAGTTCATAGTCAACGAGTTAAAAAAGATGCATATTACTTATTTGGACAGTACCTATGATATGAAAGCACTGGATTTATGGAAAAGTATATCGTGGGATGGATTTGATAATTTGAAAATATGGAAGGGATACAGCCTCTATGAGTATATAGGAGAACACCTGGGATATCGGCTTGTAGTGCGAACTGTGGAGTTGAAACCGATTCGAAGAGGAAGAGCAGAATTTATGTTTGAAATTGAGAATACCGGGTTTGGAAGGGTATTTCAGGAAACAGAATTGTTTCTGATAATGAAAAACAGGAATGAGACCAGAGAAGTTCCGATATCCATGGATATGAGAAAAATCCAGGCAGGAACCAGGATATGTGGAAAAACAGTGATTAAATTAATGGAGGGCAGAGTATCCTTGAAACTTCAGAGAAAAAAAGATGGACGGATCATTCATTTTGCAAATAAAAACAGTACAGACACCCTTTACCTGGGAAGTCTGCACTGTGGAAAAATTTATCTTAGTGAAGAATAAGAGTACCTACAGGAACTGTCTTGCTGTTTTCTGCCCCCTGATTGGCAAAGTGGATAGAATTTTCTGTGTATGGATCTTCCATACGCAGTGAAATGGAGTAAGTTCCTTTTCTCAGGGAACGGATATCCAAATCTGTTTTAAATGTGGAGCGGTCATTGCCTGCTATGGTACGGTTGTCAATATTTGTTTCTATTTTCTTTGATTTTCCGGTACTTTCATCAGTGAGGAACAGAACAGTATCGAATCTGGTATATGCGGAAGAAAATCCTGTGTTTGCAATTGTTATATAAAGAGAGGCTGTGTCACTCAGGACGGAGTGAAAATCAACAGAGGATTCTTTCATAACATACCGATAACCAAGGTGTGTACTTATATAATCGTACCCTGTACATCCGGAAAAAACGTCTGTCCGTGATCCTGTATAAGTGGAATTCTTCCATTTATCCAGAACTGCGGGATCGTGTTCGGAATTCAGGTAAGATATATGCATCTGTGAAAGGTCGGCAATCGCATTGTCCAGATCGTTATATTCATTATCAACTGTAACCTCACCCCCATTAGGAACATATTGGCAGAGTTTGTACTGGAAAAGAAGTTCCTCACTTCGTGTGCCTTGCTCATCCAGATTACTGTCCGGCTGTAAAGGGGTATCATCGTAAGTACCCAGATCATAAACAGAACCAAGCATGCCATCATTAAAAAGACTGAGTCTTGCCTGCAGGCTGCCATTGCCGGCATCTGTACTGGACAGGGGCGTTCTGGTGCGGAGTATGCCACGCAGCTGACCAGGAGTGCGGACTGCCAGAAAAATATCAGAGGAAATATTCTGATCAAGTGCTTCTATAATCTGTCTTATCTGATTAATATCTCCGTAATTGGAATGATTCATTTCTCCAGTATTTCCTGTCAGAGTACCCTGAAGAATATAAACACAGTCTGCATATTTGTTGACAGTAGAAGAAATCTGGGAAATATGATTCTTTATCTGAGGCAGGTCAGATGGTTCCGTGGACAGAGCCTGTCCATCCCAGTCATACAGAAAACGGAGGATAACTTGTTTTTTTGCCCGAACACATTCTTCCAGTATTTTATCCAACTGATTTTTGGCATTTGTGCTTATGCTGGTATTGGAGTAATTTTTCAGATTAATCTCCAGAAGCATCAGAGGATATGGATTGGAAGCGCAACTTTTTCTGCACCAGGCAGCAGATTTCTCCGGCTTCTGATTATCTGAAAGAATGTATCCGCTCAACTGATAGAAACCACGATATGGGTTGTCCAGTTCAAGGGAGGATTCTTCTGTCATTGCAGGAGTGTATTTTACATTTAGCCGTCTGATGGAGATTATGTGGTAGAGAAATAATACAGCCAGCACCGAGCAGATAACAAAAAAAAGACTGTGCAGGATGATTGATGATTTTTTTTTCATGAATATTTGCTCCTTAAAAATATCTATACATATAACTATGAATTGACTATAATGTATTATAACCGAAAAGAAAGGATAAGTGAAGATTGAAACAGAAATCAAGGACAGAATATTCTGTTATGAATACGACAGTAGCTTTTTTGGCACAGACATTGGCAATTTTTATGGGTTTTTTTACAAGAGTTGTTTTTACCAGGACTCTCAGTGAAGGTTATGTAGGAATTAATGGTTTGTTTACGGATATATTAAATATATTGTCTTTGTCAGAACTTGGAGTCGGAACAGCAATCACATATGCTCTTTACGCTCCTATAGCCAGAAGAGATATAAAAAAACAACAGATCCTGATGCGGATGTTTCGGAATTTCTACAGGATAACAGCGGGCTTTGTTCTGCTTGCCGGCTTATGCCTGATACCATTTCTGGATATTTTGATGAAGGATCGTCCAGATGTGAATCATCTGATTATAATTTATCTTCTGTATCTGCTTAATTCCGTTGTTTCGTATTTATTGATTTATAAAAAAACACTGGTAGATGCCCATCAGATGAATTATATTACGGTGATGTATCATAATGGTTTTCTTGTACTGCAGGATATCCTTCAGATTATGGTATTGTTTTTGACACGAAACTTTATCCTGTTTCTTGTTATTGCGGTTATATGTACCATAATCGGAAATATCTGTATGTCCCGAAAGGCAGACAGGCTGTTCCCATATCTGAAAGAACCGTGTAAGGAGCAGCTTCCACAGGAAGAACGTCATGATATTTTAAGGAATGTAAAGGCAATGCTGATGCATAAAATTGGTAATGTAGTAGTAAATAATACAGATAATCTGCTGATCTCAAGTTTTGTGGGAATTATCAGTGCAGGGATTTATTCCAATTATTATCTGATCATAGGATCAGTCAGGCAGGTTCTGGAGCAGGCAATGCTGGGAGTTGCGGCAAGTGTGGGAAATCTTGGTGTGACGGAAGAGAACGAAAAGATAGGACGGATTTTTGACAGTCTGTTTTTTATAGGGTACTGGCTGTTTGGTTTTGCAGGTGTCTGTTTGCTGGAACTGCTGAATCCTTTTGTGAAGCTGGCATTTGGTAAAAAATATTTATTTCCAAAGGAAATTGTTTTGATACTGTGTATTAATTTTTTTATTAATGGGATGAGACGTGCAGTGCTGATTTTTAAGGAATCTATGGGACTGTTCTGGAATGATCGGTACAAAGCGATAGCTGAAGCAGTGTTAAATCTGGTAATTTCCATTCTGCTGGTTACATATTTTGGTGTGGCAGGAGTATTTGCAGGTACATTCTGCAGTACAGTACTTACTTCTGTATGGGTAGAACCCTATGTGATTTATAAATACAGACTGAAAAAGCCTGTTACCGGTTTCTTTGTAAAATATGCAGGATATCTGGGGGTGATGGCTGCAGTATGGGGAATAACGGAATATTTTTGCAGATTTATTTCCGGACAGGCATTTATGATTCTGGTATGCAGATTGGGAATCTGCCTGATTGTGCCGAATATTTTATTGTGGTTTGCCTACAGGAGAACTGCAGAGTGGAAAGTATTATGGAATTTACTGAAAAAAATTGTAGAAAAAGTTTTTACAGGAGATAAAAGATGACAGCTTTGGAAAAACAGCAGAAAAAGATTTCTGTGATTATACCTGTATACAATGCAGAAAAGTACATCAGAGAAACTCTGGACAGTATTATAAAGCAGAGTTATAAAAATCTGGAAATTATATTGATAGATAATGGATCAAAGGACAGAAGTCCTGATATTATACAGAAATATGAAGCAAAATACCCGGAGATCCATATGATTGAAGGATCGGGAAAGGGTCCAGGAGCTTCAAGAAACAGAGGGCTGAAGCTTGCGAAGGGTGACTACATTGTGTTTGCCGATGCAGATGATTATCTTCCTGATAAGGAGATATTCTGTAAATATATAAATCTTGCAGAGCAGACAGATGCGGATATTGTTGTCAGCAATTATGCAAGATTGTGGAAAGATAAAATATTGCCGGCTACTAAACATCAATCATTTGCATTATGTAGTCCATCATCTGAAGAATTCAGATTTCAGGGATTTTTCTCAGTAGGAACACTTTCTTATGCGTGGGGGAAATTATACAGAAGAGAGTTCCTGAGAAATCATCAGATTTATTTTGCGGATCTTTCTTATGCAGAAGATAAACTGTTTAATATGCAATGTTATATCTGTGATGCGAAGTATGCATTTCTGGAAGATATAGGGTATATTTACAGAAAAAATGATATGTCAGTTTCCTGGCAGTATCGTCCGGATTCTGTAGAAAACTGGTTCAAACTTGTATATGAACTGAAAAGCTGGATAGAGAAAAAAGACAAGGATCCGAAAGAATATACTTCACTGATTGGATATTTGCTTATTTTTGCAGCATTTTTTGACGGAAAAATGGAATATATGCAGCATAAAAAATCTCTGTGGGCTGTCAGAAAGGTTCTTAAGAAATATGGAAGCAATCCGATGGGGAGAAAGGCTTTTACAGAGTTGGCAGACAGAAGGAAAAAACTGCAGATCACGCAAAAATTGTGGAAGATTATGATCCGGACATTTTCGTTGGGAATGAAATGGAGGTGGTATCTGTTGATGTCTGTGGGAATAAAGATCTTGGTTTCCTGCCGGGTAGATGAAAGACTTTCTGATACTGGACTAAGGAAAAAGTAAAGACAGTGGCTCCTGGTCAGAAGTCACTGTTTTCAAAAATATGGATTAATTTTGTCTTCTGATTGATTTTCTTAAAGCTGTGAAGGGTCTGGTGGAATGTTGTATTTCGTACTGTGTAAGTGTTGCGGATAAAACAGATAAATGTGATACACCAGAGTGCAGGCCAGAGGACTGGATAATGGCTGGCTTTTGGAAAGCGGACCTTCATCTGGATGTGTCCTTCTTTGAAATAAGTAAGGAAGTTAACCTTCTGATACGAACTGCTTCCAACCAGTGACTGGGAAATATCGGTTCCCATATCGCCGTCTTTAAGAATCTGTATTATGAAATCATGGCAGTCGTGTGGATTGTACTGTGTCCGGGCGTCTATAGAATCCGGAAGACCCAGATATTTCCTGCAGCATTCCAGAATGATTTCGTACAGATGAATGATGCGGGATTCTCTGCACCATTCATGAATTTGCCGGAAATTGATTTCTTTTTCATGACGCTTCAGATAAAAGGTAAAATCACAGAGAAGGCGGATACCGAATCCGCTGTACAGATAATGCTTCAGCATATGATGAATCATATAGAAAGTATATTCTGTAGGCGGCAGGACTGTGTAAGTATATCCGTGGATTGTCTGGGTGGATGCCTTCAGACATTCCGGTGAGAAGACAGAATCCACAAGTTTGTTGGCGGGGCTGTACTGGTATTGGCCAACTACACGATAGTGAAGCTCCAGGAGAAAACGGCGCCCGGTTTTGGGAAATATATAACGGTAGGTTACATGGTGGTCACTGAGTTCATCCTCAGAGATATATCCGTTGCTTTCAAGAATTGCCTGTGCTCTGGTGAGGTCAGAAGGATCAGCCAGATACAGGTCAAGATCTCCAAGCTTACGATATTCAGGAACCGGATAGCAGTCAGCCAGACTCAGACCCTTCAGAAGATAACAGTCAATATTGTTCTTTCTTAAAAGAGAGACGGTAAGCCGGGTGAAATGCTCAATCTGATAATAATTCAGCATCATGCCTTTTACCTGCTGCTTCATGGCAGGATAGACAGAAGCAGACCGGAGATATGGCAGTACAAATGGGACAGTACAATGTTCCTGTGCCAGCTTTGCCAGAGCAGGAAGGTCTTCCGGATGTACGGAAACAGAATGATCAGAACCGGTGCAGATATTTTTTATTATTTTCAGATAGGTATTGTATATTCGTTCCATAGGGGTCTCCTGAAAGTGCGTAAAATTGGTACCGTTCAGAGATTGAATGGCAGTAATAAATAATAGTAAGTATATCATGTTATTGCGTGGAAATAAAGGAAAAGGAAGAGAAAAAGGGAAAATGAAAAAGACAGAAGGTTATGTAGTCAGGAGACTGGAGGATGAATATCTCGTACTTCCGTCAGGAAGAAGAACAGAAGAAGTCAATGAGGTGATCTCATTGAGCGAAACGGCAGGCTTTATTTATATGCACGCGGAACGGGCAGAGAATGTCGATGAGCTGGCACAGCTGGTAGCAGAAGAGTATGAGATAGAACTTGCAGAGGTCCTTGAAGATGTAAGGAATGTAGTCCTGACTTTGCAGAAAAAGGGAATTCTCCTATGAAAAATGGATGATCATGAGTGATGAAGCTTTCTGAGAAATGCTGACAGTTTAAAACAGAAGGGGCGAACAGGCAGCATAAAAAGCCACAGGGAAGAAACAAATTTGTAGAAAGGATTTCCTACAGTAAATTCTCTGCTGTTACGATTTACAGCAATCAGTTTTCCGATAATCTGATCCTGACGCAGAGGACCTTCCACTTCGTATTGGTTGTCACCCACCATATAAAAGCCGTCAGATGTTATCTGGCAGATGCGGTGAAGCACGAGGATACCCTGATCACGCCTGTAGAGGACTACATCATTCCTGTGGCAGTCTGTGCCGTCTGTCTGTTGGATCAGTGCTTCATCCCGTCCGGGAATAAAGAGAGGGTACATACTGTAACCCTGAGGTCTGATGCGGATGATATTTCCCTCCCGGAGAAGCTGCTCCAGGTTGATTTTAACCGGGTCTGATGTTGTGTTATTCATAGTATCTGTCCTTCTTAATGTTATAATACGCCTGTTCAGAAATAAAGTTCTGAACAGGCGTATTATAACATTAAGAAAACAAAAGGACAACAGAAAGTGTTTTCCAGTTGTAATAAAAAACTGTATGTTTTGCGTAAGCATACTTGACTTTCTGAGGGAATATGGATAAGATAAAAAGAAAGATAAAACCAATGTAAAGGTCATATTTCAGGAAAGGATAATTAATTATGAAAACATATAAGAAGCCGGTAGTAACTGTTGACGCAGGAATGGCAGAGGGTGTTTATGCAGCAAGTGGTGCCAAGGGAACATTAAATGTAACATATCATGGAGTATGGGACAAATGGGGAACTAATGGTGGCAAGGGTCTGGCAATGGCAGACTGGTCAGGTATTAATGGAACCATTACTTTAAATATCACTTTTAATGATACATTAGATCAGGTTGAGACAGATGACGCTTCTGTACAGAAATCCTGGTCAGGTAAGACTGCAACACTGACATTTGCAAGTACAGCAACAAATCCACTGACTATTGGAGTGCATATAGATCATGGAGTAAGTATTGATGATCTCAAGATGACAGGATTTACTTATTCTGTGAACTAAAGAGAATATCCACCTGACAAGAAAAGGGATTGAGTTAGAGTGTTTAACTCAATCCCTGAAATTGATTTTAAAACGTTTGTATCATTTCATGAATTTCCACGTCATTTAGTATCTCACATTTCTTATCCCGTATCGCATAAACCCTGTTACAGATATTCAGAACCGTAGGCCTGTGTGTGGTTACAATGCAGGTTCTGGGGTAGGTATCCTGCATGATATTTCGCAGGACTTTTCGCTCAGTAGCTACATCCAGTGCGGAAGTAGCCTCATCCAGCAGCAGGATCGGTGATCTGCGCAGTAATGCTCTGGCAATGGAGAGCCTCTGTGCCTGACCTTCGGAGAAACCGCCGCCCCGTTCCTTAACGATGCTTTCAATTCCATCCGGGAGTTTTTCCACAAAATCCCATGCGCAGGCAAGTTTCAGCGCTTCAATAATTTCTTCATCTGTAGCATCCTGTTTCACATTTCGCATATTTTCTGCAATTGTTCCTGAAAACATTGTATTTCCCTGTGGAACATAGGAGAATAACTTCCTTGTAGAAGGGGACATATCAATCATGTGTTCATGATTTGTTCCGGCACATATATGAGAAGAACCCTCCTGTGGTGCCAGAAGAGATAGGATCAGGCGCAGCATAGTTGTCTTACCTTCACCGGAAGGTCCTACCAGAGCCACGATCTCATGAGGATAAGCCTCTATGGAAGCATTGGCGAAAACAGCAGTACCATTATGATAGGTATAACTAAGATCCTGCATGTTCAGACCGATACCTTCTGACTTATGCTGCTTTTCGAAGTGGCGTACAGCAGAATCCTGACTGTAGTCCTCCTGCGGCATTTCCACGATATCCATCAGTCTTCCTGCCGAAATAGTCAGTGAGATGGCTGACGGAATCAGACTTACCAGAGAATTTACCGAACTTGTCAATGTACCGGACAAAGACAGAAACATGGTCATAGTTCCGTAACTGATCGCATTGCTCCATACACGGTAAATTCCCCATCCATAACAGCTGTAGGATACGATAAATCCGATAATGGACATGAGAACAGAAGTCAGAATGGACATCTTCTGGAAGTCCAGTCTCATGTTAACATAATCTTTCTGAAGAGATTTCAGTTTCTCTGTATAAAAGTGAATCAGGTCGAAAGCCTTGATCGTCTGGATATTGGAGAAAGCTTCCTGGTTAAATCCATAAAGCTTTGCATTCATAGCCGCACTTCTCTGATTGTTATCACGCATTCGTTTCAGCAGCGGCTTTGAAAGCAGAGCACTGAAGGGAATTCCAAGCAGAGCAAAAAGTGCGAAAGTAGGGTCATAATAAAGCACGATTGCCAGTGCACTGATAAAACGAAAAGTATAAATGATCAGGTTGGGAATCCAGTTCAGGATTCCGCTTGAAATATTGGAGGCATCGGAACTCCAGCGTGTCACCAGATCTCCGGTGTGGTAATCGGTCAGGGATTCCCAGTCAGTTACCAGCATTTTGGCAAAGATGTCGTTCTTGATTTCGGAGTCCACCTTCAGGTTAATGAAAGTAGAGGCATATCCGGATGCCTGCGAAACCAGAATGTTTGCGACAGAGAAGCCGATCATTGCGGCAAAGGTACTTACAAGTTTCCCGGTCTGGTGTCCGGTAATAATATCCACCAGATCTTTGGAAATCAGACTGGAAACCAGAGAGACACCTGTTCCGACCAGACCAAGCAGTGTATACAGGATCATGGCTTTCCAGTAACGTCTGCCGTACTGATAGATCCATAATGTCTGTTTCCACATTTTTTTCAGGGTTCCCTGTTTCAGGTGTTTCCAGATCAGGAGTATTTTTTCTTTCATTGCAGTTCCTCCAGTTGATCAATGGCATTTTTCATCACGCAGGCGGCAGAAGCATTCTTTGTACAGAGAAGATGTAGTACCGGCACGCGGTCAGCGATTTCCCCGGCAAAGAAAAGATTTTCTGAAAGCTGGCGTTCAGTCCATGCAGGGGAGATCATGCGCTGCATGACACGGAGGACTTTTTCCGAAGGATTTAACTCTTCCAGATAATCTGTCTGCAGGTCGCGCCCAAGGAGGACAATTCCTCCGAGTTCATATGCTTCGGCAGTAAAAATCCCGGAAGTTCCGCACCAGGGGATGCCATAGACGATGATATGATCTTTATGCAATCCGAGAAGATTCAGGTCTCCATTTAAGTACGGTGTGTCAAAAAGCTCATGCCACAGAGCAGTATGTGTGGATTTTCCCATTCCGGAATGACCGGAAAACAGCCATGCTTTTCCCTGATAGAGAACAGAAGCTGAGTGGATTGCAAACAGTCCGTTTCTTTGTGCTGTGAAAAGGAAAAACAGCCGTATGGCGTGAAATAAATTTTCTATATTTGTTTCAGAAACCTGTGGGTGGCAGTAAACCCGTACATAAGTACCATCTTTCAGCATATGAGCTTCGTAAAGGTTCTGCATCTGTGGAAAAAGGACAACATAACGGTCGGGATTTTCAAAAACAGTCATTTCAGAATTCTGCAGAAGAACCTGTCCGTAACAACGGCTGGGCGGAGGCGTGGTGACCAGTTCGATTTCCTGTGAGGTATCATCATCCGAAAATTCATGATAAAAAGGTTTGAAATTTGGGGAAATCAGTTCTGAAGAACCGTATAGTTTTATGCAGATTCCTGCGATTATCATAGAGACAGAAGGGATTGATGAAATCAGGTGGAGATCTTCTGTGATCATTCCCATGGTTGTAAGCTGTGTCAGAAAATCTGTCACATCTTTCAGAAGTTCAGGATAATAAGACTCATCCAGTTGATAAGTCCTGGCAAGTATTTCTGCCAGTTGCTGCGGTTCGGCACCTTCATGATGCTGAAGTACATTCCACAGGAAAGTACTGGTCTCATTCAGCACAAAGCCTTTTTTCAGATCGGCAATCTGCTGACCATAAGGTAAGAGATAATTGATGCCTTTGATTTTTCGAAGTGTATATCCGGGCTGACATTTGAACATGATAAAAAAGATTCCTTTCTTTTTCAAAGCCAAATCTTGTAAACTTATATATGTGTTGTGATGTCTGTGACTATAGCAAATTATAACACTGAGGAGGGAAGAAATACAAGCTATTTCCAATTGATGTACAAAAGTATATAAGAGGCATGATGCAATATTTAGTAGAGAACGGGGTAGATATGTTGTATATTCAAAACAATGTGATATACAAGATAAATAAGAATAATTGAAAATAAGAGTATCAAGCAGAGTTTCTAAAATAAGCTAGGAATTTTAAAATAAACATTTGGAATGAATTGAAAAAAGAAGTGTTGTGATATAACATATGAAGGGGAAAAGCGAAGGTTCGAATCCTTCGGTACCCATTAGGAAGTGAATTAAAGATATATTAAAAATACTTGGAGGAAAAGATGGGAAAATACTTTGGAACAGACGGTTTTCGCGGTGAAGCGAATGTAAATTTGACAGTAGACCACGCACGTAAGGTAGGCCGCTTTTTAGGCTGGTATTATGGTCAGTTAAAGAAACAGAGAGGGGATGATATACCGGCAAAGGTTGTCATCGGTAAGGATACACGCCGTTCAAGCTATATGTTTGAGTATGCGTTGGTTGCCGGGCTTACAGCCTCAGGTGCAGATGCGTATCTTTTGCATGTAACAACAACTCCTTCTGTGGCTTATGTAGCAAGAACAGAAGATTTTGATTGTGGTATTATGATTTCTGCCAGCCATAATCCATACTATGATAATGGTATCAAGCTGATTAATGGCAATGGAGAAAAGATGGATGAAGCTACAATTAATCTTGTAGAAGCTTATCTTGATAGCGAGTTGGAAGTATTTGGTCAGAAGTATGAAGAGATTCCTTTTGCACATAAGGATGCCATCGGATGTACAGTGGATTACGCAGCAGGTCGTAACCGCTATATGGGATACCTTATTTCACTTGGTTTATATTCTTTTAAAGGAATGAAGGTTGGACTGGATTGTGCCAATGGTAGTTCCTGGAACATGGCACAACAGATTTTTGACAGTCTTGGAGCAAAGACATTTGTTATTAATGCAGAGCCAGATGGTACGAATATTAACAGAGATGCAGGTTCGACACACATTGAAGGATTGCAGAAGTATGTAGTAGAGAATGGATTAGATGTTGGATTTGCCTATGATGGAGATGCAGACCGCTGTCTCTGCGTAGATGAAAAAGGAAATGTAGTAGATGGAGATGCTATTCTTTATATCTACGGAAGATATATGAAAGAAAGAGGTAAGCTGCTTACCAATACAGTTGTAACGACAGTTATGTCAAACTTTGGCCTATACAAGGCTTTTGATGAGTTGGGAATTGGCTATGCCAAGACAGCAGTTGGAGATAAATATGTTTATGAATATATGACAAAGAACGGATGCCGTATCGGAGGAGAACAGTCCGGTCATATCATATTTTCAAAGTATGCATCAACGGGGGATGGAATTCTTACCAGCTTGAAGATGATGGAAGTTATGATGGCTAAAAAGAAAAAGCTGAGTCAGCTCACAGAGGATTTACATATTTACCCACAGGTTCTTGTGAATGTAATGGTAAAAGATAAAGCCGTAGCGCAGGCAGATGCAGATGTGCAGGCTGCGATATCAAAAGTAGCAGAAAGATTAGGAGATACCGGAAGAATTCTTGTTCGGGAGTCTGGAACAGAACCATTGATTCGTGTTATGGTAGAGGCAGAAACAAAAGAAATCTGTCATACATATGTAGATGAAGTGGTTTCGATTATTAATAAAAAAGAGGCAACTAGATAATATTTTTTCATTTTGTAGAAGATGAAGAAAGCATTTATTATTATAAAAACACGAAAAAGACATAGTGATATAATTCGGAGGAAAATATCATGGCAGTATTAGTAACAGGTGGAGCAGGATATATTGGAAGTCATACTTGTGTAGAGTTATTAGAAAATAATAAGGAAGTTGTTGTTCTTGATAATTTGAGTAATTCCAGCGAAGAAGCATTAAATCGAGTAAAAAGAATAACAGGGAAAGAAGTAAAGTTTTATAAAGGTGATATTTCAGATATAGTTATTTTAGATACCATTTTCAAAAAAGAAAATATTGAATCATGTATTCATTTTGCAGGATTGAAGTCCGTAGGAGAATCTGTCGCAAAACCATTAGAGTATTACCAGAACAATATTGCAGGAACATTAATCCTTTTACAGAAATTGAGAGAATACAATGTAAAAAATATTATTTTCTCATCTTCAGCAACCGTATATGGTGATCCTGCATTTGTACCGATCACAGAAGAATGTCCAAAAGGTCTATGTACAAATCCTTATGGCTGGTCTAAATCTATGCTAGAGCAGATCCTTATGGATATATATAAGGCAGATGAAACTTGGAATATAATTCTACTTCGTTACTTTAACCCAATTGGAGCCCATAAAAGCGGTCTCATAGGAGAGAATCCAAATGGAATCCCTAACAATTTAATGCCATACGTAACACAGGTAGCAGTAGGCAAGTTAAAAGAATTGGGAGTATTCGGAAACGACTATGATACACCAGATGGAACAGGAGTACGTGACTATATTCATGTAGTTGACCTCGCAAAAGGTCATGTGAAAGCCCTTCAGAAAATAGATGAAAAATGTGGTTTTAAAATATATAACTTAGGAACCGGAAAAGGATATAGTGTATTAGATATTGTAAAGAATTTTGAAGCTGCTACAGGTATGAAAGTTCCATATGTTATAAAAGATCGCCGTCCCGGTGATATTGCTACATGCTACTGCGATCCAGGAAAGGCAGCAAAAGAATTAGACTGGAAAGCAGAAAACGGTATAAAAGAAATGTGTGAAGATTCTTGGAGATGGCAGAAGAAGAATCCAAATGGGTATGAAGGATAAAGATAGAAGAAGATTAAATGAAAGAAGCAATCAGATAACAGCAAATAGATAAACAGTCAGAGCATAAGTACCAGGGGCATATTACGGGGATGCCATTTCCAGAAATATCCTGAAGTGTAAATTCACAATTAAAAAGTGTAAGCCTATTTACAAACGAAAAGAGGAAAGAAATGAAAACAACCTTACTTATCATAGCGGCCGGAATCGGCAGCTGATTTGGAACAGGAATAAAACAGTTAGAACCAGTAGATGATTCTAACCATATCATCATGGATTATTTCGATATACAACTTCAACCATTTGAGGAGTTAGAGAAGGCAATGAAATGGTGGAAGAGTAATAAATTATAAATTATGGACTGGACGAGAACTTCTGAGAAATCGGAGGTTCTTTTTTTTGCTTATTTTGAGGGTGATTTAATAATCTGATTCTTTATGAACTAAATTTGAAAAAAGTTGTTCCTATATTGACATTAGCAGGCGATATGTCCTTAGTCGGAACCCACCCGCCAACAGTAGACGAATGGGATAAATACGAACTTCATCACCGTGCCCGCCTCGCAACCAAGCCGGGACTTACCGTAATGTGGCAGATAAGCGGACGAAGCAACATCACAGACTTCGAAGAAGTCGTAAAACTCGATAAACAGTGCATAAGCGAATGGACAATGGGACTTGATATAAGGATTCTGTTTAAGACGGTACAGGTGGTATTCAAAAAAGAAGGATCTATGTAGGGAGTAGAGGAGACAGTAAATGAAGGAAGAAAATATAAAGGGTGAATATCAACGAAAAGTAGATAAATCTCTTATTCCAACCTGTAATATCATGGGTGTGAATATCGCAGCCATTAATATGAATTGGTTATTAAAATATCTAGATGCAAATCTTTCCGATACCAATACAAAATTTATTTGGAATGCGATGATAAGGGGTAAATATAAGATTCGACAAGAGCAGGTTCGGTTTCTACAGGAAATGCCATCAGAGGAAAATCTGTGGAAGGCCGTTATTGCATTTCAGGAGTATCCATTTAAAACGGCAACAGGATTACCGTTTCGGTATAAATTAAAGGTTGGCAAAAATGGAGAGTATAACAGAGAGATGCTGATAGATCGGAGAGAGAAAAGTAAGAGCCTTGCCTGGAGTAGTGTGGTGCTGGCATTTGAAAATAGTAAAATTAATGTGTTTTCATAGAAATCTTACTGTGATAAACTTATAGGAAAAGCGACGGAGGATAAATCAATGTTTGACACAATTCATCATATTGCAATTATAGGAAGCGATTATGAGAAATCAAAACATTTTTATGTTGATTTACTGGGGTTTGAAATAATCCGGGAAAATTATCGAAAGGAACGGGATGATTATAAAATAGATTTAGCTTGTGGAGAGCAGGAGATTGAGCTATTTATTATAAAAGATGCTCCGACCCGTGTAAATTATCCGGAAGCACTTGGCTTGAGGCATCTGGCATTTAAAGTAAAAAGCGTTGATGATACGGTTAAAGAACTTAATGCAAAAGGAATAGCAACAGAGCCGGTACGTTTAGACGATTATACCGGAAAGAAAATGACATTTTTCCATGATCCAGATAATCTTCCATTAGAAATCCATGAATAATCAACTATTATGATTGCTGTTTGAAATACTATGGTATGTGGTTTTTAGCATACCACTTGCAAGACATTCATTGACGATAGCTGTCCATTGTTCACAGCGTGTTTTGTGTGTAATCTTATCCATAACATAACCTCCTGGGGTTATTATCTCATAGGAGAGAGGCTGTGTCATGGTACTCATGGTTTACCGTGTGTGCTTCTTCAGAAACAGGATCTTTCCTTTTTCTGGATTTACCAGAAATCATTTTATGACCAGAGTAGATAGCCATAATCATACAGAGAAGAGAGCTGCAAGCAAAATATTTGTGAGCTGTTTTCATGTTTTTATAGCCGGTATAAAAGGTTCCAATCATGGCTGCCAATGCACCAAGTGACCAATATTTATGTGCTTTCATTTGAATATACCTCCTGTATTTTTTATATAATACCTCTTTTTGGAAAGTATGAAAACAGGAAATTTATAAATTCTGCTCTTTCTCAATCTGCTGTTCCTGCTCGTGATTCTTCCCAAGAATCATATCAATATTAGCGGAAACGGTACGAAGTTCCCGTTCGTAATCTCGTCGGTTAGAAAAATCTTCCCGTTGTGTATCTCGCAATATTCATTAATAGGACATTGCTTTTTCGCTTATTATGGGTTATAATATAGTTCGTCTTTTGCAATTTAACACATTAAATCGTAATAGGTTAAAGAGGCGAAATAAAGATTCATACAGACAGGAAGATAAAATTACATATAGATTTACAGTAAGTATTGTTTCTGAAAAGATTACGATTTGTATAGAATGTAATTGTTTTGTTGACAGTAGAGAATCTGACAGAATGGGAGAAAAGTGATGAAAGAAGAAAAGAAACTGAATTTACCGCAGTCATTGTTACTGCTTGTATTGATAATTTTTTCGGTTGCAGTTTGTATTCGTTTAAAGACTGGCGGACCGATGATCGGCTTATTTGCAAGCTGGATTTTTATTTATCTTGTTTGCAAGATTGTTCGTATTCCATATGATAATGTTGTTGCGGGCGCATATGATGCGATTCGTATGGTCGTTCCGACACTTTGTCTGCTTATGGCGATTGGTGTTATGATTGGTACCTGGTTACAGAGCGGTACGATCGCGACAATTATTGCCTGGGGGCTTAAGATGATTAACCCGGCATGGTTACTGCCGCTTACATTATTATTCTGTTCTGTACTTAGTGTTGTAACAGGAACTTCTTATGGTTCTGTTGGAAGTGCTGGTGTTGCAATGATGGCAATCGGCAATGCGATGGGAATTAATTCTGGTATGGTTGCCGGAGCAGTTATCTGTGGTGCAATGTTTGGTGATAAGTTAAGCCCGCTTTCTGATACAACAAACTTAGCTCCAGCTGTCGCAGGTGCAAAGTTAGGTGATCATATCCGTGCCATGTTTTGGACAACGATTCCTACATATATCATTACATTAATTATCTTTACTGTTTTAGGAATCCAGCAGACAAGCGGTGGTTATACAGCAGGAGATATTTCAAACTATATTACAGAATTAAATGGAGAATTTCATCTTGGAGCGGTAACATTAATTCCTGCAATCTTAATTATCGTGCTTTTACTTTGTAAGGTAAATGCAATCTCTGCACTTGGAATTTCAAGTTTTGCAGCAGGAGCAGTTTCATTTTTTGTACAGCATGCGACATTACAGAGTATTATTCAGACTGCATATAGTGGATATACAACGACAATTGAGGAAGGGGTACTTCAGTCCATCTTAAATCGTGGTGGTATGGGAAGTATGTTACAGTACGTTGCCATCATCAGTTTTGCTGTTGGTATGGGAGGTATGCTTGAAAAACTCGGCGTATTAGAGCACATTTTAAATGCGGTTGTAAAGCGTATTAACAGTGATGGTTCTATGATTTTAGTTACTTTAATTGTTGGCTATATCACAAGTTTGATCAGCTGTTCCCAGCCAATGTCTCATGTACTGACAGGCCGCTTAATGGCACCAGTATTTAAAGAAAGAAAAGTGGCACCGGAAATCCTTTCCCGCTGTCTTGAAGATTCAGGAACAATGGCAGGCCCAATGATTCCATGGCATGGCTATGGCGTATATATGGCAGGAACACTTGGTGTAGCCTGGGCCGCATTCTTCCCATATTTGTTCTTACTGTATTTAACACCAATTTTCAGTATTATTTATGGATTTACTGGAATATCTATTAAGCATGTTTCTGGGGAAGAAGTAGCGGAGTAATGTTCTGATAATTTTAAGCATGAGAAAATGTACAGAAATATGTTGGAATCTAAATGAATATCAGAAGAAAGTCAGTATGGATTTCTGGTTAGATTAAAGTCGAAACATATGGGAATGTAAATTCAGCTGTCGCAACTTCAGCCAGCTGGTATTTGTCATTAAAATGGAGACATAATGGAATCTAGATACAGAAAGTAAAGAAGTGATAGTAAATGTTATCGCATACCAATTTGCTATATAGTTAGCAATTGAAAATGTAGGGAAAGCATAATATAAATTAAGATAAAAGATATAAAATACAAAATAGAGAAGGATACAATAAAATGAAAACAAAACTTGTTCTTTTAGGTACAGGCACACCTAATGCCTGCCCGAATGCAAATGGTCCGTCTTCCGCAGTAGTTGTAGGAGACAGGGCATATATTGTAGACTTTGGGCCGGGAGTAGTCAGACAGGCTTCCGCAGCTTACTTTAATGGAATTGATGCGTTAAGACCAGATCTTTTAACAGTGGCATTCTGTACACATCTGCATACAGACCACACTGCCGGATATCCAGACCTCATTTTTACCCCGTGGGTATTAGAGCGTCCGGTTCCACTCAAAGTATTTGGCCCTAAGGGAATGCAGCATATGACAGATCATATCTTAAAAGCCTATGAGACTGATATTGATTTCCGAATTAACGGATTTGAAAAGGCAAATGAATCGGGATACCGAGTGGAAGTTACAGAAATCGAGTCTGGAATTATTTATAAAGATGACCGTGTAACAGTAGAGGCATTTCCTGTAAGTCACGGAACTTTAGAATGTTATGGATACAAGTTTATAACACCAGATAAAACTATTGTGATTACAGGCGATACAGCCCCACTTGATATCGTGGCAGAAAAAGCCAAAGACTGCGACATTCTTCTTCACGAAGTAGAATATGCCGCCGGAATATCCTGTCGTGAACCAAAATGGCAGAAATATCACCGCGAGGTGCATACATTAAGCACAGACCTCGCCCAGGTTGCAAAAAAAGCCAATCCAAAGCTTCTCGTAACCTACCACCGTATTTATCATATGAATATTCAGGATAACCGTAAGAATCTTGCAGCGGAAATGGCATGGAGGGATGAAGCTATTCTTGACGAGATACGAGAGGCTGGCTATGAAGGTTATGTGGTTAATGGCAAAGATTTGGATGTATTCTGATTTGTAAGGCTGTGAAACAGACGCCAGAAAAGAGAGCCTATCCCCTATATTTGTGACTTTAGTCGCGGCGGTTTGAATGTTCGCGTAAACGCGCTCGTATCCAACCCTTGCTCCGAGGCCACAAATATAGGGGATAGGCTCTCTTTTCTGGCTGACTGTGGATACTGGTACAAAATCAGAATTCACGTTGTAGGATTTGGATATCATTTATAAAATTATAGCTTTCCATGAAATGAAATATTAAGGATTGACACATAAAATATTATTATAATATCACAGCAATTTTACAATAATAAGCTAGAGTTCTTATTTCTTCTGTCCCCATCCCCAAATTTTTTTCAACTGATTTGTAGGACTGAAATACACAGAACCCTCCTCCCCTGTAATCTATAAAAATGCGCCTTAGAGCAAGTTCAAGTTGCGGATGAGCAGCTTGGACGCAGTGAAACGAAGCATTTTTATAGATTACAGGGGAGGAGGGTTCGTCTGTTTATTTTTCAAACTCTGCAAATCAGAAATTCCCTTACTTCCTCTTGATTTTTACTAAACTTTGCGGTAAACTTTTACCAGATGGAGCAAACGACAATTATCGTTGCCATCTGATGAAAAGAAACTGTTAAATTTATAAAGTATTTAAGAGGAGTTTTTGGGATGAATATTTTATTAGCAGGGGGAGCTGGCTACATTGGTTCTCATACAGCAGTGGAATTATTAACAGCAGGACATGACGTAGTTATCGTAGATAATTACTGTAATAGCTGTGCAGAAGCAGTGAATCGTGTTGAAGAAGTTTCTGGTAAGAAAGTTGTTTCTTATGAGGCAGATGTAAAAGATAAAGTAGCTATGGCAAAGATTTTTGCAGAGAATAAGATTGACTGTGTTATTCATTTCGCAGGTCTTAAAGCAGTTGGTGAGTCTGTTCAGAAACCAATCGAATATTACAGAAATAATATTGATACAACCCTTACTTTATTAGAGTGTATGAAAGAAGCAGGAGTAAAGAAGTTCGTATTCTCATCTTCCGCAACAGTTTATGGTGAGGAGAATGATATTCCTTACATCGAGACAATGAAGAGAGGTAGCTGTTCTAACCCTTATGGATGGACAAAGGTTATGATGGAGGAGATTCTTGAAGATGCAGCGAAAGCTGACGAGGAACTTACAGTAGTTCTTCTTCGTTACTTTAACCCAATCGGAGCACATGAATCTGGAAGAATGGGTGAAGATCCACAGGGTATTCCTAACAACCTGATGCCATATATCGCACAGGTAGCAGTAGGAAGAAGAGATCATCTGACTGTTTATGGCGGAGATTATCCTACAAAGGATGGAACATGCCGTCGTGATTATATCCATGTAATGGATCTGGCAAATGGTCATTTAAAGGCAGTAGAATACGCTGCACAGCATAAAGGTGTGGAAGTATTTAACTTAGGAACAGGTACACCTTACAGTGTATTAGAAATCATCCATGCATTTGAATCTGCAAATGACATTAAGATTAAGTATGAGATTGGTGACAGAAGAGCTGGTGATCTTCCAGAATTCTGGGCAAATGCAGAAAAGGCAGAGAAGATTCTTGGATGGAAGACTCAGAGAACATTAGAGGATATGTGCCGGGATACATGGAATTGGCAGAAGAATAATCCTCAGGGATATAATAAATAGGAATTTGCCGAGGTGAGTAAACAGACGAAGTCTGAGAATTAAATCATCTATATTTGTGATTTTCGTCGCTACGAGAAGTCGTCTTCTAAGAAAAG